>Ga0114922_10004213_pt1 | contig 13351 bp, 7 predicted proteins | sample AartaG_FD_100975 | JGI IMG/M metagenome (GOLD analysis project Ga0114922, IMG submission 100975) | Deep subsurface microbial communities from Aarhus Bay to uncover new lineages of life (NeLLi) - Aarhus_00045 metaG | ecosystem: Environmental > Aquatic > Marine > Oceanic > Sediment | place: Aarhus... | reverse complement strand
GTTTTTTAAGACCATACATTATTCGCCCGGGGAGCCAGAACCATCGAGCGAATGTGAAACTTCGAATTCTGCAGTCCCCTCTTGTTACTGTTGACGCATGAACTTTTACCAGAATTTCATTATGCCTGGGAGTAGGTTTTTCTACTTCTTTGAGCTGAAGAACATCTGGCGGTCCATATTTTGTGCATACAATTGCTTTCATTGATTTTCCTCCTACTGCATTTTAGAAGCAGAATATTTATGAATGAGGGAAATGTCAAACACCATAACATTTGTAATAATATTTAGATTTGAGAATTAAGCCAGGAAAATGTCGCTAAATGTATATATTTGGCGCCATTTTGTTCAATGATTCTTCAATCCAGCCAGCCTCTGCTTAGCATCCTCGATCTCAGGTATCTCAGTGTTGGGATTATTCCAACTGAATCATAACATTGCTTTGTAGATATGAGGAGGGCAGATCAGCCTAACTAGACCAGAAATCCAGAAGACACATCCCTTAGACGGATGATATCATGAATCTTTCCCTTAATGTTCCACTCATTCAGACATTCAATCGGGCATGATGAACAATCTTCGCAAACATGACGGGGAAGATCCAATGACGCGATAAGGCTTTGAGCGAGAGCAGGTTGACAATAACCATAAGCATACATATAAGCCCGCATCAAGTCAGGAATAGGGAGTTCAGCACAACATAGCGGCAAACACTGGCCACAACCTTGGCAGCATAATCCAGGGATCGAGATCCCCCTTTTCAAGTCATTCTTTTCGGCTTCAGTCAAGTTCAAATCTTCCATAATGGAGAGGTCTTCACGCATCTCTTCAAAGTTACTGAATCCAGGGATAGTAGCATGGACATTGGAGTCCTGCAGGACCCATTTTAAAGATGCACACGGATTTACGGGCTTTTCACCTTCTTCCAACCCCCCTCTTATTACCTTTATGGCAACGACTCCCAGTCCTGCATCGGCGGCTTTGGCAATGGCTTCTTTGACCTGCCTATGATTTTTCTGTTTGTAATTGTAAGAAGCCATTACGATCTCATAAAAATTTGAATCTGCGGCGGCATGAACTGCCTCCGGTACGTTACTATGTGTGGTGATGCCGAGAAATCGAGCTTTTCCAGCCTTTTTTGCTTTTTCCATCGCTTTCATGACGGGCTCATAAAAGGCCGATTCTCTTCGAGAGACCATATGATGGTAGACAATATCCACATATTCCATTTTCAAACGTTTAAGGGCCATATCAAGTTTCTTGAGAAAATCATCCTCTGTTACTGTTTTTGTATAAAGACCTGTTTTATAATCTGGGAAAAGATGAATCTTTGTGCCGAATACAACAGATTCCCGGGGCACTCCCGTTAGGACCTCACCGATCATTTCCTCATTACGCATTTGCTGCGGCTGAGCTGCAGTGCTATCGAAGTGAGTGATACCTGCATCGAGAGCCGCCCGCATAAGATCCGGGCTACCAGAAGACAGTATTCCCATTCCGATAACGGGTACTCTAATTCCGGTCTTTCCAAGAGTACGGCAGATAAGTTTTCTCTCCTTTTGGCTTTCACCCTCTCTTTTATCTGTGAAAGGATGGCAAATGAAGCCTGCCATTCCCGCAACCGAAGATTTCATGAAATGCCTTCTGTTGATCAATTTCTTATCCATAAACTACCCTCCATAAATGAATTGCCGTCAGCATCCTTCCAAAGGAAAAGGAATTTTTCGTAGTGTTCGATGGACTTTCTATTAGTTATTCGTCCGGCTCACGGTGAAACGTAGCTTCGTCATCCACCCAATCTTCTTCTTCCCATGTCATGCCTTGCCTGCCTGGTACCTTTCGTGTAGGACCGGCCCGATAGACATGGCATGACAGGGGTCCGTAGCAAAATGTCTCAAATCGGTAGCGTCTGTGTTGAGGATTCCAATGGTCTATGATCATCTCAACTGCCATACGGCAGCCCCAGATACAGGTCAAACATTTGGCAACGTAGGTTCTAGCGTCAAGCCTGCGGTGGCCACGCTGACGGTAGGTAGCCAGATCCTTGGGGATACCCAGCCAGGGAGGGGTTGTACCAGGTTTCAAATTGGATCGATCCAGAATTTTGAGCTTACTGGTCTTATAGAACTCGACCGGCTCGAGCCGGGAATCTGCCACCGGCAAACACTCACCTTCTATGAGATCACCAGCCACAAACTTGTGCTTTGCTTGGGCCCCTTTTCCGATTCCGACAAGGAACTCTTTTTTCTGATCTCCGATCGTGCCAGCTAGGCGGAGAACATAGCCAAGATAGGAATGGCTGCGCTGGTCAAACGACCTGGTGAGCCGAATCCGGGGCTGAACGGAAATAAGATTCCCTCGCCAGTGTATCTTTTCAGCCCCCTCTACAACCCAGGCAGCCTCTTCTTCGCTGGCAACTTCATCCACATCCGAAAGTGAAGCTGCACAGTTGCTGCAAAAACGTGCAGTATCGGTGTTTTCAGAATGACATTGAGGGCACTTTCTTGGCACTTTTTCCCCTTAATAAGCAATTCTAGGATATTTATTTATGGGGGAGGTGTCAAATTTAAATTATCACGATTTGATACTTAGGCGAAAAAAGGGCGTTAAATGTAATATTTAGCGCCGTTTCAAATAAAGTTGGAAGGATTAGTTTTGATCTGTAGATTGACAAAGTTTGGGCACAGTTTGGACACAGTTAGCTCGTCGGGCTCATAACCCGGAGGTCGTTGGTTCAAATCCAGCCCCCGCTACCATCCCTCCAGTCATTCATAACCCCTATTAATTCATCGAAAAGGGAAGATTCTTATTCCCGCTGCTTGGATTCGTATGTCTAATGTTTGACAAGTGAATTTGCCTGTTCGGTGTTCCCGTATTTTTTCATCAACTCATCACACCTCTTGCTCATGGCTGCGTGGATCTTCCTGTATTCGGGATCTCCTGCAAGATTAACTAACTGATCCGGATCGGCCTCAAGGTTATGCAGGAACTCGTAGACCGGTTCCTGCTCAAAATAGCGAGCGTACACGTACCGCTCCCCCCGCACCCCTTCCCATTTGGGAATATCCGGGTCATCCAGCAGATGTTCGCAGAAGAAATCATTCCGCCAGCCAGAGGCGTGTTTTCCCTGCAACAAAGGGGAAAGGCTGTGGCCCTGGTATTGTGTCAGAATCTCGATTCCGGCGAGCTGGAGCATTGTGGCAGGAATATCAATATTGAGGGCCATCTCATCCCGCACAGCTCCCCATTTTGCTTTTGATAATCTGGGATCATACACAATCAGCGGCACTCTTAGGGACTGCTCGTAATGGGACCATTTTCCGGCAAAACCCCGGTCTCCCATGTAATAGCCATTGTCAGCCGTGTAGATGATCACCGTGTTGTCCGCCAGGCCTCGCTGCTCTAGTTCCCGGCGGATTCGGCCGATCACCCGGTCGATCCCGCTCAGCATCCGGAAATAGGCTTTCATATTCTTCTGGTACTTCTCCGGGGTGTCCCAGCGCCAGAAGTAGCGCTTTCTGTTCATGGAGGTTTTCAGAAATTCCGGGTGGTTTGCGAAGATCGTCGGATCGGAGAGCCGGGGAGAAGGGATCTTCACATCCTCATACATGCCATCCACCGCTTTGGGCCAGGGGTAGTGGTTCTCCAGATCCCAGTCCGCCGCGTGGCTGGCGCAAAAGCTGATGGAGAGGCAGAAAGGCTTTCCCTTGGGATTCCCTTCCAAAAACTCTACCGCCCGGTCGCCGGCCACCTCGGTTTCGTGCCGCAGGGTTCCATCCGGCTGTTTCTTGAAATAGGGGTTGCCGATATGCGGTTTAAAAAAATCGAACATGGAAGGCTCTGGTTCCCCCTCGGTTCTCACCCCGTACTTCCCGATGAACCCGGTGCGGTAGCCCGCAGCCCGCAGCAGGGCCGGATAGCTCTCTGCCATATGCGCGGGACTGAGGGGCGGCGTGCCGAAGGTGTACCGATGGGTTCTCTCATACAGTCCGGTCAAAATGGAAGCTCGGCTGGCCGCGCAAATAGAGGTGGTGACAAAGGCATTTCTGAACCGCACGCCCCTGGCCGCCAGGCTGTCGATCACCGGCGTCTTGATGATGGGATGCCCGGCGCAGCCCAGGGTATCGTTGCGCTGGTCATCGACCAGCAGGAAAAGAATGTTTGGCCTTCTGTCTGGCGGTCGGCGGCAAAAGGATCCCTGTGCCAGTATTGCAGCCGCAGTCCATCCGGTTGCCTTTAGGAAATCTCTTCGGTTGTATCTAATCATCTTTATGTCTCCACTGAAGGTTCTTTTTTGACTGCCCTGGCCGACTTAACTGCAAAATAGAGAAGGAAATCGTCCAAGCCTTTAGGTTAATTAATTTTTCATTTTCGGCATATTTAGCTTATTTTTAGTTGTTTTTATCGAGATATTCAGGGTTTGGATTTGTAGGAACCGGAGCCTTGATGTTTTTTTGCCAGTCAATAAGTTCTTTAAGTAACTCATCTCTTTTCCTGGTGTTGATTTGTGCTAAATTATTTTGTTCTGCTATATCATCTTTAAGATTGTATAATTCGATGGAATTATTTCCATCCAAATTTTTGCTTCCGCCATCCAATACCCATTCTTCATGAAACATTAATAACTTCCAGTCTCTTTTCAGGATTACACTAACCGGCCGTGTTCTGAAAAGTGGATCTCTTGATTCATCGGTCATACCTTCGTATGCTTGAAGGTAACAGGGAAAATGCCAGAACAAGGATTCTCTGCTCAGCTTTTTTTCTCCTTTTAATAATGGCAGGATACTTGTTCCATCCAGCTCATAGTTTTGCGGAGCGCTTATTCCTGCCGATTGAAGAAAAGTTGGATAGAAATCTGAGCCTATGACAGGTTCTTCGCATGTGCTTCCCGGTTTAACCTTTCCCGGCCAGTACACAAACATTGGCACCCTGATCCCTCCTTCATAATACATTCCTTTTCCTCCTCTTAGAGGTTTCTGACAAGTGTATGTTCCATGGCCTCCATTGTCGGAAAAAAATACAAGGAGAGTATTATTGTTTAGCTCCAGCTCTTCCAGTACATGGATAATGCGAGCAACACTTTCATCGACACTTTTAATCATTGCAGCATACGTCGCATTGTTATGACAATCATTGGCGGGTTTATTCTCGAAGGCTTCTATCATGTTTTTCTTTGCACTGATTGGAGTATGAACAGCGTGATGAGACAGGTACAAAAAGAAGGGTTTTTTTGTTGTATCGGGATTATTCTTTTTAATAAAATTTATCGCTTCACCGGTCAATAAGTCAGTAAGATATTCTCCGTTTTCAGAAAAATGTCCTTCTATGTTCAGCTTATCCCTGTCGATGCCATAATCAAAACCATGCTGCTCAGGTTTATGTCCTATATGCCACTTCCCAATCGCTGCGCTCACATACCCTGCATTTTTAAGCGTTTCGGCTATGGTTATTTTGGCTAGATCCACCTCTCTACTATTTTCAATGGGTATTAACCTTCTATTTTCTGATTTTCCCCTGGCGGAAGAAGCCACCGTATAGACTCCATGTCGGGGAGTATATTGCCCACATAACAAACTGGCGCGAGTTGGCGCACAATTGGCTGCATTGGCATAAGCATTATTAAATACCATCCCTTGATTGGCTAGCCTATCAATAGTAGGGGTTTCATAATACTTGGACCCCATATAACCGACGTCTTTCCATCCAAGGTCATCGATAAGTATGAATACGATATTCGGCTTATCATGAGTTGAGCGAGATGTTTTATTCTTACATGAATTTAACAAAGGACCTGCCATCAATGCCCCTATTGCCGCGGTCGATAAGTTTAAAAATTCTCTTCTTTCCATAATATTCTTTTCCCTTCCCTTTTTATTCACAACGATTACCTTGAGGAAAAATCCAAAACAATACGTTTATCCTCTGGCATGATTCGCAAACCGGAGCCGGGTTCATTTGTGAATACTCCCCGTATCGCTGATATGACATAAGGAGCGTTCTTATAAGTGCATGATACCTTTTTACGGTCTATCTTGCGGAAAGGCAGATCGGCCTTCTTATCAAAGGACAACTCCAGGAGCCAGTTATCTATCTTCCTTCCTTCAGCGGAAACAGATATAGACGTTTCGTTGAATACTATGACGATTTCTCCCTCTGGCGAATATACCGGCCATCGTACCACGAGTTCGCCGTCACTGCGATCATTTACTGTCGGATCGTCTCCCTTTATCTCAAGCCCCCCGACAGATTTCAACCGAAGACCTGCAACGGTCTGCTGAGAACTCCAGCGAAATCCATCGACGACAGGCAGCGTATAGTAAAAACACTGGTTTGACCTGCCTCTTTTTGTGAGATAATCGGATGCAATGGTTTCGTCAAAGAGATGAATATCCCTGAATCGCATGGTTCCCTGATCCCAAAGCAGATTGGCCCTGTAGAACCGCGAGTTGAACCAGACGGTCTTCAGGTTCTTCTCGGAGTGGTCCTTCAGCACGGTAACCGAAGTCGGTGGAGTGACCGCGTATCCATCCTTGAACCATTTCCCCGTCTCACCCAGCGTTTGCACAGTCACTTTCCCCTTTTTAAGTAACCCGGCGATCATTGACATTTGGACCTCAAATCCTTTGCTCATTCGATTCCAGGTAAACGAATTCTCCTGCCCAGCCTGGACATAACCGTACCCCATCGCTGCACCCTCGACAAAGGCATCGAAATACCAGCGGCACCAATCGGCATCGCCTCCTCCTCGCTCATATACTGGCTCGAGCGAAATGACACGCTGCCGATCGGTTCCCAGTCCGCTGTCATACTGATGAATGGGATCGCTGCCCAGCATTCTGAATATGGGAACGGGAATCTGGTTTTCGGCATTTTGGGCGGGCATATAGGCATTCTTTCTGCTGGGGTAATATCCCTGGTTCCAATAACCGCCCCACAGGGTGTATCCATCGGTTCCTATCTGGTCTTTACAGTTGCACGACGCCACAATACCGTACCGGTCATACATATACTGAAGAGTATGAGCGTCGATGAACCAGGACCCTACTGATTTGGGATAGCAGCTGAAAATCTTCTTGAAGTCGGCCATATATGTATCCACCAGTTTCACCCTTTCTTCCGGCGGATACCCGGTTGCGAAACCCACATCGGCATGCCAGTCCCAGGGGAACCGTCCCCGCCACCGGTATCCGCTGTTTTCCACCAGTGGCTGCGGGATCTCCCACCAGGCGCCGATCTCGAACATCTCTGCGGGCAATCCCTTCAACAGTTTCTGATACCTGACATCCATAAGTGCATCATACTGAAGAAGAAAAGTTCCTTTCAGTCGATGCTTCTTCATGGTTTTTATCTGCTCGACAACCGTTTCGTACAGGACATCCTCGGTTATCCATTCAATGCGAGGTTCGCAATGTCGGATGAAGTTTATGATATTCACGATTCGCGGCGAACGACCTGTCGCGCCCGCCTCTTCGACCATGCCGATTGCGCCTGAGATAGCCATAATCAAGAACAAACCACACAGAATACTTCTTGCCTTCATTGTCGTGCCCTCAGTCATTGATTTCACTTTCCAGTGCCTTCCTCGGTCAATGTCAATATCTGTTCGCAGAGCGGTGCCGGATAGGAGGTTATCCACACCTCCGGCTTGAATTTATCCACGCCGTTTTTCATTCCCAAAACAACGGCATCGATCTTTTTGCCTTTCATATCCTCCGTCAGCGGAACGTAATAGGTATAGTCCGCCGATCTCTTCCTCGCCGGATATTCCCAGGTATTCGCAGGAAAAGACACGCTTCTGTCCGACGCACCGACGAGTTCGCCGTCTACACGGATCGCTGCGTAAGCCCCTTCCACCCCGTGCTCACCGTTCAGGGCGATAGCTAGGTAGCTGCCCTTCGGAATCTCCCCCAGAGTAAAGGAATGCTGCCATGCTTTCCCGGACCTGACGCGGGAATAGCGGGCGAAAAGGATGGAAACACGCCATTTGGAGCGGTCGAGTTTTTCGTCGCCGATGTATCCTTCGATCTCGGCTATCTTGTCAGGTGTGCCGTCGAAGCGTATGTATCGCAGTTCCCGTTTCGGATTGAAGTTCATCACCATTTCCTTGCCCGCCGCCAATTTGATACCTGTCCAGTTTTTCAGGTCGCTCGAAACATAGGCCCTGACGGTCTCGTCATATTTGAACGGCTGGAGCGCATACTCGCTGCTCGATCTGATCACCAGCTTCTCTAAGCTGATCGTCTCACCGAAGTCGATACGCAGCGAACCACCGTCAAGCGGCGCCACACCGACTCTGCGGGCGACATAGAATGCGGTTTTGTCATCGCCATCGAAGAGGTTTTTGTCCCACAGCCCCCTTTCGACGAAAAGTTCCTGCTTGAGGAAAGCCTCTCTTGCCTTCTTCACCTGTGGTATTCGGGAAGGGCCGGACCGCTGAAGTGCGCGGACTTCAAGGGCATTGTTATCCGCGGCGAAACACGTCGCTTCGTAGAGGGCTTCGGCATCAGCGGGTGCGGCGCAGGGGGTTAAGTCTCCCAGCTTGCAGTGGTATTTGTCCTTGAGCGGCGTACCGGGAAAGGAAATTGTCCTACTTCCGCCGTTGACAAAGCTGTCAAAAGGGCGTCCGGATATCCGGGCCGATATGAACTTTCTGTCGCCGGAAACCAATTCTATATTTCGTTTTCCACCCGACATCGCCAGAAGTTTTACCAGAACCGGTTTGCCTGGCACATCCCGAACCACCTCGTAGTCACAGCCTTTGATCCCGAACTCGGCTGGCTCTGAAGTCGCCAACAGCAGGCAGGACCTGAAAGGCAAAACTTCTACATCGACAACATCGCCCTTTTTAAATGTACCGATCACCCGCTCGGAAGGATGATATTTGCGAAGCTCGACCTCGGTTCCGGTCGACAAGCCGATCTCTTCGTCCAGTTTGATCTTGCAGATGATCGGGGTCCAGCCGAGGTTTCTCAATGTCAGAAGCCGCGTGCTGCCATTGCCGCGGGAAACGGCCTTTTCGCCATAACTTTCCTCTGGCAAAACTATACCGTCGATAAGAATATTTCTGTATTTTCTTGCCAGGTTGAATATCCTCGCCAGCTTCGGATACTCATCATCGCGCAAAAACCAGGGATTGCCGTATATCTGGGGTGCCAGAATAAGGTTTCTGTTAAAGGCTTGCAGGATCAAATCATCCTCCCAGTAATTCAAGCATGACGAGATGCAGACCCCGTGGTCTTCGGTCAGCCTTGCCAGGTTCGGTACAACTCGACGGGAAATGGCCCCGGCCCGGTGGTGGGGTGCGGTCTGATTATTGACCATATGGACGTCGATATAGGTTTCTTCCCCTCCCAGAAGGTAGGTCGTGGCGTGCGGCAAACCTTTGCCGAGATTGAGCCGGTGATTGAGAAGAATCAGGTCGGGAGAGAATTTGCGGCATTCGGTCATCATACGGACAAAAGCATCCTGTTTTTCGGGGCGCAACCCGCCGACAACCGCGTCGAACTTGAACAGTATGAATTCATAGTCCCGGCAGAGTTTGACCATCATGTCGATCCGCGCCTGTTCCTCCTCGGGCGTATCGCCGAAGCCGTCCGGGCCGCCCCATGTGCCCAGTCGCGTGCCCATTGTTTTCGCCTTTCTGTAAATGGGTCCGAAGCCGTTGGGGAACTGGCGCCGGAACGCTTCCGAATCCATTTTGCCGTACCTACCCGCCTTGTCTATCGCCCCTGCGCTTATGACATAGATATCCAGCACCATTCCATACTCATCGTGCAGCCACTTGAAAAAGTCCAGGTTCACCATTGTCTGCCCTTCGGTGCTTCCCTCGTTGGTGTTGTTTATCCATGAAAAGTACTGCGAATAGGACGGCGTCCGTTCATCGGCGCCAGGGTAAACTTTCGCCGGGTTTTGGTAGAGATCGGTGGCCGACTCCTTGGCGTATCGTGAGAAGGCTGCCGGGACAGCGGCGAGTGTGGTTATGGCCAAAATGATTGAAATTGTTTTTGTGCTTTTTCTCATCTCATTATTAAAAAAATCTCATTCTTGCTTCAGCAGCTGAAGCGTTACCGGCCCGACCAGGCCGGAGGGGATCAGCGGGCTGTCCTTTGTGTGCGCCCCCTGCATGTTGGTGCGGGTTATGCGTTCTTCTTCGGGAAGGAACTGGTCGCCGACAAGGCGATTATTCCAGGCGTTTGTGACTTTTACCTCGAGTATATGGGAGCCTTTACTTAGCAGTTTTGCCGGGACTTTTACGCGGAAGGGAAAGGTCCAGACGGTCCCGAGATCCTGCCCGTCAATACTTACTTCACCTACTTCTTTTACCTTGCCGAGGTCCAGCCAGAAGTCTCCGGCAGCGGCTTCAGGCATATCAAACTGAATCGAGTAGGCAGCGGTGCCTGAAAAATACTTGATACCGGGCTCTTGCGAACTTGTCCAGTCAATCAGTTCGCCCCATTCAACAGATTCGGGTGCAAACCGACCGGGCTGGAACTTCACCGTCCATTTCCCTTTGATCGAGGTTCTATCTGTCGATGTTCCTGCGAAAATTGGGGCAGGTTTTTTCGGAGAATGACCATCGCGGCGGAATACGACGAAGGCCGATCCGATGGCCGGAAGTTCCAGCTCAAGGGTGCAGGAGTTGTCAGGCTGGCGGCTGACGTCCTTTGCCGAACATATTTCACCGGAGACGGGATACCAGATTTCTGGCCTTCCCTCAGCATCACGGAATCGGCAGATCAGTGATTTAGTTTCCTTTGCGCCATTACAGACAAAATAGACGTCGGCATTATCAGCCCATCGGTGGATGTAGTCGATCCTGTCCGGTCCCTCCTGAGAGCCGCCTCGCAGCACGGTAAAGTCGGGTTTAACACCCATCTCCGCCAGCACCTGACGCGATGTCATATTCGTGTACACCCTGCCTTTGCCAAACTTCCGGCTGCGGGGGGCTGTATAATCGGTCGATTTTTCGTCTCCCCAGAGCTCAACGCCGATTCTTGCGACCTCCCGGTCAGCCGCCGGATAATCTTTGAGAGAATTAGTGCGGACCAGCTGAACCGGCCCAAGTATGGTCGCGCCCTGTTTTACCAGGGTGCGGATCTTTTGTAAGACAGCGAGGTTAATATGATCGTGATTGGGCAGGACCATCACTCTGTATCTCATAGCACCTACTGCGAGCTGACCTGTTTCGGGATCCGCCTTCATGCGATTGATGATCGAGTTTGAATCGATATAATCGTAGTCGTAGCCGCTGCCAAGTGGCCGAAAATCTATTGGCACAGGACGTCCGCAGTGAAGGCATTTATCCAGGGTGTAGCGGGGTGTGATGTTAGGATCAATCCGGCGGGAAGGCACGAGGTTCGGCGCCTGGTCACCGTAGTAAAAACAGACATCAGCAACAAAATCTCCTCGCTGCATCAGATAGGAGCAGCGTGCCATGTACAGGAGCATTGGGCCGGATTGCTTCCACCAGGTATTGTTGGCATTGAAATGTTCACCGGCATGGTAAGTGTAACCTGGCAGTCCCGCTTCCGGCGGATTGTGGGTAAAAGTATGAAAAGTCAGGCGGTTCAAGCCCGCACAAAGGGCGACATCGAAGAGCTGCTTGTAGTGTAGCGGGCCGTCCAGCCAATGGCGCCAACCGGTGAAGGATTCCGAATCGACGAAGCGTCGTCCATAGAGGTGGGCAGCGCTGGCCGCCTCTTTGGTTACCCAGAAACGCTTACCGTTCCAGAATTCACCTCTCGGAATATCGGCCTGGCCCAGTGCCCAGATCGGATCGACACGGGGAAAGCCTCCGTGGCCTGCCTCGGCGCAGAGTTCCATGCCGTGACGATTCAGCACTTCGCGGCTTACGCGGAAATGCCGTTCGACCACCAGTTCACCCACAGTTTTGCGATAGTCGGCCAGGAAGCGGATCTGGACGTCCAAATCATCCAGCGTCCAGCCTTCAAGCAGCGGCAAAAACTTACCGGGATCATAATTACGGCGTTTCTTAAACTCATCGATAAAATCCTCGGTCCAGTCGTTTGCGGCATCGAGTTCATAGCTGTCATGGGACATGATCTTTAAGATTTTATGTTCCGGATCAATTTCTCCCAGCTTATCTATCATGTGTTTCATGTGTCTCTCGGTTGCCTCGGCGCTGAGGTGATCGATCAGAAGACCATCGGAATTGGGACTTGGCACGATCAGACGCTGATTTGTGCCACGACAGACGAAGCGCAGGATGGTCCAATTCCCCTCGGGAACATCCCAAATGAGCTCTCCCTTTTCATTCATGTTGCCGGTCAGGTCTATCCCGAGATCGGGCGAGCCAAGTCTTTTATCTTCGGACTGAGGAACCGCCATTACAGAGATGTCGGAATAGTAGGTTTCATTATCGCAGGGCAGGGGAAGCACGGTATTCAATTTTTGGGGCCCTGATACCGTAAGGAAACTGCTCGCGAGCCTCTTACTCCCGTCCGACTTCTTGACCCAGGAGCCTCCTGCGTTCCAGCTGCTGGCCGCGATCATATTGAGTTCGAGCCCAAGCCTCTTGGCTTCGGTCATCGCATGTTTGATGTTCTTTAAAGATTCTTCGCCAAGAAAAGGCGGACCTGCGGGAACCATATTGACTGGCCGGTACACGCCGATATCCCAGATCTCGAAACCGCGCATACCTAGTGCTTTGGCCTCTTCCATTTCGCGGGTCATCCGTTCATGATCAACAATGCCGTTCAGCCAGCACCAGTAAGCCCCCGGCCTCGCTTCCAGAGGGGGATTCACAAATGCTTCCGGTGAAATCGTAGCGAAAGACTTTAATTTGGCGTTTTTGTTCCCGTCGAGAGCGTTGGCTGGTTTGAGATCCTCATCTGAACAACCGACAAACACACATAGGAACGTCAGGACAATTAATGCTCTGGTTAGAGCAGTGTTATGTGGTTTCATGATTTCTTCATCTGGGATTTCTTTGGTTTGTTTTTGGGGCTCTGCACCTTGAAATTTTCCGGCTTGTTGCCCTCTAAGAAGTACGGAATAGCGCCATTACGATTCACTTCATAATCCCATTCTTTCAAGTAGTGTTCCTTTGGGTGGAATTCATCACCCGTCTGTTGGAGTTTGGATTTAAGCTTGTCCTCAAGTTTCTTCTGCAGACCTGCATGTTCAGCCACACCAACCAGGTTATGCATCTGGTAGGGATCAACCTGGTTGTCATACAGCAGCCACGGGCAGTTTGGATTGCGGACATAGGTATACCGTGAGGTGCGGATGCCTCTGAATGCCGGCCTGTCCGGGAAATCAAAGGGGGATACGTTCATGAACAAAGCAGCCCGGTCTTCATCCCACTTCCTGTTCAGAATATAACGTGAAAGAT
>Ga0114922_10004212_pt1 | contig 13353 bp, 9 predicted proteins | sample AartaG_FD_100975 | JGI IMG/M metagenome (GOLD analysis project Ga0114922, IMG submission 100975) | Deep subsurface microbial communities from Aarhus Bay to uncover new lineages of life (NeLLi) - Aarhus_00045 metaG | ecosystem: Environmental > Aquatic > Marine > Oceanic > Sediment | place: Aarhus... | reverse complement strand
GCGCTGGACTGAGCCCGACTCAGCCGGATCCCGTCCGGTGGATCTCAAGCAGGTCCACCAGGACGGAATAGCCGGTCTCCACCCGGCCGGCCCCGGCTCCGACCAGGGTCACCTCGCCCATCAACTCCGTATCGAATGTGACGGCGTTCATCGCGCCGCCGACCGAGGACAGGGGGTGGGTCAGCGGCACGCGTTCGGGCGCAACGCTGGCCTTCACGCCGTCCGGTCCGCGCTCCAGAGAGCCGATCAGCTTCCATCGTTCGCCGGCGGCGGCAGCCGATTCGATGTCCTCCAGCGTAAGATCCGAAATCCCCGTCCGGTCCACGTCGGACATCGCCAGGGGCTCGTCCATCAGCAGGTTCCCGAGGATCACCACCTTTCCGGCAGCATCGAATCCCTCGACGTCTCCCGCCGGATCGGCCTCCGCATAGCCCTTTTCCTGGGCTTCTGCGAGGGCGTCCTCGTACGACGAACCGGCTTCCATCCGAGTCAGAATGTAGTTGCAGGTGCCGTTCAGGATGCCGCGAACGGCACGGATATTGGCCGCACGGAGCAGGTTCAGACCCAGATTGACGGTGGGCGTCCCACTCATCACCGTGCCCTCCACACCGATCTGCAGCCCCCGCTGCGCCGCCAGCTCCGACAGCTCCGGCCAGTGCAGGGCCACCGGACCCTTGTTCGTCGTCACCACGTGCTTGCCGCTCTCCAACGCCGTGCGGATGTGCGTCGTGGCCGGCTCTCCCGTCTCGAGATTGGTGAAGCTCAACTCTACCACGATGTCGGCCGCGCTTTCCCCCGCCATCCTGGTCGCGTCCCAACCGTGGTCGGCCGCGGGCAGCGACTCGAGCCCTCCTCCGTTTCGCACGGCGTCGAGCAGGGCCGTGGGCTCGAAACCGGTAGGATCGTGGATGCTCCCGAAACGGGCATCACTCACACCGGTGATCCGGTAGTTGACGCCGAACTGTTCGGTGAGCTCGACATTTCGGTCACGCAGGATCTCCACGAAGCCCTGTCCGACAGTTCCGAATCCAATCAGGGCGAGACGGTATTCCATTGGTCTTTCCTTATCGGGGCGCCGGCACGGGGGCCGGCGGGTACGCACGGGTCTGGAACGGAGCCGGGCAGGGAGCCCGGCCGCGACCCCGCAAGATAGCATCACATTGAGAGTTCACAATCGCGGGACGTCTGCAGCTTCAGGGACGCGGCGGGTCCGTCCAGGTCTCGAGCGGCAGGTGAGTGAGGCGACTGTCTCCGACCCGCAATCGGATCCCCTCGAGACCGTCTCCGAAACTGTAACCGAGGCTCACGGGAGGGATCGGGAAGATCCAGATCTTGGGTGCGTTTCCGCGCCAGTTATAGCCGACGCCGATCTCGATCTGCTGCTGGACCGCACTTCCAGACCCTTCGTCATCCGTAGACAGTTTCAATGCATCGACGAACCAGCCGGGCTGCACATACAGCACTCCGGCGAGGGTCTTGTCCCCGATGCCGAACAGCGGATACCGCGCATCAGTCCGGATACCGACGACTCCATAGTCATCACGCAGTTCGTCCGTGGACCAGGTGACGCTGTAGAAGGCACGCGGCTCGAGACCGAGCTCGAACTTCTTCCATGGAAACACGAACTCTGAACGCAGGCCCAGGGCGCTGATTCCCACCGTTCCGGGAGACAGGTCTTCCGAATCTTCCAGCGCGAATGCCAGGCCGATGTCGAAGAACGGTCTCAGGAGCGAGCGCTGGCTGAGCGGAATCGGCACCTCGAGCCCGGGGATCAGAGCGAAGGAACCGAGCTTCGCGTCGGGAATATCTCCCACGCCGTCCACGTTTTCGACCCCCAGCACACCTGCGAGACGCAGCCTCAGCCCCCAGCCACGTTCCTTCCAGTCGCGGACTGTGAAGGTCACGGGAACGTTCAGCACCCGGACGCTGCGGCCATCGGTCTCGTATCCCGCAATCCCCGGATCGAAGAACGCGCCGAGGTAGCCCTGGTTGAGCAGCAAATCCAGGTCGCTGTCGCTGCGGACCAATTCCTGTCCACTGATCGCCGTCGGCCACGCGATGAGCGCGAAAAGGGCCGGAAGACAGGCCCGGAGCACAGAACGAGGGTACCAGGTCACCGGGTGAAAGCTACGCCCCGGCGGGATCGGCGGACAGCAACCCGGGGGTGCTGCTGTGCCTGGCGTCGGACAGTAATGTACTGGATAGCTGGCAGACGACCGGGCGAAGGAGGACAGGTTGATGAGAGCATGGACGTGGACGGCGCTCATCGCGGGATCTTGTATGGGGATCGCCGCATGTGGAGACGGAGGATCTACGGTGGCCGATGGCGTCGCCGGTGAGCCGGTCGTCCGGGACAGCGCAGGGGTGAAGATCGTGGAGAATCATGCCCCGGCCTGGGCTGCAGGAACGGGCTGGCGCCTCGCCGATTCACCGCGCCTGGACATCGGGAGCCTGGACGGCCCGGAGGCCATGCAGTTCTTCCAGATCAGTGACGGGGCCTGGTTGTCTGACGGCGGCTTCGTGGTGTCAGGGTTCGGCAGCCACGATTTACGGCGGTTCGATTCCGACGGCGGGCACGTGTGGACGGCGGGTCGCGAGGGTGACGGACCGGGCGAGTTCCGCGGGCTGATGTCCATTGCGGCCGGGCCGGGCGACACCCTTCTCACCTATGACTTCCGGCACCGGCGCATCGCCCGCTGGGCGCCCGATGGATCGTTCGTCGACGCCAGGGCGCTCGAGGGAGTCGAAGAGGGCGGGTTCCCGTTCGTCCAGACGCTGCTTCCCGACGGACGGGCCGTGTACTCCTTCCTGTACTTCGCGATGGACGAACTGCCCCCGCCGGGAGAGGTCAGGCGGGATCCGCTGGAGATTCGAATCGCCGCACCTGGTGATTCGGTCGCCCTGCCGCTCGGCGAGTTTCCCGGGACGGAACGCGTGATCATGCGGCAGTCGGAGACAGCAAGTGGAGCACGGGTGATCTCGGGTTCCCCGCCGTTTGCCCGTGTCACGGCGTCGGTGGCGGATCCAGCCGGCGTGTGGGTCGGGGACAGTGATCTGCCGCAGGTTCTTCGATACGATCTGGAAGGGAAGCTCGTGGCGATCGTTCAACTGCCGTTCGAGCCGGTGCCGGTTACCCCCGACCAGGTGGCGCGGGCCCTGGCGGAACAGCTGGACGAAGCCGACGACCAGGAGGAACGGGACCTGGCGCGTCAGCGGTGGGAGGAACTCCCGCTGCCGGATTTCCTTCCGTGGTTCGAGGATCTGGTGGTGGATCGGGTCGGAAATCTCTGGGTACGCGCCTACCAGGCGCCCGGCAATGAGATCCGTACCTGGCATGTATTCACGACCGATGGAGAATGGCTGGGCGCCGTCGAATTCCCGGACCGGTTCAGTCCGCTGGAGATCGGCGACGAGTTCGTGCTCGCCCGGTTCGGGGACGAGCTCGACGTGGAACATGTTCAGATCCGGGAGTTGATCAAGCCATGACCTGCCCCACGAGGCCTGGACTGCCACTGCTGCTGCTCACGATCGCGGCCATTGCTGTTCCTCCGGCCACGGGACGGGCCCAGGAGGTCCGGACTTTCCAGCTCGCGGACGTCGAGCTGACAGTCGAAGGTGATCTCGGATCTTTCAGTCTGGAAGTGGACACCCGGCAAGTCGAGCCCGGACTCGAGGTCGCTTCCCTGACGCTCGAGAGCCACGAATCAGAGACGCCGCCCCCCGTGGCACTCAGCTGGACGCTTCCCGCCCACGACATGCAGGGGATCTGGTCCACCGCGAGCTGGTCGAACAAGACGATCGGCCCGGACTGGTCGATGTCGGGCGTCAGCTCGATGTTCGCGCGCAACGCGCCCGTGCTGTCGCTGTTCGGCAGCGATGACGGAAATCGAATCACGATCGCCGCGTCCGATGCCTTGAACATGGTGCGGCTACGGGCCGGGATCCGGGAAGAAGACGCGACCGTCCGCGGGCGGATCGAGCTGTTCTCCGAGCGACAGCCGGCAACTACCGGCACCGGGGTCGAGATCCGCATCGACCGGCGAGACGTTCCGCTGCGCGAGTCGCTGGCGGACGTCGGCCAGTGGTGGGCATCTCAACCGGGGTTCGAGCCGGCGCCGGTGCCCGCCCTCGCGCGGCTACCGATGTACTCGACCTGGTACAGCTACCACCAGAGCGTTTCGGCACCGGAGCTCCTGCGCGAGGTCGAGCTGGCGAAGGAACTCGGATACGAAGCGATCATCGTCGACGACGGGTGGCAGACGTTGGACAGTCAGCGCGGATACGCATTCACCGGGGACTGGGAGCCAGTTCGGATTCCGAACATGCGCGAATTCGTCGATGGTGTGCACGAGCGTGGAATGAAGCTCCTGCTGTGGTACTCCATGCCGCTGGTTGGAGAGAACTCGAAGACCTTCGAGAAATTCCAGGGCAGATATCTGCGCTACTGGGATGGGCAGGGCGCATGGGTGCTCGATCCCCGCTATCCGGAAGTGCGCGAGCACCTGATCGACACCTACCGGACCGCGATGCGCGAGTGGGGAGTCGACGGATTCAAACTCGATTTCCTCGGATTCTTCGTGGCGACGGACTCTACCGAGCTCACCATCGCGGACGGACGGGACTACGCCTCCGTCAGTGAAGCGGCCGATCGCCTGCTCACCGATGTAATGGAGCAACTCAGGGCCCTGAACCCCGACGTGATGATCGAATTCCGCCAGCCCTACATCGGACCGCTGATGCGCAAATACGGGAACATGTTCCGGGCCGCGGACGCTCCGCACGTGGCGACGGACAACCGATTGCGCACTGTGGACCTGCGCCTGCTCAGCGGAAACACCGCCGTCCATTCCGACATGTTCATGTGGCACGCCGGGGACTCGGTGGAAGCAGCCGCACTGCAGTTCCTGAGCATCCTGTTCGCCGTTCCGCAGCTCTCGGTTCGGCTGGAGCGCATTCCACCGGACCACCGGGAGATGGTCCGTCACTGGACCGAGTGGTGGTTGCGAAACCGGGATGTCCTGCTGGACGGCGAGTTCGTGCCGCACTCACCTCTGGCCCACTATCCGCTGATCGAGGCGGTGACCGATGAAAAGCGGATCATCGCCATCTACGATGACATGGTCGTTCGGGTGGCCGAGGACCATGGTCGGAGAGCGCTCGACGTCGTGAACGCTGGCCACCTGGGGCGCATCGTGCTCGAGGTGGGAGCGCGTATGGGATCGTTCAACTACCGCGTGCTGGACACCATGGGCCGGGAGTCAGGTTCGAGCACCGTCGAACTCGTGCCCGGCGTGTACCGGTTCACGGTTCCACGGTCGGGTCTGCTCGAGATGACGCCCGCGCCCTGACGACGATCCCGCGAGCCCTACAATACCGGCGCCCACAGACGGGCGAAGTTGACGCTGAACCGCCAGAGCCACGGTCTGTCCTTGAACGTGGTGGGATCGAGCAGTTCGCTCGTGGCCATGTCGCGTTCGAGCATCTCGGCCACTTCCGTAGTGAAGTCTTCGTCGTATATCACCGCCGAAATCTCGAAATTCAGCCGGAAGGACCGATTGTCGAAGTTGTGAGTCCCGATCGACGCGATCGCCTCGTCCACCACCATCACCTTCTGGTGCAGGAACCCCGGGCGGTGCATGTAGAACTTCACGTTCGAGTCCGCGAGCAGCTCCATGTAGTGGTACATGGCCCGGTCCGCGAGCCACTTGTCCACGATGCCGGGAACCAGGATCCGGACATCGACGCCCCGCAGGCTGGCGAGCATCAGCGCCTTCACGATCGCCTCGTCCGGTACGAAGTATGGCGCGGTGATCCAGATCCGGTCTCGCGCCGAGTTCAGGGCGTGCACGAAGAACATGCCGGCAGTCTCGAGCGGGTCGGCCGGGCCGGTCGCCATGATGATCCCGATCTTGTCAGCCGGCGCAGGCTGCGGTTCCCATTCCAGGCCGAGAAATTCCCGCCTCGCCCAGTACCAGTCCATCTCGAACACCGCTTGCGCCTGGACGGCGATCGGGCCGGTCAGCTTGACGTGCGTATCCCGCCAGGGCGTCATTTCGGGATCGTGTCCGAGGTATTCGTCACCGACATTGTGTCCGCCTACCCACGCCGTCTTTCCGTCCACCACGACGATCTTGCGGTGATTCCGGAAATTCAGCTGGAACTCGTTGCGCAAGCCTTGCCTCGTACCGAACTCGGAGACCTTCACGCCAGCATCGCGCAGGTCCTTCTTGTACTGCTTCGTGATGTTGGTGCCGAGTTCGTCGTACATGAACGCCACCGTGACGCCCGCCCGGGCGCGCTCGATCATCGCGTCCTTCAGGCGGCGGCCGAGAACGTCGTCGTGCACTATGAAGAACTCCACCAGGACGTACTCCTCGGCCTGGCTGATACCCTCGATGATGCTGTCGAACGTCTCCTCGCCGTTGATCAGCAACTCCGCATCGTTGCCCCGCACGAGCCGCATGCGCGCCAGTCCGCGCAATGCATCGAATCCCGGTGTCCTGGTCTCGAACTCGACGACAGAGGAGTCCATTTTCGCCATCCCCTCAGCCTTGAGCTGTTCGAACTCGTCACCGGCAGCGGCGAACGCCTCGACGTAGCCCTCGAACCTGCTGCGTCCGAGAACCCAGTACGCCGGAACGGATACGACCGGGACCGTCACCAGGGCGAACGACCAGGCGATGGAACCGGGCTCGGTACGCGACGACATGATGGCGTCGATCGCCGAAATGAAGCCGAGCACATAGGCGACGACCAGCACCCAGCCCCAGATCCTCTTCCACCGGCTCTTCGGCGGCTTGACCTCAGCCTCTTCCTGGACGGTTCCGGTATCCGTGTCGGTGTCTGTCATCGCTGGCCGTTCCCCGGAAAGGTCTGAATTCGAAGCACTCATCGAAGCTGCCGGCGGCGTCGCCGCCAGGGCCGGCGCGGTCACCGTACCCGCGGCCCCGGATATACCGAACCCCAGGACAGCGATCAGCAGGCGCCGCGAAACCAGCCGGATGAAGCTGCGATCACAGCCCGGCACCTCGGTATGCAGATTCACATCAGCGCCAACCATTGCGGCTCGCCCTCAGTTCTTTGGCCGGAACCTCACCTGGAAGAAGCGCAGGTACTCGGGTTCGTAGGTGAATTCGAGCCCGCCGATCGACTCCCGCTTGTCCCAGATCTCCATCACCGATTCGGCCACCACGTCCATGTGCGCCTGGGTATAGACTCGACGAGGAATCGTCAGACGCACGAGCTCGAGCGCAGGTCGCCGGTTCTCGCCGGTTTCCGGATTCCGCCCCGCTGAGACGTTGCCCCGTTCCATCGCCCGGACGCCGGACTCGACGTACAGCTCGGCGGCCAGCGTCTGGGCCGGAAACTCGTCCTGGTCCAGGTGCGGCAGGAACCGCTTCGCGTCCAGGAACACACCGTGGGTTCCGATCGGCTTCATGATCGGGATTCCCTCGTCGGCGATCTTGTGACCCAGGTAGTGGACCTGGCCCACCCGCGCATGGATGTGATCGTGCTGAATCGACTCGTAGATCCCGATCGACAGCGCCTCCATGTCACGACCCGACATGCCGCCGTACGTGTGGAGACCCTCGTAGATCACCACCATGTTTCGTGCCTTGTCGGCCAGCGCGTCATCGTTCACGGCGAGGAAGCCACCGATGTTCACCAGATGGTCTTTCTTCGAGCTCATCGTGCATCCATCGGTGAGATCGCAGATATCGCGGACGATCTCTTCCATCGACCTGTCGGCCTGTCCCGGCTCGCGCTCCTTGATCAGCAGCGCGTTCTCGGCCACCCGTGTCATGTCGTGGATCACCGGAATCCCGTTCGCGTGTGCGAGTTCAGACACCTGGCGCAGGTTTTCGAGCGAGATCGGCTGGCCGCCGCACATGTTCACGGTGGTGGCGATCGAAATGTACGGAATCTTATCCGGCCCGACCTCGTCGATCAGCGCTTGGAACTTCGCGAGGTCCACGTTTCCCTTGAACGGGTGCATCAGTTCCGGTTCGTGCGCCTCATCGATGATCACGTCCACGAAGGTCGCGCCGGCCATCTCCTGGTGCAGCCGGGTCGTCGTGAAGTACATGTTGCCTGGTACGAAGTCACCGTCCTCGATCAGCAGCCTGCTGATCATGTGCTCGGCAGCGCGGCCCTGGTGGGTCGGGATCAGGTGCTTGTAGCCGTATACATCCCGCACCGCGTCTTCGAGGTGATAGTAGTTGCGGCTTCCGGCGTACGCCTCGTCGCCCATCATCATGCCGGCCCACTGGCGGTCGCTCATCGCGCTGGTGCCGGAGTCGGTCAGAAGATCGATGTAGACGTCTTCCGAGCGAAGCAGGAAGGTGTTGTATCCGGCGCCTTCTATTGCGGCCTGGCGCTCTTCCCCGGACAGCATTTTGAGCGGCTCGACCATCTTGATCTTCCAGGGCTCGGCCCAGGATCGTCGTCTCGTCGGCATGGGATCACTCCCGATTGCGGTGTACGTGTTTTCGGGACCTGCGGGCCAACAATGTACGGGCCCCGACGACCTTTCGCTCGTGCCTGCGGCCGCCGACCTTCCGGACGTAGACACCGGTCGTGGAGCCGTGCCTCGTGGCGCGACCGCGATCAGAGAATCCAGCCGTCGAAAGGCACGCCATGAAAGCCAGCCTCGTACTCATCACCGGAGCCAGCGCCGGCATCGGAGCCGCTTCTGCTCGTCGCTTCGCCGCGGCCGGGGCTAATCTCGTCTTGTGGGCGCGCAGGGAGGATCGGCTGATCGAGCTCGGTACCGAGCTGCACGACGCACATGGCGTGGACGTGCACACTGCCGCCGTAGACGTACGGGACCGCGAGGCTGTGGGCACGGCCGCGGCGCAACTGCTCCGGGATGTCGGTACTCCCGACCTGCTGCTCAATAACGCCGGACTGGCCAGCGGCCTGTCGTTCGTGCAGGACGGAGATCACGAGGATTGGGACCGGATGATCGATACCAACCTCAAGGGCCTGCTGAACGTGACGCGGGCGATTCTCCCGGCCATGGTCGAACGCGATACCGGCCACGTGATCAACATCGGGAGCACGGCCGGGCACCAGGTCTACCCGAAGGGCAACGTCTACAACGCCACCAAGTTCGGCGTGAAGGCCCTCACAGAAGGAATGAATCTCGACGTCGCCGGCACCGGAATTCGCGTCTCGAGTGTCGATCCCGGTTTCGTGGAAACGGAGTTTTCGGTGGTCCGGTTTCACGGAGATGCCGAGCGTGCGGAGGGCGTGTATCAGGGCTTCAAGCCATTGTCGGGCGACGACGTTGCGGATGTCGTGCTGTTCGTGGCCACCAGACCGGCACACGTAAACGTGCACGACGTTGTCCTGCTTCCGACGGCCCAGCGCAACGTTTACGTCCTGGACCGAAAGAGCTGAGACCCGACGTGTGCAGGATTTCGAACGGCGAACGTCATGGGGGACGACAGTGAAAGTAATCCCCCCCGCTGGGAGGTCAGAATGAGGAAGACGATCGTGGCCGGACTCGCAACGGCGGCAGCACTGCTCGCCGGGCCGCATACCGATACCGGTCCTGCAGTCGCCCAGGAGGCCGGAAACCAGGAGACGCCGGTGTACCGATCTACCGCGGACGACAGAGAAGGTGTTTCGATCACGGTCTACAATCAGAATTTCGGGCTCGTCCGGGAGATTCGGGATCTGTCATTCGCCCGCGGGCGAGTGGCGCTCGAGTACGGGGACGTCGCCTCGACGATCCAGTCCGAGACCGTCCACATGCGGCCGCTCACCGGACCGCGACTCGATATCCTGGAGCAGAACTACCAGTACGATCTCCTGAGCCCGCAGAAACTGCTCGAGAAATACGTCGGACGTAACGTGAAGCTGTACCGCTGGAATGAGAAAGAAGGACGAGACGAGGTAGTGGATGCCGAAGTGCTGTCGGTGAACAACGGCACCGTGCTCCGGATCGGTAACGAGATCACGTTCAACTACCCCGGCCGGATCGCGTTTCCGGAGGTCCCCGAGGACCTGATCGCCCGGCCCACGCTGATGTGGCAGCTCGAAAGCAGGACCGATCGGCAGACCATCGAGACGTCCTACCTCGCCAGCGGGATGAACTGGAAGGCCGACTATGTGATGGTGCTGGACGAGAAGGACCGGCAGGCGGGCCTGACGGGCTGGGTGACGCTGACGAATCAGACCGGCGCCACTTACAGGGACGCAGAGCTCAAGCTGGTGGCCGGTGACGTCCAGCGATTGTCTCCGCAGCCGGCGGCCCGGATGAAGGCCGTGATGGCGATGGAGGAGGCCGCGGGTCGACAGGATTTCTCTGAAGAGGCGTTCTTCGAGTACCACCTGTACACGCTCGACCGAACCACGACGTTGAAGAACAACGAACAGAAGCAGGTGACGCTGCTCGAGGCGCCTGAGTTCGACATCACGAAGCGGCTGATCTATTACGGCGCGGCCCACTACTTCCGCGGCCAGTACGGCCAGGTCGAATCGAATTCCAAGATCGGCGTGTTTATCGACTTCGAGAATCGTGACGACAACGGGCTGGGCATGCCGTTACCCGCCGGCGTGGTTCGCGTTTACAAGAGCGACGCGTCTGGAGCCCAGCAGTTCGTCGGAGAAGACAGAATCGATCACACGCCTCGCGACGAGCGGGTGCGGATCAAGATGGGCGAGGCGTTCGATGTCGTCGGCGATCGCCGGCAGATGGACTTCGACGTGATCGGCGACTGCACGACTGAGAGCGAGTGGCAGATCCAGGTACGGAATCACAAGGACGAAGAGGTCGAAGTAGAGCTGATGGAGCCGATCGGGGCGGACTGGCAGATCCTTTCTTCCAGCCATCGCCACGAGAAGCTCGACGCTCACACCTTCAAGTTCACCGTGAAGGTTCCAGCACACGGAGAGACCACCGTCACCTACCGGGTGCGCGTACGCTGGTGCTGACCGAAAACCGAGCGCAGTGTCGTCGTGGAGCCCGTCACCCCGACCGGGGCGGCGGGCCTCCGGCGTTGAACCACTCCCGGAAGAGGCTACCGTGATCAAGACCAGACGACTTCTCGCCGCCGGATTCATCGCGTTCCTGGCGTCTTCCGCCCCTGTCACGGGCCAGGAAGCCGCGACCGAGAAGGACCCGGAGGGCGACGGCAAGCAGGCGGAAGAGCAGTACGAGCCCGAGGCGTCGGTTACACACCACTCGGTACGAATCGATGGCAAGAACGTCGAGTACACGGCCACGGCCGGCTGGCTGATCATGGAAGACGAAGACGGAGAGCCGATCGCCCGTTTCGGATACACGGCATACACCAGCGATGGTGTAGAAGACCTGTCGAGACGGCCAGTGATGTTTGCATTCAACGGCGGACCGGGCTCGTCGTCCATCTGGCTGCACATGGGCATTCTCGGGCCGCGCCGCGTCGTCATAACGGACGAGGGCTACGCTCCGCCACCGCCCTCCGAGCGGGTCGGCAACGAATACAGTCCGCTGGACGTGACAGATCTCGTGATGATCGACCCGGTCGGCACCGGCTTCAGCAAGCCGATCGGTGAGGGGAAGGGCGAGGACTTCTGGGGGGTGGACCAGGATATCCGCTCCGTCGGTGCGTTCATCCGTAAGTACGTGACCGAGAACGGACGCTGGGGGTCGCCCAAGTACATCCTCGGTGAGAGCTACGGCGGGATCCGGTCGGCCGGCCTGGTTCAGCATCTTCAGAGTCGGTACGGAATGAACTTCAACGGTGTCGTACTGGTGTCGCCCTTCCTGAACATGGGCTCCGGGATCGACGGGGCCCGGATCGACCTGCCGCACGTGCTGTACCTGCCGACCTTCGCGGCGACCGCCTGGTTCCACGGCGCCATACCCGGTGCGCCGGTGCTCGAAGATTTCCTGTCGGAAGTCGAGCGGTTCGCATACGACGAATACGCTCCCGCGCTCCTGAAGGGTTACACGATCTCCGATACGGAGAAGCGCGCCGTGGCCACGAAGCTGGCAGCGTATACCGGGACAGAGGTCGACTACTGGATGAAGGCGGATCTCCGGGTCACGCACCCGCAGTTCCTGCAGGAGCTCAAACGAGATGATCGACTGATCGCCGGACGCATCGACTCACGGTTCATCGGTCCCGCCGTGAATCCGCTCGGCGAGACGATGGACTACGATCCGTTCTTCCCGGCCGTCGGGCCCCCGTTCACCGCGGCGTTCATGGATTACATGTACAACGAGCTCGATTTCGGGATGGGCGAGGAGTACCAGGTGTCAGGCGGGACCAGCGACTGGGACTGGAAGCACACGGCTCCGGGGGGCCGGGGCTGGGCCACTCCCTGGGCGGACCTCAGACCCGACCTGGCGATGGCGCTCACGATGAACCCGGGACTGCACCTGCTCGTTCTCCAGGGCTATTACGACCTCGCGACCCCTGCGCTTGCCACAAAGCACGATATCGGACACCTGGACATTTCTCCGGAAGCGCGCGAAAGAGTGCACCTGGAGTTCTACGAGGCGGGGCACATGATGTATCTCCATGCACCGTCGATGGAAAAGTTCCGGAACGACCTCGTGGCGTTCGTGCGCCAGACCGACCGGCTCTGACGGAACGAGAGGGGCCCGATTGCAGCGCTTCGCGGGGGGCGTCTGTTGTGACAAGGGTGGGGGGAGGTGGCGAGTTTGGGGTCACGCTGGATCCGGATTCCCGGTCACAATCGAAACTAGACACAGCCCGGGCCAGGTGGCGGGCAGCGAGCATAGTTTGAGACATATCCACCTTCAAGTGCCTCGAGGCTCCGCGCCCGATCCACAATACCGGCTGTCGCGGGGCCGGCGCGCCGTCTTCCTGCTCGCCATTGTGGCCGCGGTCCCGGTACTTGCCGCACCTGCTTCCGCCCAGGTATTCCGCGACTCTGTTCCGGCCCCTAACTGGCCGCCCTGCCGTCATACCTCCGGGTCAGAGTGCGAGACCAAGACCGCACGCATCGAACGATTCACGCCGGACGACAGGTTCCAGCTGGACGGCAAGCTGGAGGAAGCCGTCTGGAACCGGGCAGCGTTTATCTCGGATTTTGTGCAGCGGGAGCCGATCGAAGGAGTCCTCCCCTCCGACAGCACGAAGGTCGCGTTCGCGTTTGACGACAAGACCCTGTACATCGGGGCCCGGATGTACAGCGACGACCCGTCGCAGATCCGGGCGATTCTCGCCCGCCGTGACGACTCCGGGAATTCGGAGCGTCTGATCGTGTCTCTCGATTCTTACCTGGACCGCCGCACATCCTACAACTTCGCGGTGACCGCGGCCGGCGGCCGCATGGACTGGTACTCCAAGAACGACGAAGACAACTTCCGGGCCCGAGATTTTTCCTACAATC
>Ga0114922_10004211_pt1 | contig 13361 bp, 10 predicted proteins | sample AartaG_FD_100975 | JGI IMG/M metagenome (GOLD analysis project Ga0114922, IMG submission 100975) | Deep subsurface microbial communities from Aarhus Bay to uncover new lineages of life (NeLLi) - Aarhus_00045 metaG | ecosystem: Environmental > Aquatic > Marine > Oceanic > Sediment | place... | reverse complement strand
TCGGAATGGAATAATGCAAGCCCTCTGGCTGCAGGAATTGAGCGGCGGGGAATTTTAGTGCATGATTCTATTCTCGAACGGGCAATCCGAGTCTATTTGCTAACTGCCCCGGTTCTTACGAAAGAGAATATCCGAATCAAACAGTCATCCGGATACTGAATAGACAAGCTCCCGCTTGCTGTCACAAACCAGCCGCAGCTTACTTTCTTCTCCGGCGCTGACCAATTTCTTTTCCAGAAGGAAATTTTGCAGGGCCTCCGAAACGAAAATCGGCTGCAAATCCTTCAGCAACTCCTCCAGCGATTTGTCCTTGCCGAAAACCAGCGAGGTCTTGCTGTATCCGATCAGCTTGCGGTCGTAGAGTAGTTTTCGCAAGGCATTGCTGATTCCGTTAAAGATCTCGCTGTTCTGTGGCTTAGTGAGATTAAGTGCCTCGAATAGGAGCTTGAGCGAAACTTCACCCCCTTTCTCCGAGCCGTCGGCCAGGTTCTCTCCGGTGCGGTCCACAAGTGGACTCCGGGAGGGTTTGGCCGCGGCAGCAGGCGCTTTCTCCACCTGTTTCTTGGGCTCCTGGATAGCGCCTTTTTTAGGAACTGCCTCCGGCTTCTGCAGTGCAGGGGCTTCGGGCGATTCTCTCTCATCCCCACCCTGCAGGTTCTTCTGAAGGCTCATCATGTAGGATTTAAGTTCGCCAGCTTGAGCCGAGAGGATTTCGGCGAGATTCTCCAGCTTGCCCTGAAGAACAACCACCTCGCGAAGGTTTTCCTGCTGCTCCCCAAGATAACCGTTTTCACGGTTGAAGTAATGGCGGTTGAGCACGCTCAGGAAGTCATCCATGTAACCATTAAGTTCCCGTTCAAGTGAGCCGAAACGAGCCTGGTAACGTTCGATCTCCCTTAACTGCTCCCGCGTAAGGAGCATATCGCTTGATTGAATTTTAACTTCGACCATATGCACCCCGAAATTGTTTAATGCTGCCAGGGCAAATAACTAATCAGCGCCGTGGCAGTGCTTGAATTTCTTGCCGCTACCGCACCAGCAGGGATCGTTGCGCCCGATCTTTGGATGCTCCCGCCTGACCGTTTTTACTCTCTGGGGCCCGGTCTCCAACTGTGGTGCGGGTTGATCGGCACCGGAAAAGGCAGAGATAGTTGCATGGTGCACAGCCAGCTTTTCCTGCTGCTTCTGATGTTGTATTTCTGACTCATCGATAAACTGAGCCTTGAAAAAGAGTGATGCCACCTGCTCTTTAATGCGCTCAAGCATCTCGATAAAAGCGTCAAAAGCCTCTTTTTTATATTCAATCAGCGGATCTTTCTGTCCGTAGGCACGGAAATTTATCCCGGCCTTCAGGTGATCGAGCATATACAGGTGATCCCGCCAGTTCTCATCGATCACTCTCATCATGATCTGCTGTATCAGGAAATCTCTGCGTTCTTCGCCGAACTCCTCGCACTTGAGCTTGTAAAGCTGGTCGACCAGCCCGAAAACACGCTCGCGGATATCCTCGGCGTACAATTCCTCAAGGTTCTTTTCCTCGAAACGCACGTTAAGCAGGAAAGTTGTCAGCAACTCCTGCGATAGCCCCTTGAGATCCCATTCCTCTGGTGGAGTACCCTCCATCACATGTTCATCAACTTTCACCCGGACCGCCTCGTCGATCATCTCCTTGAATTCTTTCTCCAGATCCTTGCCTGCGAGGGCGAAAAGGCGCATGTCGTAGATCACCTCGCGCTGCTGGTTCATCACATCATCGTATTCGAGAAGATGCTTTCTGATCTGGAAGTTGTTGCCCTCCACTTTTTTCTGGGCTCTTCCGATTGAGCGGGAGACCAATGGATGCGTGATCACTTCCCCCTCCTTAAGTCCCAGGCGGTCCATCACCCCGGCGATCCTTTCGCTACCGAACAGGCGCATCAGGTCATCCTCGAGCGAGAGGTAAAACTCCGAGGAGCCCGAATCGCCCTGGCGGCCGCTGCGGCCCCTCAACTGGCGGTCGATCCGGCGCGCCTCGTGGCGCTCAGTGCCCACGATCGCCAGCCCGCCCATTTCGGGGACACCCTCCCCGAGCTTGATATCGGTTCCGCGGCCTGCCATGTTGGTGGCAATCGTCACCGCACCCTCCTGACCCGCCTTGGCCACGATTTCGGCCTCCTGCTGGTGGTACTTGGCATTGAGCACGTGGTGTTTGATACCCCGCCGTCTCAGCATCCGGCTCAAAGTCTCGGAAACCTCGACACTGATCGTACCGACCAGCATCGGGCGGCCTTCACCGTGCAGCCTTTCAATTTCATTGATAATCGCATTGTATTTTTCCCTTCGGGTGCGATAGATTCCGTCGTCCCTGTCATCACGGATGACCTGGCGGTGAGTGGGGATCACTATCACGTCAAGCTTGTAGATCTGCCAGAACTCGTCCGCCTCTGTTTCAGCGGTTCCTGTCATCCCGGCAAGCTTACTGTAAAGACGGAAATAGTTCTGAAGGGTGATCGTGGCCAGGGTCTGGGTTTCACCCTCGATTTTCACACTTTCCTTGGCCTCCAGGGCCTGGTGTAGGCCCTCGCTGAACCTCCTGCCGGGCATCAGGCGACCGGTAAACTCATCAACGATAAGTACTTTCCCTTCCTGGACCACGTACTCCACGTCTTTCTCGAAAAGAATGTAGGCTTTGAGAAGCTGATGGATGGTGTGGATCTTATCGCTTTTTTCCAGATATTCACGTTCCATGCTCTGGATTTTTTCCGCCTTGCGGTCCGAGCTAAGGGTTTTATCGGACTGCACCTCGTTCATCTCAATACTCAGGTCCGGAATCACAAACATATTGGGGTCTTTCGGGCTGAGCTGGTCGAGTCCATTGTCGGTGAGCTGTACCTGATTGCCTTTCTCGTCCATACAGAAATAGAGCGCCTCGTCCAGCTCGGGCATTTTCTTTTCGCGCATGTAATCCGCTTCAACCTTTTTCATCAGCTTCTTGGTGCCGACCTCGTTGAAAAGCTTGAGCAGGCGCTTGTTCTTGGGCATTCCTCTTGATACCTGAAGGATTTTCCTGCCGGCCTCGTAATTAAACTCCATGGCCTTTCTTTCATCTTCTTCCTCGTCGGTTTTCTTGAGCAGCTCTGTTGCCTCAGCGAGTATGTTATTCACTGTTTTGACCTGAATCCGCACCAGATCCTCGACCATGGGCCTAAACTGCTTGAACTTGGGTGCTGAACCATGCACCGGGCCGGAGATAATAAGAGGCGTGCGGGCCTCGTCGATCAGCACGCTGTCCACCTCGTCGACAATCGCGTAATGGTGTTCTCGCTGCACGCGGTCCTCGAGGCGCAGGGCCATGTTGTCCCTGAGATAATCGAATCCGAACTCGTTATTGGTACCATAGGTGATTTCGCAGTTATACTGCTCTTTGCGCTCTTCCGGGTCCACGTCGTGCTGGATACAGCCTACGGTCATTCCTAAGAACTTGAATATCGTGCCCATCCATTCGGCGTCGCGCCGGGCGAGGTAATCGTTCACGGTTACCAGGTGCACCCCGCGCCCCTTGAGTGCATTGAGATAAAGCGGCATCACTGCCACCAGAGTCTTGCCTTCCCCGGTGGCCATCTCGGTGATTTTTCCCTGGTGAAGGACAATCGCCCCGATAAGCTGTACATCGTAAGGGATCATGTCCCAGACCATCGGCTGGTCGCAGACATTGATCTGGCGCCCCATATTGCGCCTGCAGGCATCCCTGACTATGGCATAAGCCTCGGGCATGACCTCTTCGCAGGCCTTATCCTGCTTTTCAGGGTCCTTGATCGAACTGATTCTCTGCTTTAGCGCCAGGCTGCGCTGCAGAAGTTCCTCATCGCTCAAGCTTTCGAGTGTGGCGTAGATCCTGTTGATCTCATCCACAATCGGCATGAGCCTTTTCATCTCACGCTCGTGCTTGTCACCCATAAAAAGCTTAAGCACTTTGTCGATCATCATTCACGCTGCTTTCAACGATAAGGCAAATTGTCTAAATATTGTCTGAAATCCACTAATCTATCTTGAATAAATAATACCTCAGCATGCAATTAAAATCAACTCAACTACTTACGGTAAAGCCTCTGGGATTCGATATACTCTGCCACCGAGTCCGGAACCAGATAGCGGATCGAATATCCGGCGGCGCAGCTATTACGTATATCCGTGGCGGAAATCCCGATCAGCGGCATCTTAACCAAGAGGATCGTGGCACAGTGGCGTTTTTCCAGAAACTCGTTATCCGGCTCGAAACCCTCTCTTGCCAGAGCGACAAATTTTACCTCTCGGCAAAGTACCTTCCAGTTTTTCCATGTATGAAGTTCGGCCAGGTTGTCCGCGCCGAGAATAAAAAAAAGCTCGTCCCCCTCTTTAAGCTCACTTTGACGGTAACGGCGAACGGTGTCGATCGTGTAGCTTCTACCGCTGCGGCTGATCTCGTCCAGGTAGAGGGAAAAACGCTCGTTGCCTGCCAGCGCTCTCTCCAGCATTGCCACCCGGTGCTCTGCCGGTGTAATCGGCACATTCAACTTGTGCGGCGGATTGGCCGCGGGAACAAAAAGCACGCGGTCGAGCTGGAGTTGCTCTGCCGCTGCCTGTGCTCCGATCAAATGTCCGATATGGACGGGATCAAATGTCCCGCCCAGCATTGCAACCCGCAACAGGCCTCCATTGGAGTTCCCCCCAGCCTTTTCCGGACCGGGAGGCGACGTTTTAATTTTTCTTTTTATTCCCGTTCTACAAGCTCGAGCCGCTGATCGCCTCATCCGACCCACCGCAGAGCTCCTCAGCGTATTCACTATCCGGATAGTCCTTGCAGAGCCACCTCCTGGCATCCTCCGCGTCATCCGGATAGCCCATTCTGTCGCTTGCCAGGCAGAGATGGTAAAGTACAGCCGGCAAGACTGTTGACTCAGTGTAACTGCTCAGCACACCTTTGAGGTAAATAATTGACGAGTCGTACTGCTTGCGTTTGAAATAAAACATCGCCGTGCTGAATTCTTTTCTGGCCAGTTTGTCTTCCAGCAGAATAATATGCATGCGCACGGTGTCTGCATATTGCGTGTTCGGATACTTGGCAAGCAGGGTTTGCAGAATTTCCAGCCCCTTGTTTGTTTCGGTCTGGTCGCGTTCGGGCCTCTTGCTCATCTCGGCGTAGGAAAGTCCCGCCTTGAACAGAGCCACATCAGCAAACCTGCCCTGAGGAAACTCGCGGTTCAGGAGTTCGAACTCGTTGGCGGCCAGAAGGTAGTCTTGGTTGCGGAAATAGGAATCCGCCATGTAGAACCTGGACTGTTCGACCAGGTCACTTCCGGGGTACTTGTAGATCAACTGCTTAAAGCTTTCGATAGCAAAGTTATATTTTTTCATTTCGTATTGCTGATATGCCGCCTGGAATTCTCCCTCAGGGGTCGGATCGAACCGCTCTTTCGGGCCACAGCCTATGGGAGCAAAAGCGATTCCGGCCAATAGCACCGCAACAACAAAGTATGCTGTAATTTTAAGGTTTTTCAACTTTTCTCCCCCAGATAACCGTTTTCCATTTTCAGACCGGGCTTTTCTACTCGCCGCTGTGGGTTCTGTCCAGTCCTTCTGCCAGACAGCATAAGGTAATTTTATCTCTTGCTAAAATCGATTTCCTCGATCCGCACTCTCGCCTGTTCGGCAATTTTTTCTTTCCAGTAATATCGGTTCAACTTAAGCACTTGCCTGAAAGCCTGCTTTGCCTCATCCGGGCGCTTGTCGGCAAGCAAAATTTCTCCTTTAAGGAAATAGACGTCATCCACCAGGTGCTGCGGCTGGCCGGAACTGATTATTTGATCGATATAGTAAAAGGATTGCTCGATATCACCCTGGTCAAACATCTCCCGCGCCAAAGGGTAGCAGCAGCTTCCGCGATGCCAGCGCGCCTGCTCAACTTCTGGATGATCCGGGTAGAGAATAACAAACTGGTCGAAATAGAGGAATGCGTTAAAATAGTCCTCCAGTTTCTCGTAGCTCTCCGCCAGATAGAAAAAGTGTTGAGCCTTGTTATTCAGTTTCCCGTGCAGGGGAATGCCGCGAAGATAGTAAGCAATCGCCTTGCGATAGTCCGCCTGGTGGTAATAAAACTCCCCGAGATCGAAAAAATACCGGCCCAGACTGTAAGAAGGATCGATTTGAAGGATCTCCTCCAGGGCATGGACCATTGTTGTCGTATCGCCTGCTCTGCCTCGCTCGACTGCTATCTGAAGGTAGTCCAGGAGCACCTCCGCATCGGGTTCAGAGTCATGGGCGCTGAAATAGCGGTCGAAATACCTTTTGGCCTGGAAAAAGTCTCCTTTCATCACGTAGACTTTGCCGATCTTGCGCAGAAGGTTTGCTGTTACCCCCTTGGTCTTCTCTGCCATCAGGTATTCCGCCAGGGAGTCATCGTAGTAGCCGTTTATGTAATAACGGTCACCGCGCTCCTCGTTGCTCTTAGCCACTTCCATGCAGGAAGTGTAAAGCAACAGAAAAAGCTGGATAACGAAGATTCTGAACCATAAACACAGCATTACTCTTCCGCCTTCATCCAGACAACTGGTCAGTCGAAACGGCCAATCGGCCTGGAAGGAAAAAATCTGATCCGAATTTTAATAATTAAAAACTATCAAAAAAATTAACTGCCGGTCTATTAGGTGTCAACGATTTTGGGCTTGAAACCCCTCTGTTTGAAGATTTATCATGCTGCCTGAATCGTTTATGAATAAGTATTTAGAACCGTGTAAGGGCTCACAAATTCCGATTTAAATCGGGTATGGATATTGCATTAAATGATTATTAAATAGAACCGTCCAATCTTTCCAGCTTGACATAAATACCAGTTTACTCCATAATATTCGAGGAACGCTGACACTTTAGCTTCGCCTGAGACCGATAGCTTCTCCAGCCATCCAAGTATGATCGCGCTATGGAATGCCCAGAGCTTAACAAGCTGATTGAAGATATTCAAGGCAACCTCATCCCGTTCAAGTTCCGCCCAATCCTGGAAACTCACCTTAATGAGTGCCGAAGTTGCCGGGCCGGGATGAACAAATTTCTCAAGATCCGCCAGATACTCGAAAAAACGGTTTATAGTGAATTCAGCGAGGACAAATATCTGGTCTATCTCAGCAAAGTTGCTGGGAAAAATCTCCGCTGGGAGAGCCCCGAGGAGTCACGGGAAAAATCACGCAAGATGCTGCGTGGGCTGATTATTAAAGTCGCCATCGGCTTTATCGTGGCCGCCGGCCTGGGGGCCTCGGCTGCTCTGATTCTCGGCCGCCTTGGAATTATCGGCAAAGGCGGGCCCGAAGTCGAAATCGCCGTAGATAAGACCGCCCTGGAAAAACCGTTTCCCGCCGCTGGAACACCGGGTTCTTACCAGAGCACACCCCCCGCGCCAGCCGGTACCGTAAGTGACAGCTCCCAAAGGATTGTCCTGCCGGAGGAAGGCGTAACTCCAGATGCAATTTTCGACCTGCTCAACAGCACTTACGATACTGGTTTCGCCCTGGAACCGCCAACAGGAGCAGAAAAGGACTCGAGCCGCTTGCGGATTTTCCAGTCCGAACTTGTCGCGCTCAGGGATGCCCTTTCGCGAACACCCTTCGACCACGACCTGGGAAAGCGAACAAGGGACAAGTACCGCCAGGTAATCGAGGAACGCAAGCGCCTGGGAGCTCCGGCCAAGGTTAGTGAATACTACGGCCTGGGATATCTTCACTACTCCGCTGGGGAATATCCCCAGACCGCGATTGTGACAGCCGAGGGCCTGCGCATGGTGCGGATGGGCCCGACCCAGTACCTTCACTACCTCAAGGCCATGTCTCACTACAGGCTCGCTCTCAAAGCGGCCACTCCCCTACCGCCCGACACAACGAGCAACGAGGAAGCAAGGATCAGGGGGGCTGCCCTGAGAGCCCAACTCGATGCCGAGGGCAGGAGAAGTGCTGTGGTTGAACTCCGCAAAGCGATTGCCGAATTCAGCCACCTGCTGACAAATCCTGAACTCGAACCAACGGCCCGGGAATGGATTCTCAAATGCAACAAGCTGATCGAGCAATCAGCCACTCAACCCTGAAAGCCTTGCCGCGAGCCCTCTATCCTGGAATACCGGATGCCTGCCCCTTTTGTTCCACGAGGTTACAGACAAAGGATAACAGACTCTTTAAGAGAATAAGATCCGGGGACCTGGTGAAAGGATATAACCTTTTTCAGCGCTGGCAGTCAAGAGTGGAAAAAGGAGTTAGAAAACCTCGCGCCCCAAAGGACCGGCTTCTACTAGCGCGAATACAGGGAACAACAGCGAAAAGAAAGAGAAGCCCGGATAGGCAGAAGATACTGAACGTTTTAGAAATCTTTGCCCTCTGAGCACCGAAAAAAAAGGGCCATTCCCATTTCAGGGGAAGGCCCCTTTCTTATTATCTCAATCATTACTGAAACAACTATCTCTTAAAATTCTTATACGGAAGCATCAGGCTGTTCACCAGATTCTGCCGCAGTTCGAGATTCTTGACCATCTCGCCCTCGAGGAAACTGATCCGCTGCCCGAAACGGTCGAACATTTCATCGCAGCATTCCTCCCGCTTTATGGTGCGGTTTGGGTCGAAAAGCTTATCGTAGTCCGGCCATATATTGTCCATCGCGCCGGGTTTCGGCACACTGGCCCCGGGCAAGATTTTCCATGGTTCGAACTCTATTTCATCTGCCACAATCGCCTGCTGAAGTCTAAGCGAAAGGTCTTTTGGCACATCTACCAGGTCAGTGTCGCTGTTTTTCCAATACCCGCCTGTATTGAACACGTAGCAGGTAGTTCCGGACTTGAACAGCTTCAGAAAAAGCTCGCAGTCAGTGCTCAGGTAGTGACAGCGGAAAGGATTGGCGAAAGGCTCGAAAACCAGTTTCTTCATTTCCTCTGCAGAAACATTCTCCGCAGCCGTGCGCTTGGTCATCAGAGTTGCACCCATTGCCACGGCAAGCATCGCATTATCCAGTCTCACAATCGGCGGCAGGGTGGAATCTTTCATCAGCCAGACCACTGCATCGGGTTTTCCGGTCTTGTCCGCTACAGTGCCGAGTACATCCCGACTTTTAATGCAGCGTCCATTGGCGTTACGCACATCGTTAAGCAGCGGGATCTTTTTACCGTTGATTTCGACAACCCCGACATTCATGAAACTGAATGTCATTTCTTCTGTCCAGCCCCGGTCGGTTTTATCGAAAAGGTTGGGTTCCAGGGCTATCGAGCGGTTGCCGTCCAGGTCGATTACGAAGGCGTCATCGTGGATGATAACCCCGCCCTTACGGTTGGTAAGCGCGCTTTTCCCGCTCCCGGAGAGGCCGAAATTGGCGGTGATCCGCTTCTTGCCGTTGTAGATATCCTCGCGGATTCCCCCATGGCAGGGGACCATATTCTGGCGTACCGCCACTCGCCAGATAAGAGTGAGCGTGCCTTTTTTCAATTCGCCGAAATATCTCAGGCCCAGGATCGCTATGGCGTTTTTATCGTCATCGATAATCACCAGCCCGTCGGGATAATCCGGGTGACGCCATTCAGGGTCGACCAGTATCAGGATATCAGGCTCTTTTATCGGGATAGAGCGTTTGTAGCGCTTCACAGCCTCTCCCTCGAATGACTGGAAGTTGGTCAGCCAGTCAGAGGCATTCTTGGCATGGCGTTTGGAAATCAGCAGACGCATTTTCAACATGAACTCCTCGCTGAGCCCGCCGATTGCCTCAGAGGCGAGGCACTCTTTGCTTCCCAGATCGAATATGGCCTCGCGCAGGATCCCTAAGTATTTTTTGCGATCGGCTTCCGAAACCCGTCTCATCACCCGCCTGGCCCGGGCGGTCCGACCCACCACGTCGCCGTCGATCGAAAGCAGACAGGGGCTCCCTGCCGGGATACCGAACTGCTCGGGCTTGTACATGGGAACGTCCAGCTCACGGATCGCCGGCTGCCTGCGGGCAAGCTCATAGATCCGGGCGTGGGTTAAGGCTTCCACGTTATTGCCGAAAAACGCCGCCTCGATAGTCGCCCGAAACGGCCCGATTCCATAAAGGTCATCCTTGAAAAATTCGTAGCTGTTTTTTGTACTCATAGAATCTCCATGTATTTATTGAGTTAAAAACCATTCTGGATATTCGGCTCAAAAAAGCTTCGATTCCCCTCCCCGCGCAGCTCTGCCTAGCCGTCGCGAGATCTCCTTTAGCCCTTAATTGCCCATTAAGAGGAGTAATTATAATAAAAACCATCCTTAAACTCCGCAAGCAAAAAGCAAACTTGGCAACAGTTTTTTCTTTACACTTAGTGAGCTGTTAAATATATTTTTTCAAAAAGTGAACGGAAACCTGCCTTCAGCAGAGTCGGGAGGTCTGCTTTGAACCACTGGATTATCTGGCTTTTATCGATTAACGCGCTATCACTTGTCGCAGCAATTTTTCATGTCGTGAAAGCCAGAACCACCAAATCGGATTTCCCGCAGGAATGGTCGCGGGAGGATCTCCTGGCCTGCATTCTTTCCGCTCTCGCCTATGTCAACTGTCTGGCCGGGATAGCGCTGCTTCTGATGAACCAGTGGACCGGTTATGTTCTGAGCGTCTTTACAGTTGCACAGGTGATTTCGATGTACTATATTATCGATCCCAAGCTGCGAAAAGTCAGCGCCGATTTCGAGAAAAAGCAGCAGGAATACCTGGAAGAGCTGGACAAGATAGTGGAATGGGAATAGATTCCACCTACTTAACCCGATCTTAACGATGAACCTGGATTCTCTTCAACCAATCGGCCACCCTATTCTCGGCATTGTAATTCCTCTGGCCGTTTTCGCTTTCGCCGCTCTGCTCACCTGGTGGCTGTACAAGCATTTCTCCAAGGGCGGCAACTGATCCGTTCCCCCACATTTCCCTTTGTCATATAAGGTCAAATTTTTCCCTGTTCGAATCTTTCGAACATTTATCTGGCCCGGATTATTCATGAAACTCAGATATTGACAGGACTAGTCACTTATTTTCAGTTTTTTATCAGCCACCGAGGGAGGGGGCGGCGGCTGTGCGACTTGGGTCGCACAGACCGTTGTGCTTGCACAACGGCGCGCATTTCATGCGCCCGCCGCCCCCCAGACCCCGGGGAAACCTAACATCTTACTAATTTATGAATAACCCGGACTAGTTGTATCGGAGGGAATCCTTTCAGGAATCAGTGCTGAATTCTTTTTACCATGGCGGCAATCTTCTCGAAATTCTGCGGGTGCGCGAAAAAGATTGGTTCATTGATCTTCTGATCAACGTTCCATAGGGAAGGGGTTACATCCTTGCCGCTCAGGGTGCCTATCCGCATGCCCCAGGCAGCGTTGATCGCCAGAATCGCGGCAGCGTCCCAGAGGTAAATCCTGTCCTGGAGCACCCCTGCGGTTAATGGGCGGGCTGTCATAATGCCGTGGTAGGCAGCACTGCCCAGGGAGCGTAACTTGCCGGGAAAGGTTATCTCATAGCACCGGTGGAAATCAGAGGGCACGTAAAGCACGGCCTCGGAATCCAGGACTGCCGGCGGCTGAGGTTCGCAGGGCTCGCCGTTAAAGAACACGCTGCCATCCGGCCCGGTGTAGTACATCTCGTCTATCACCGGCAGGTAAACCAGCCCGAAACTGGCCTTGTCGCTTTCGACCAGCCCCAGTGAAAAAGACCAGCACGGAAGGCCGCTCACGAAAGAACTCGTGCCGTCCACCGGGTCCACAACCCAGCAGGGAGCCCCTTCGCCGGCGTCCCCGGTCAAGCCTTCCTCCTCCCCTAGGACACCGAAATCGGGGGTGATCTCCGCCAGTCTGCTGCGTACGAGCCTCTCCACCTCGCAGTCTGCCTCGGTAACGTAGGTGTTGTCAGGCTTACGCCTGGCGCCTGAGCCGCCGAAATATTTCAAGGCAACCTCTCCAGCATCGCGCGCCAGTTGAATTACCTCATCCAGTTTAAAACTCTCCATCTTTTCCCCCTTCGAGTTGATTCTTTCACGCTTTTCAGTTCGGTAGAAAAACCGGCTCAAAGTTATGAGCCGGGAACCCATTCGCAGAGTAAAAGCCCTTATCAAGGCGAGCGGAGTTGAATTATAAATTTTTTTCCGTTATTTTTCAACACTTTTAAACCATTCACCAGGAGACTATCCATGCCCCGCTTATCGATAGAAGAGTTTTGCAAAAGGCTGACAGCGCTTTTCACCGGAGCCGGGCTGGGCAGTCGGGACACAGAGGTTTTAGTGGAAATAATTCTGGATGCCGAGTCTTCCGGACGCCGCACCCACGGGCTGATTCGCGTGCGGCCGATGCTGGCCCACCTGGCCACCAGGGGCCACCGTCCGGGGAAATGGCTGAAAGGGGATGCATGCAGCGCATTGTACGACGGACTCGGGGGGCTGGGGTACCTGATCTCCCATGCCTGTGCAGCCAAAGCCATAGAACTTCTTGCGAAATCACCCTTTGCGGTGGTCGGAGCCTGCGGTGCGACCCATACGGGGCCAATCGGTTATTTCGCCCGGATGCTGGCCCAAAAAGGGTATATCAGTATCCTTTTCGCCAACTGCTCACCCATGGCCGCGCCATTCGGAGCCAAAGAGCCGGTGCTCGGCACGAACCCGATCACGATAGGCCTGCCTTTCGAGCCTGAGCCGGTAATAGTGGACCTGGCGACCACCGCCACCACGTACGGCGAATGCCGGGTTGCCATTGCCGAGGGAGGAAAGTTGCCGCAAGGCGCAGCCCTGGACAGCCGGGGAAACTCGACTACCGATCCGCGTGAGGCGCTGGAGGGCGGTTGCCTGCTCCCGTTTGCCGCTCATAAGGGATACGCCCTTGCGCTGGCAGTGCAAATCTTGAGCTCGGCTCTCACCGGAGCCTCGGCTGTGCCAGAACCGGCAACGGATTACGCTCTGAGTGTGATCGCCATGCGCCGGGATATTCTGGTCAGGGCCGGGCGCTACGACTCAATCACCGGCGAAGTGCTCCATGCGGTCAAGGCCGCTGCATCTGCTGTTCCGGGAGAGCCCGTGCTTATCCCCGGCGAAAGATCGGCGGCAAACCGGCAACGAGCACGTCGGGAGGGTATCGAGATAACAGATCAGCTCCACGAGGAACTTTTCGGGCAAGACCCGGTGTGATAATCCCTGACTGCGATGGCTTTTAGAAAAACCATTCCTAGTGTCATGTCCCGGAAATAAGGTTACATATTCCGTAGCGACTGTCTTGAAAATCAAGACTAAATACAGATAGTAATGGGATCATTTTTCAAGATCGAGTTAAGGATGATAAGTAGTTTACGCATACAGGCAGTGAGTGCGAGTTTTTTAGGTTTGCCTGTAGCGAGTAGTC
>Ga0114922_10004210_pt1 | contig 13363 bp, 15 predicted proteins | sample AartaG_FD_100975 | JGI IMG/M metagenome (GOLD analysis project Ga0114922, IMG submission 100975) | Deep subsurface microbial communities from Aarhus Bay to uncover new lineages of life (NeLLi) - Aarhus_00045 metaG | ecosystem: Environmental > Aquatic > Marine > Oceanic > Sediment | place... | reverse complement strand
TAGGAATAGGTTTACTTCTAATTTCAGAAGAAAGTTTTCTTTCGTATAATTTGTAGATGAATTTAGGAGTAAATAATCGCATAAGTAACCCAACTATACAGTTTTCAAGTTTTTACGTGATGATTTTGAAAAATTACTTTATTAATGCTTGTTTTCGTAACTTTTTTTCAAAATAGCTTTAACGTAAAACGTACAACTGAATTTAGAGTATGACAGAAAGAACACAAAAAACCGTGCACAACTGAGAGTTGACAACTTATCCAATCTTGCCATGGGAACTCTAACTGTCATGGATTGTTGTTTGGAGGAACATCTTCAGTTCTCTCTTCTTGTTCTCTATTTTCTACGGATTTATATATGAAATTGCGGATAAGTAAGTGGTGCGAGGTGAACTCCTCACCTTTACGATGGTTCGCAGGTTGAATACCTGTCTCTCAGTTAATAACACTTGAACCATCAGCACACTGCACAAAAATAGGAATGTTGTTGGAGTTGTGCCCCTTCATTCCTAACTCAATCATGATCCTCATGATTTTCTTCCCCTCATCGCACGTTTAGGGGACCCACTTAAACGACGGCTAGACGCCTTCTGGCAAGTTTAGCTAAGTTTCATAACGTGCGTTATTCATATGCAGATTATCTAATATCTATTGAAAATTTACTTTAACTTGGAAGATGTCTGGTTAAATCAAACCATTCTCTACTAACAATCTAAATTCATCTAGAGAGAGGTTTTCTCCGTTTTCGTACTTCTTGAAAGCTTTATTAACGCTTTCTTCAATATCAGATTTGATTCTATCCTTAATCTTCTTTCTATGTGCAGTTTGAGCTTCTTTCAAGAGTTTTCTAAGTTCATTTTTCTCAGTAACCTTTGCAAGAAAATCCTTGTGAAAACTATCAGCTTTTTTCTTATTACTCAAAAATTCTTTGTGATAGTCATTAGCTTTCTTTCTTAAAGCATTGATTTGATGGAAGTGCTGATTCATTAGATTATGATAAATTTGAGATTCTTTTGCAAAATCTACAATTTGAGTGTGCGATTGATTTATCTGCTTTTGAGAAGATGAGATTTTTCTCCATAATTCTGTTTGATGAGTTGTAATATGAACTTCCTCTGCTAATTTGTTTAGACTATCAGAAAGTTTTTCCAAAATTTGTATCATTTCTTTTTCTTCTTCAGGTTGTAAAACACTAGTTTGTAGTTTCCACTCCAAGCTTTCAATCTTAGCATTTAGTGTACTCATGCTTCTTCTCTTTTTTCGAATATCACTTTTATCTAGAGATTGTTCTTTTTCTACAATCTCATCTAAAGCTTTTTTATCAACCTGTAAGCTTTCCTGTAATTCCTTCCTTTTCTTCTTAAGTTGTTTAACCTGTGTATTTAACTCATCACGTTTGATTGTGAATTCTTTAGCTTTTTCTAATAATTCATGAATCTCTTTGTTTAGTTCATTTCTTGAGCTGAGGGAATCTTTTGTAAATTGATTAAATTCGTTTCTTTGTTTTTTAAGAACATTGATTTTTTCTTCTAGTCTACCTAACTTCACTACAAGATCTTCACCAGCAAAATCTTCTTTAGTTCTTTCTCCCATTTGTTCAGCTCAAGTTCTGAAAAGAGTATGGTTTTTAAAGGTTTTTCGTAAGCTGACAACAGTTTACAAAGCGTGAACACAATTTTGTAATTAAGCAGAAGAACAGATTAAAAAAATGGAATAATATCAGTTAAGTTGTCTTTCGACTTCTTGAGATGCTCTAGCCATATCGAGAAAAACTAAACCGAGCTTTGCTTCTTTTCTAGCTGAAACAGTTAAAACCGCATTTTGTCCAGCAGCGATTGTAATAATATATCCATAGGCTCCTTCAATGAAAATCTTTTCTAGCTCTCCTCTTTGCATCTCTTGGGCTACTCTTTCTCCTAAAGAAAGCATTGCAGCTGTCATTGCGGCTAGACGAGCTTCTTCAATTTCCTGAGGTAGCACTGAAGCTATTGGTAATCCTTCTATAGATACAATTGCTGCACTCTCAATTTCAGGAACTTTGATTTTAAGATCACTTAATGTAGTTTTTAACTCATTTGTCTTGTTTTCGAATGTTATTCCAAAAGCCATTTGGATTACCTACTCTCTGATAACCTAACTATACTTTATAAATTCAGCTATCTCTTGTACATCTACCACAACATTACTTTTAAACTTATTTGGTTGGGCAAAAGAAAGTTTTAGACTAAAGTTCTACTCGTTCTTCTTTTTGCCTTAAAACATATTCTCGGATCTCTTTAGGCGTTGGATGTTTTGACAAAATTTTTCCGTTCTCCATAACTTTTTCAAGTAATTTGTTCATTCTTTTTCCACAGGTTTGGCACACTATTTCTTCTTTGAGGAAATCATCGCACAAGAATGTTTGACAATTCTCACAATAGCCAATCTGTTTTCTTCCAGCAAATTTACCTCTTTTAGCTATTGCTTTTGATTCAATTTCTACAATATCAAGTGCAAAATCAATAGTAGGGCTATTAGAAACATATGTTCCAATACCAAATCCATCGGCTATGTCTTTTAGTTCTAGAATAGATTCTTCATTAAGACCCCCGCTGAGAAAAATCTTAATATCCTCTCTGTTTCTTTGTTTGAGCTCCCACTTAATCTCTTGAATAATATCTCTAAAACTGCCTTTTCTAGAACTTGGAGTATCTAATCTAACACCCGAAAGTTTGTCACCTAGTGCATTCAATGCCTGAAGAACTTCAACTCTTTCATCATTAAAAGTATCTGCCAACGCTATTCTTGAAACCTCAGAGTCAATATGTTTGTCAAAAGAAATCATTGCATCTTCAATTCCACCCTTAATCATGATAAATGCATGAGGCATTGTTCCAGTTGCTTCTATTCCCAGTTTTTCAGCACTTAAAACGCAAGAAACACCATCGAATCCTGCTACATAACAAGCTCGATCAATTATGGGAGCTATTGTTGGGGGCATTCTTCTAATACCAAAAGATAAGAGAATCCTATCTTCTGCAGCTTTTCTTATTCGAAGGGCTGACGTTCCTACTCCTGATTGAAAACAAAGAAGACCTAGTAATGGTGTTTCATAAATAGCAAAATCTCCATAAGCTCCTTCAATTACTAGAAAGGGTATTTTAACTCCATTAATGTCTGTATTTGGTAAAACTGTACCTTCTTTTATTGAGTAAATATTGACAGGTAACTGAGCTTCAGATAGTAAATTTAAAACATCTTGTAAGCCAAGAAATACAAGATTTTTACTATCTCTAGGTATCCCACCTGTTGTCACTTCTGCCCAAACTTTTGTCTTATCTAAGTTATCTCCTAAAAGACATTCTTCTATTCTTACAAAATAAACATCTGTAGTTTTTCCTTCAATAACTTCTTCTTTTGTAGCAAGCCACTGTTCCAAATATATCAACCACTGTATACTGACAAACAATTAATTTAAGGTTTATTCTTTTAAGGAAATAATTGATGCAAAAAAGTAAATGCAATACTTAGTAGGGATTGGAATTTTTCCGCTTAAACACATAATTTCAGAAAACTAATTTGATTTCCTTACTTGCAAATTCTATAATCCTTTCTTCAACAGATTTAGAAGTTGATGCAATTTTGTCCTCAACTCCTTCAAGTTCCCTCCTGAGTGAGAGGGTTATACGATTTCTATCAATTGTAAGATTATCAATTTCTTGTTCGTACTTCTTAATTTTCACAAAAAGCTGCATATCTTCGAATTTGTGGTGTATCGCTTCATTTTGTTTTATAATGAATTGTGCTCTCTTCTGATTTTCCAACAGATCATTTTTAATTATCTCATCAATATTATCAAAAGCTCTTTGGAGCTTTTCCTTTTTCATTTGAATTGCAGGATCGATACTTATTTCTTTCAGATTCTGAAGAGTTGCTTTTATTCCACGATATCCTTCTGATTCTTTAATAAAAAGAGTCAAGGGATCTTTTATCAAACTCTTCATTACTTCTTTCTCATAATTATCAAGATCTATTTTCTTGTTATCTGAGGCTCTTAAAACCTTGCTACAGAGTTTTTTAATTTCAGAAACTTTATTTGCAATTGATATTTCTATATGTTCCAATTCTTTTTTATTCGTTTCCAATTGAATGAAACCTGGGTGATTCTTTAATTCATCCAGTTTCTCTTTATGAGCATCTACCTCTTTAGTTAGCTTTTCAACTTCATCAGCATGCGTGTCTATTTCTTCTTCAAGTTCATTGTTTCTCTCGACTAATTGTGTGAGAATTTCAATATCATCCAACACCTTTTCTTTTGGAATAATCTCTGCGTAACTTATCATAGTTTTTGATTCAAAATTATGAATCTCTTCCTTAATCCTTGTTAGAGATCTGTCTAAACTTTTTACTTTGTCCTTATAGGATCTATCTCGTTTTAACCAAGAGAGATACTTTGCAAGAAAGGTCAAATATGAATTCACTTTGTTTTTAAGAGCTGTTACAAAGATCTCAAGATTAACATATGTGATTTCTTCTGGAATCTCAATATCCTCAAAAATCTCATTAGTTCTGTTAAAAATTGTAGTTGCATAATTTTGATAAACATCTGGATCCTTTATATCTGAATAATCAAAACGATGGGCAGAGCTTTTTAATTCTTCAACCTTATCATTTATAGATCTGATGTGCTTATTTGCGTTATTTCTATAACTTGAAAAACTTGAGGAAACTCTACTATTAAACCATTCATATGCTTTTTCTAAGGGTAAATCTTGGGACATTGATGTCTACCTTCAAATCGTTAAGAACATATATAATTATAACATTTTCTAAATTGAAGATGATATATTTTAAATAGCTTGTTGAAACAATATGTTTTGTTAGTTTATGAATCAAATATCCTTTACTTGCAATGGACATGAGAATATAACATCATCCCATAAATCAACTCTAGAATTTACCACAGATTCATCTATATCACTTAGGGGTACTTGTATTATTGGAGTTAGTTCATCTCTTTGTTTGAGAGACATACCTAAGAAATTCAAAGATATAATGAAAAAAGAAAATAGTAAGATCAAAATTATAATCCAGATTGAGGGAAAAAAAGAAGAAATTCTAGGATATGGTAATCCAGATTTGCAATTGTCTGATTCAGAAGCTATGATAATAAGAAAAAGTTCGTATATTTGCGCTAGAACTCTAGCTATCAAAGCTAATAAAGCTGCTTGTGATATTCCTAAGGATCTGGTTGAATTACTAACAGATTCTAAATCTAAGATTGATGTTACTATATCTATAGAGGAGTGATAGAAGCTTCTAAACAAGCATGTATCTCTCTTGGAGCACTTTCTCTTATCTTTTCAAAACTTATAATTTCTTTAATCTGCCATTTCTGCTCAGTTAGTTTTTCTTTCAGTATTTCCTTAATTTCACCTAACGATTCAATATGAGAAACAAATTGATAAAAATAGACAATAGTTCCTAGTTTTGCAATTTTACAAACAACATCAATGTATTCATGTGCCTTACCAGGTAAATTCATAATTATTCTGTCAGCTTTGGGTAATGTATCAGCTACACTTCTACAATCACTATGAGTTGGAATTATCATTCCTTTTAGATTATTTATATCAATTGATTTTTCTAAGCATATCAGTGCTTCTTTATTAATATCAATTGCGTGTACTATATTCTTCTTATACTTAGTAATATGTAATGGAAAAGATCCTACTCCCGTAAATAAATCGATTATTATTTCTCCTTCTTCGACAAGATCTGCAATTCTTTTATGTTCAGGTCCTAAACGGGGACTAAAATATGCTTCACATACATTTACAACAATTTTTACTCCATGTTCAATATGTATTGTCTCACATTTCTTCTCTCCAGATAAGTATTCTATTTCTCTTATTCTTAATTCACCAGATACAGCTGAAGCTTTTCTATAAACAGATTTTATAGACGGAAATAAGGATAGAGGAGCTTTACCAAATTCTTTTTTGAAAGAGAGAAGTTTATCTGGAATGTCAATAATAACAATATCCCCAACAACAGCAAATGCTTTAGGAATATATTCGTGCAGATGTTTCGGAATAACATCTTCAACAGCTTCAAATAGATTTTTAGGTTGTTTTTCCTTTTCAGGAAAATCAAAACCATCTATTTTGTAGTTGAAATTTATGGGAATTGGTTCAAGTATTTCTTTGAGCTCTTCCTTAGTAGTAAGAACGGGAATTACAATAGTTTCTTCTTCTCTAATGAACTCTAATTCTAAATTTATGATCTTATGTTTCCGAAGAATATTAAGTATGAATTCAGCACTAGAATATGACACTTGAATTCCACATGATTTGATTTTCATTATCCATTTCCCTTAAAGAAAGCTTTTAAGACTTATTTCTATCTATTGAAGGTATACTTTGCTTGCAATATATTAGTTTAGTGTGATTTAGGTTGATTAAAGCAGTTCTTGTACTAAAGACCTCTGGTTCATGTAGATACTATAGAATCTATGATAAACAATGGTCAGCTGAAGAGAAGAATGTAGAGGTAGTTAGTTATATTACTGCTGTGACATCAATCATTGGTGAGTTTGGAGAGACATCCCCCAAATTAATTGAATTTGGGAATAATGAGATTGTCTGTGAAGCTAAAGGTGAATATATTCTTACAATTGTAAAAGAAAAAGGAACTTTCGAATCTTTAGTTACAAGAGTTAAGAAGAATTTTCAAGATAATTTTCAACCTCTAGAAGTAATCAAAGAAAGTACTCCATGGATAGAGGATGAAGATTTTCTTGAGAAGGAAAGGGAAGGAATATATCACTTCATGCGAAATTTGAATTTAATAATAAATAAGAGAACAATCATCTCTCAAAGAAAAAAACCAGTAATCATAGATGTAGACGATGATTTAGAAAAACCTCTCCTCATACAAGATGTAGACATGTTAATAACATTAGAGTCTGGACAACCTGTTTTTCTTATGCTAACTTTATCTCTCCCTTACGATGCTACTCTAATAACAGCTTTCATGTCTGCTGTTCTTGACTTAGGAAAATCCATTGGATTGGGAGAACTAAAATTACTTGAAAGTGAGAATCTAATTATTTATGTTCAGAAAATTGAGAAAGCATTTACAGTTGTAATCACTCAGAACAAAAACTACAGGTCAGTTTATAGGAGATTCGCAGAATTTGTAGCTGATTTATGTAATGATTGGCTTTACAAAGAAGGAATAGAAATAGATGAAGCTTTTCAGATTTTTGAAGAGAAAAAGCACTTTGAAGAAATAATCAAGATTTTAATAGATACAGATACTTGGGAGAAGCATCTTATCAAGGAATGGGAGAGAGATTATGCAGAGCATCAAAGAATAGAAAACTAAATCCAAAATGTGGTGAGCCTGGGGAGATTTGAACTCCCGACCCGCGGATTTTTCCATCAAAAAGAATTTGCTTATTGACCTAAGAGTCCGATGCTCTACCTAACTGAGCCACAGGCCCAACCCAATTGCGAAGATTACTCTTCATCTCTTTCGTCCAATGTTTTTTAATAAAACTTTCGTTCACTCTCTAAGTGTTTTCAAATTCCTTCTCTCTTCAATAAATGATTGGCTCTGGAATATATTTTTAAACAAGTTTGGGCTAATTTCTCATTATGTCAGAACAACGCGAGGTTCCTGAATATGCAAAACCCGCCTTATACGTTGGTGCTATGATTCTAAGTTTGGTAGCTGCTATCCTTGTTTTTGCAGACGATTTCGGATGGTGGTATGAAGGTGGTTATACGTACTGGTACTATTATGGTATTGATACGGATTTTACTCCTGGTTTTCACAAATTTCTTTTAGTTCTTTTAGGAATAGCTTTTGTCTTCGTATTATTGATGGCCTTGCAACAACTTTACCCCATTCTTAAAGTATCTAAAAAAGTAGATAAGAACTTAGGGAGAAGTGGTTTATTTACCGCTATAGGTACAATTTTCTTAACTATACTCCTTACAATACTTTTCTTTGTTTGGACTGGTGAGGATAGTTGGGGTAGTTACTTGAGCACTGGTTTTTATGCGGGATTATTTGGTGGTCTGCTTTCGACACTTTTCTTCTGGCTTGCTGGGAGAATAGATAAGCAAACAAAATAGAAGTTTAGGTGAAACTATATAAAACCTAATTCTTTTTTTTTTCTTAACTTAGAGTTCTATACTATAAGTTAGGAAGTGTTGAATTGAATACCATAGAATTTTTCATAAATAATAAACAAAATTTTCTAAATGAACTATTTGACCTAATCCGGATTCCTAGTATATCTCGACACAAGGATTCTGTCCAAACAGCTGCAAATTGGCTGGAAAATAAACTTAGACAAACAGCTGATTATGTGGAACAGATACCAACTACTGGAAACCCTGTTATTCTCGCTGAATGGGAACCGCAATACCTAGAAATTTCTGCCAGTAGCCATCCTACTCTTCTTTTCTATGGCCATTATGATGTTCAACCTCCTGAACCTCTTGATGAATGGATATCTCCTCCTTTTGAACCTGAAATTAGAGATGGACGTATTTTTGCTAGAGGTATTGGTGATAATAAAGGACAATTCTTTGCACACATTGTTGCAATAGAATGTTTACACAAACTTAACCAACTCGGTGTCAATATTAAGCTGATACTTGATGGTGAGGAAGAATTAGGCTCTCCTTACATAGATGAAGCCATTAGCAAAAAACAAGAGTTTTTCGAAGATGTAGATCTGGTTATTGTTTCAGATGGTCCAGCTGATCCTACTTGGAAACCGACATTAGAATTTGGTGCACGCGGGATTATAACAGCTCAATTCGAACTGCAAACTGCAAAAGGAGATGTACATTCTGGTAACTTCGGAGGGATACAACCCAACCCAGTTTGGGATCTTATATCAATCCTCAAAACAATGAAAGATGATCAGGGTAAATGTCTAATTGAAGGATTTTACGATGATGTTTTTACACCAACCCCTGCAGCACTAAAAGCAGCAGAGGACCTAAATCGTGATCCAGAAGTTTACAAAGAACAACTTGACATCACCTACTTTGGTGAAGAGAAGGATTTACCAATTACTCACCGATTGATGTTTAGACCAACTTTCAACATCCGAGGTATAAGTTCAGGTAGTGTTAGAGAAAACGCTAGAACAATTATCCCTAAAGAAGTAGTTGCTGAACTAGATATACGTCTTGTACCTAATCAAGTTCCAGAAAAAATAAAACAGCTAGTAACAGAACATTTAGACAGATTAAAATCTGAGTCAGAAAATTATGCTCAAATTCTTGAAAGATGTGAAGTTAATTTCGGGACTAGTTTCTACCCCATGTTCACTCCTCTTGAACTACCATGGACAGAAGTTTTAGCTAAGTCTATAACGGAAGGGTTTGAAGAAGAACCTCTCAAAATACCTCTTGCAGGAGGAAGTCTCCCATTGTACTCCCTTTACAAAGCAACAGGAAAACCAATATATATTATTCCATATGCTCAACCTGATGAAGATAATCATGCTCCAAACGAAAACATGATGGTAGAGTGGTTCGAAAAAGGTGTTAAAACCTCAATAGCTATTCTGAACAATCTTAAGGGGTAAAAGATATTAAGCTAAGATAAACCTTCAAACTATGAATAGTGAAAATAGTCAATCCCTTAGGATAGTTATCACTGGTGGATCAAGTGGAATAGGTGAAGCAGTCTCTCTAGAGATGGCTAAAGACAAACATAGTTTTTACTTAACTGGAAGGAATGAGCAACGATTAAAGGAAGTATGTGAGAAACTTACCTCTATGGGCTGTAAAGCATATTATGGTGTTGGAGATGTTAGTGACGAACAAGCTGTAAATAGCATGCTTGAAGATATTAAATCCAATCTCGGGGGAGTCGATGTTGTATTTGCTAATGCTGGGGTAGGTCATTTTGGCAATTTAGAAGATCTAACCATTGAACAATATGATGAGAGTTTCAACGTAAATGTTCGAGGAGTTTTTCTATGGTTAAACAAGACCTTACCAATGCTGAAATCTCAAAATAAAGGACAGCTGATTGTTACTTCATCCAATCTTGGACTAAAAACAGGTGCAAGATGTTCATTGTATGCTGCTACCAAACATGCAGTTCAAGCAATGGTTTGGAGTCTACGAGATGAACTCAAAGGAACTGGTGTGAAAGCTGCTACAATAAATCCCGGATCTGTGGATACATCCTGGTTTGATGGAAAGGATGTAGATCGGTCAAAAATGTTAGCAGTAGAAGATATTGCCAAAGCAGTACGTTTCATAATTGACCAAGATGAGACTAGTGATATAGATCATATTCTGCTTTTGCCAGGGAAGGAGTAACCTTTCCTTCTCTATCTTAATTTTTTTAAGTGCTCTTTTTTTGTATCTCTTATGTTAGATGAGTACAAAGTGGTTCTTTTTAATCCAAATGATGTATCCAAACAATTACTTGATGCTTACTTAGTTTTCGATGAAGAAATAACACTAGAGTTAATCTCTGAACAAGGTCTAACCTCAAAGGAATCACGCAAGAAGAGTCTTAAGGTTCAAGACCCTACAAGAGATATCAGTCTTTGGCTTACTACCATAAATGTGAATGATAGTTTAGTCGTTGTTGGTTATTCAAGAATATCTATTCTCAATAAAAACTCACCAGCTTATAAGCAAAATGGGCATATTGCAAGATGTTCAATTTTAGTACTTTCGGATTATGCTAACAAGGGGATAGGTTCAATTCTTCTTGAAAAAATTTATGAAAAGGCAATGGAATGTGCTCAAGTAACAGATTTAATGTTTCATACTTTTAATGAATCTGGTTATTCTTTCTTAGAAAAGAAAGGAGCAAAACTTGTTCTAGAACAAAATAGATCTTATCTGAATTTATCTAAAATTGATTTGAACCTAATAAATAAATGGAATACCTTTGGAGATAAGTTAATGGAAGAAGAAAAAATAGACATGGTTGAAATTGAAGGCTCGATTCCAGAGGAGATAATTGAAGAATACGCTTCTCTCTATACTGAAATAATGAGCCAACAACCTTTAGGTTCTCTACAACTTCGTAATGTAACAACTCCAGATGTTCTTAGGTCAAGAGCTGAACACATGAAAAAAACTGATCAACATTGGCATACTTTTCTAACAATTGAACATAATGGACAAATAAGTGGAATGACTGAATTTCATTATAGTTTCAATCAACCTGATATGATTTTTCAATTACTAACAGGAGTTAAAGATGAATACAGAAAACGTGGAATAGGAAAATGGTTGAAAGCAAAAATGCTTCTTTATATGATAGAAAAATATCCGGAAGCTAAATTCATTGAAACCTCAATTACTGTAAATAATGAAGCTATGGTTTCCATAAATAGGAGAATGGGATTTTATGACAAAGAACCACTAAAATTCTATGAATTAAAAATTAGATAAGATAGGTTTCTCATCTAAACTGCATAAAGTTTCTTTAGTAGAACTTCTCTTGATAAAGATTGAAATGCTCTTTTTACTCCAATGCCCTCAATAGCTATTGTTTCATAAACAGGAATATTAGTTCCTAAATTTAGAGAATCTACTAATTCTTTTTTGGGCATGGCATCAGGTGCATCCCTTTTATTGAGTGCAATAACTAAAGGAATTTCTGTTCCTATTTTCTCTCCCAATTCATTTTTTAATTCCTCAGAAGATTCCACATTATCAGCTAACATTGCTCGTGAAGAATCTGCTACAAATAATAATCCATCCACTCCCTTTAACACTAGAGATCTTTGATGTCTGTGTCTTCTTTGACCAGCTACAGTATATATGTCCAAAATTACTGAAGATGTTGCCATAAATGGACTGAAATCAAAATAGATAGTTCTTCCAGAAGGATCTTCAATACTGTTTAATCCTCCTTTCTTTATTCCAGTTACATCTGTGTGAAGTTTCTTCAATAACGTAGTTTTGCCGGATAAGCTTGGTCCAACAAAGACTAGCTTAAAATGCATTTTTCCTGATGCGTCCTTTCTCATCTTTTCCTCATCAACTTTTCAATAATGTCTCCGTGTTTAAGGGCTTCTTAACTTTTTTCTCTTAATACAATTAGAACATAGTCGTTTTCAGGAGCCACTAAAATCTCTCCATTGCTTGTATCTAGGGTGAAGAAATTCAGTTCACCTTCGTTTAGTTCAGTAACTACTGCCTTTGCTCTACCTACAAGAGATGCAACTAAAGCTGACACGTTCTCTCTCATTTCCATGCTGAGATTCTGTGTACTAGAAATAGGCAACCCATCATTACTTGTGATAATTACTCCTCTTACTCCTGGATGTGACTCTAAGGATTTTAAAGTCTCTTCAAATTGTTTTTGCGATATCATTAGATATTCTCCTTTAATTCGGTACCAATTTATTAGTTTTCATTAAAGATATTAATTCTGTTATATACATAATATGAATCATTTTTAAAAACTTATGATAGTTTTCAGTGTGTTTTCTAGTTAGTTTATTGGTTTTTTGAACAGAGGAATCCCAAATCACCAAAATATACATTAAGGTTGAAATTTTCTAGAAAGTAATCGTATTATTGTTCAAGTTGGATCTAATGACAGCTGATGAAACCCTAGTAGAAGAGAAGAAAAAAGTGCTTTCTAAACTTCGTTATCATGATATTACTCTTACAGATAGGATGATAGATGCATTTCTAAACGTTCCAAGAGAGGAATTCGTTTTAGAGAAACATAGAGATCGAGCTTATGTGGATACTCCTCTTCCAATTCTTTCTGGACAAACCATAAGTGCAATTCATATGGTAATGATATATATTTCTCCTAAATGTACAAACCCAAAAATTGGTGACAAAGTTCTCGAAGTAGGGGCGGGAAGCGGGTATAATGCTGCTATGTTTGCAGAAATGGTTGCACCTGAAGCTTCTTCCAATCCAGGACACGTATATGCTAGCGAGATAATTCCTGAACTTGCTGAGTTTGCAAAAACAAACATTGATAAAACAGGTTATTCTGAAAGTGTAACAGTTCTTCAATCAGATGGAGGATTAGGATATCCTGAAGAAGCTCCTTATGATATTATCTCAGTTGCAGCTGCTAGTAAAAGAGTACCTCCACCTTTGTTAAAACAACTGAAAATTGGTGGAATCCTTGTTTTACCTCTTGGAAGAATGTTTTATCAAGAGCTTGTACTTATCAAAAGAGAATCTGAAGATGAATATGCTGAGAAAAAAATGGGTGGGGTTGCATTTGTACCCTTAACTGGAAAATATGGTTGATTTTCTTCTTTTAGGCAAGTTTTTTAACTGAACTATAGAAATTAACTTGCTAGGTGAACTCACATGGGTGTCAAAAAAATTAGCGACCTTTTTCAAGGG
>Ga0114922_10004209_pt1 | contig 13365 bp, 9 predicted proteins | sample AartaG_FD_100975 | JGI IMG/M metagenome (GOLD analysis project Ga0114922, IMG submission 100975) | Deep subsurface microbial communities from Aarhus Bay to uncover new lineages of life (NeLLi) - Aarhus_00045 metaG | ecosystem: Environmental > Aquatic > Marine > Oceanic > Sediment | place: Aarhus... | reverse complement strand
TGTTCCCGGAAATACGCCGAAATTATCGCAGCGCAATTGGCCTTAACGCAAGAGCGAAATGCCAAGGATCGCCGCAGCCATCGACGGTGTACAATTAGACGATTGGATGATTTGGGTATTGTTTTGAAAAACACGGTAAAATGTTATCCTTTATCTTTGTAGCGTTGTAGTATTAGGATGGATACAGGCAGGCAACTCCCAAAATTGCCGGAGGAGCCGATGTTACGCTTGTTGTGAGTCAGGACGAGAGAGGATGAGTCAGAAATATATCCATATCCGTGGAGCAAAAGAGCATAATCTCAAGTCGATTGAGGTGAAGATTCCGCGGGATCAATTAGTAGTAATTACCGGACTAAGCGGCTCGGGGAAAAGTTCTCTGGCGTTCGATACGATCTACGCGGAAGGCCAGCGAAAATACGTAGAATCACTTTCGGCGTACGCCAGGCAGTTTCTCGAGCGGATGCAGAAACCGGATGTGGAGCAGATCGAAGGTCTGCCCCCGACGATCGCCATCGAGCAGCGTAGCGGGGGCCACAATCCGCGTTCTACCGTCGCAACGACGACGGAGATCTATGATTATTTGCGTCTTCTTTTTGCCCGAGTGGGAACCCCGCATTGCTACCTTTGCGGTAAACCGATAAAAACGCAGAGCGCCGAGCAGATTATCGAATCACTCCTGGGCACAAGCAAGGAAACCCGTATCCAGGTCTGTGCGCCCCTGATACGCGGTCAAAAGGGCGAGCACACGGAGATATTGCATCGAGTGCAGCGAGAGGGCTTCGTGCGTGTACGTGTGGACGGTGAAAGTATGGAATTGAAGGATGTACCGGCCCTGGACCGCAATCGTACGCACAATATCGAGGTAATCGTAGATCGTCTGGTTTTACGCCCTGCGATTCGATCTCGTCTGGCCGATTCGATCGAGATCGCCTTGAAGATGGGCGAGGGTCTGGCGATGATCCTGAAAGAGGATAAACGAGGCCGCTGGCGAGAAACGTTTTACAGCGAGAAATACGCCTGCCTGGATCACCCGGAAGCGGCCATGCCGGAACTTTCTCCGCGGTGTTTCAGCTTTAACAGTCCCTACGGCGCCTGCAAGAGCTGCGACGGACTGGGCACGATCCTGGAATTTGATCCGGAATTGATAGTACCGGACCCGACGGTATCTCTGCGAGAAGGGGCGATCGATGCGTGGCGGCGCGGGGGCAAGCGAATGAACATATTTTACAATCGGCTGATCCGGAAATTTTGTCGGGAATTTGATATCAGCCCGGAGACCCCGTACGGTAAAATTCCTGCCAAGGTCTGTAAGATTTTAATGTACGGCAGCGAGGATGAGTATGGATTCCGTTCGACGTTTGAGGGAGTGATTCCCAACCTGACCCGCCGTTTCCAGAAAACGGATAGTGAGTATGTCAAATCTCGTCTGCACGGCTATCTCTCGGAACAGCCCTGTCAGGAATGTATGGGTGCCCGTTTGCGTCCGGAATCTCTGGCGGTCTATGTCGGCGATAAATCCATAAACGACGTCACCAATATGAGTATCACCGAGGCGCGGTCGTTCTTTAAGAAACTGAAACTTACCGCTGAGCAAAAGCAGATCGCTCGTTTGATCCTGAAGGAGCTTCGCAGCCGACTGGAGTTTATGGTCAACGTCGGGCTGGATTATCTGACGCTGAATCGCATGAGCGGCACGCTTTCCGGCGGCGAGGCCCAGCGAATTCGATTGGCCACCCAGGTCGGCTCGGCGCTGGTAGGAGTGTGTTATGTGCTCGATGAGCCTTCGATTGGTTTGCATCCCCGCGATCACCGCAAGTTAATTAAAACCCTGCGTCATCTGGTCGATATCGGTAACACGGTCCTGGTCGTCGAACACGACGAAGACACGATGCTGTCGGCCGATCATGTCCTTGACATCGGTCCGGGCGCCGGCGCGCACGGGGGAGAGATTATCGCGGCAGGAAAGGTCGAACAGATCATCAAGGCCGAACGGTCCCTCACCGGTAAATATCTTTCGAGAGAGCGACAGATCAAACTGCCTGACAAACGCCGTAAGGTCAACCTGAAATATTCCATCGAGGTGAAAGGCGCCGAACAGAACAATCTCAAGACAATCAACGTAAAATGCCCGCTGGGCGTCGTTATCTGCGTAACCGGCGTGAGCGGGTCCAGCAAAAGCTCGCTGGTCAGTCAAACCTTGCTGCCCGCACTGAAGCGAAAGCTATATAACTCGCGTCCGAAACCCGGCAAGCACCAATCGCTCGTCGGCGCGACGCGAATCGATAAGGTGATCGAAATCGACCAGAGCCCCATCGGTCGTACTCCACGCTCCAATCCGGCGACCTATACGGGGGTATTTGATTTAATTCGGCAATTGTTCAGTAAGACTCGTGAGGCGAAAATCCGTGGCTACAAGCCGGGCCGATTCAGTTTTAATGTTAAAGGCGGTCGATGCGAATACTGCCAGGGCCAGGGTACCAAGAAAATTGAAATGCACTTCCTGCCGGATGTGTATGTCACCTGTGAGCAGTGCCAGAGCACGCGGTATAATCGCGAAACGCTGGAAATCAAGTATCGCGGTATGAATATCGCCAATGTGCTCGATATGCGTATTGAGGATGCCTTGACGTTTTTCGAAAACTTCCCCAAGATCAAGCAACTGATCAAGGCACTCAATGATGTCGGTCTGAGTTATATGTCACTGGGCCAATCTTCGACGACGCTTTCCGGCGGCGAGGCCCAGCGGGTCAAGCTCGCCAGCGAACTGGGCAAGACCAGCACCGGCCATACCCTGTATATTCTCGATGAGCCGACTACGGGACTGCACTTTGCCGATATCCATAACCTGCTCGACGTACTGAACCGTCTGGTCGATATGGGCAATACCGTCCTGGTGATCGAGCATAATCTGGATGTGATCAAGATGGCTGATCATATTATCGACCTGGGGCCTCAGGGCGGCGACGCCGGCGGCGAGATCATTGCCCAAGGAAGTCCTGAAGAGATCACCAAGATCAAAAACAGCTATACCGGTCAATTTCTCAAAGAAAAACTCGGTCTAACCAAATCCCGCGTGAAAAAACGGGCGTGAAAATCGTAAGCGTGTACAAACCACGAAGAACACGAAGCCCACGAAGGGAAATAATCAGATAAACAAAACAACCATTTTCGCGCACTGATTGTCGTCATAATTCCTTATTAGTTATAGCTTTAGGTTAAATTAGGGATAATTCTCTATTTTTATTTCAACCGGTTCTCAGAAAAAAGTTAAAAAAATTGGGGTAGTGGACTTGACATCTTCTACAAATGTAGTATTATTTACTACAGATGTAGAAGATAAGCGGCGTCCCTGAGGGTGGGGCGAATAAAATGACGAATGACGAAACCCGAATGACGAATCAATGACGAATTCACGAATGACGAAACTTCGTAACCGCTTACTTACGTGCGCGGCTTGGATGTGTTGGGCGCCAAGCCTATGTGCAGCTTAGGCAAGGTGTAGGTTCTGTGCGAAAAGATTCTTCGGCCAAAGGCCTCAGAATGACAACGTAAAAGAAAGGAATTGGCAATGAAACTCTCGGAAGCGGAATGGCAGGTTATGAACGCCTTGTGGGATCAACACCCGGCGACGGCACGAGAAATCGCCTCCCGGCTGCCCAAAGGCGTTAACTGGGCCTATACCACCATCAAGACGATGCTGACCCGACTGGTCGAGAAAAAAGCGATCAAGGAACAAAAGAACGGTAACACGAGTATCTATGATCCGATCGTGACCCGTAAAAACGCCCGTCGCAACGCGCTTAAGTCACTGGTGAATCAGGCGTTTGACGGGGCGTTCGGTCCTCTGATGCACTTTCTGCTCGAAGAACAGAATTTATCGGAGAAACAGCGATCGGAACTGGTCCGGTTATTGAAAGAAAAAGAACAAAAGAAAAGTTAAAAGGTAAAAGTAAAAAGGTAAAAAAAGAATTCAATCTGCGAAAATCTGCGTACTCTGCGGATAGATAGGTTAAGGAGTGTTTACGATGTTCGGTCCGTTGAATGAAACAGCCGCGATATGGTGGGAGTGGATGTTGTCGATGTTTTGGCAGGTCGGGATATTGATTATTCTGATTGGGATTCTCGATCTATTGATCCGGAAATGGGCGTGGCCGCAATTGCGCTATGCGCTGTGGCTACTGGTGCTGGTCAAGCTTATCCTGCCGCCGAGTTTGACCTCGCCGACCAGTCTTACCTCGAATCTCCAGCCGCTGGCCAAGGATGCATTTGAGTCGCAATTGACAAAGCCGCATCAGACCGAGACGCTAGAAGTAACTGTTCAGGCAATACCAGAAGCCCCCGCTGCCAGGCTGGGGATCGATGTGGAAAGTATGCACAGGATAATTGATCCCCCTCCTAGCGGAGTGGGCTTGTTATCGCGTGAATTACTTTTGGAAGATGAATCAGTCATCGAACCGCAGTCTTTGGTTGTACAAACACAGCAGGCACAACCGGTTGTTGGTGAGAATCCGCCTGTAGAGACGGCTGCTTTGGCCGTAGCCGAAGAACCAGCGACGTCGGAGGCGGGGACCGTTACTCCTGAGGTCAAACTGCACTGGAAATTTTATGTAATGCTGGTGTGGTCTTTGGGGATCTGGATTCTGACGGGTTGGTTTATCCTGTACTGGCGGCAGTTGACCAGACAGGTTAGAAAGCAATCGACGACGGATACGCTGCCAGATTGGTTTTTCGATTCGTTACGCGAAACCGCCGCTCTATTAGGATTACGGCGTATCCCCAAGGTAGCGGTATCGAGTAAGATCGCGACGCCGGCGGTGTTTGGCCTGTTTCGACCAACCCTGCTCATGCCGTCAGCCAATCTGGATACATTATCCCGCCGCGATGGGCGCCATGTCCTGCTTCATGAACTGGCCCATATCAAACGGCGGGATCCTTTAGTCCATACCTTCAATCTACTTTTACAAATTGTCTATTGGTTCAATCCCTTGTTGTGGCTGGTGCGTAAGCAATTACAGCATCTGCGTGAATTGTGTTGTGACGCGACCGTAGCGAAGATCCTAAAGGAGAATACCATGGCCTATCGTGAAACCCTGTTAGAGACGGCAAAACGACTACTGGCAAAACCTGTAAAGCCAGGCCTGGGACTCCTAGGCCTCTTCGAAAACTCCAACCGACTCGTCACCCGACTCAAATGGCTCGAGAAAAAAACCTGGAAACACTCTCGTATTCGTTTTGCAGTCATCGTGTTGGTGATTGCTGCCATCTCCGCCTGTATCCTCCCCATGGCCCAGGCGGGAAAAGCCAATGATGCCAAAGAAACAAAAGAAGCCATAGAAAACAATGAAATCGGAGAAGCAAATAAAACGAAGGGAGCCATAGCAAATGTTGGAGCCGAAGATACTATTGTTCTTAATGCGGAGAATGTTCAAGTCAAAAACAAAGGCAGTATGCTAACTGCGGATAAAATGAACCTGCGCGCTGTGGCGTCAGACCTCGAACTCCCACCAGGACGCTTTGGAAGTTTTAAGGCGTTGCCTAAATCGGTTGAGAGATCTGGATTTGGCGGAAATATAAGTTCAATACCCATGCGTCTAGTTCAGTTGGAAGCGAAGTTTCTCCGCGTCCCGACGACAATGATTTCATCTCTGAAATTTGATCGAAAAACCGGAAAAGGCGAAGTGTCCACTATATTAGTGGACATGGAAAAGGGTGAAGTGACAGGCTCAATTCTTGACGCGGCGCAAATCGACTTCTTGATCAAATCATGGCGCTCCCATAATGAAGTTCAGGTTTTAACTGCTCCCAAAATTGTAGTATATACCGGTGAGACTGCAGAAATATTTGTCGGCCAGGATCGACCGGACTCCAAATTCGGCCAGGGCCTCCGCATGCAAGTTAATCCTACCCTGGATGTTCAAGATCGTATCCGCCTGAATCTCCAATTGTCCCACCAAAAGATGACCCAACCGATCAAGAAAGAAGAATACGCCCAGGGATTTTATGATAATCGGGTTACTATGCAGGCCCGTCTGCAATCCGGTCAATCTCTTCTTACCGCCTTGCCTGAGGACTTTTTAACTGACTTCCATACCAAACAGAGTACCACCCCCACCCAAATTCTCATAATTCTCAAGGCGGAAATAATCAAGGCTAAACAAAAATCTATAGATACGCCGGACCGTACTGCGAAATCAGATCAGTCCGTGCAAAATATCCTCACGGATACTGTGGTGTCGATTGGGTTTCAAGAAATGGGATTTGCCGAGGTTTTATATCATGTAGCCAAAAACTATAATTTGAATCTGAATATTCTCTGGGGTTCGCTGGAAGGCGACGCCGGCATTACCCAGGATGATCCCGTTACTCTGATGCTGAATCAGGTTCCTTTGCAGAAAGCCCTGGAAAGTATTTTGGCCAATGTTTCGGCGGGAAAAGAGAAACCGGCAAAATATATGATCGATCAGGGCGTTATCACCATCGCTACCGAAGAAGATTTGCAGGGAAGATTCCAGGTCCAGCCGGGCGAACCCGGTATCGCCGCCGCCGTACCAGAGCCGATAACCCTCCCTTCGACACCGTCGCCTATGCCCTCCGCGTCCTATCAAGGCAATCGTCCCTGGAAATGGTATGTACTGATGGAGGAGATACGTACTTTACAGCAAACGAAGATGGATATGGAAAATCAGCTCAATCAGATTGTGATTGAAAGGCAAGAATTTCAACAAACAAGAAGTAAAGATCATCCGGATGTAATAGCAGTAGAACAGAAAATTAAATTGTATCAGAAACAGTATATGGTAACGATACAGAAATACGAAGAAGCATCGAGGAAGATGCAAGACCTGGAAGAGAAGATAGTGCAAGCTCAGGAATTGTCGAATCAACTTCGTTTCTTACAACAACAGCAGCAGCAGCTCGAGCAGCGCATCCTGGATTCGAGCATCGAACTCGAAAGCGCCGGGTCCGTTCAGGAGCAAAAGAAAGCTGAAATTCTATTGCCGGCCTTACGTAAACAGCAGGATATGCTAGAAGCAAAAATCCAACGCCACCAGGAACAATTGGAAACCATTCGCCGACACATGAATTAAGGCAATCCGCCCACAAGCCCCCTCCGCGAGGAGGGGGATGGGGTTTTGATACCATGTTATTCGATCCCCCGCTTTGCAGCGGGGGCTTATTGCGGAATTATCCCCCGCTTGGCGGCGGGATGGGGTTTTGATACCTTGTTACTCGATCCCCCGCCTAGCGGCGTGGGCTTCATTGTAATATTTTCATACAAAGATCTGGCATAGAATCTTGCTTTCGATAAAATATACGCATGGCAGAACCCTCGGCGATCTTTCTAACCTGGACGACCTATGGCAGTTGGCTGCCGGGCGATCAACGCGGCTGGATGGATCGGCATTATAAAAGTGCGATAAAGAAATCCAGTCCCCAACTTGAAGCGTCCGCTCGTTCAATGATGAGAGAATCAGCGTTTATACTTACAGAAGACCAATGCAAGGTAGTACGAAAGTCAATTCAAAAGACCTGTTCACTGCGAAACTGGAAAATGTATGCCCTTTCGGTTTATAGTAACCATGTTCATGTATTGATTTCCTGCTCCGATAAAAATGGTTCTCAAACGTTGAATATGCTTAAAGCACATTGCGCTCGCGCATTGAAGGAATATACAAATCAAACAAACCGGAAACACTGGTGGACCCGGAGCGGCAGTGTCAGATGCCTGTACAAAAAAGAATCCTTGAAAGCCGTAATCGAATATATCGAAAACCAAAGCAACAACAAGCCCCCTCCGCCAGGATGGGGATAGGGTTTTGATACCATGTTATTCGATCCCCCGCCTGGCGGCGGGGGCTTTTATGATAATCAAATCTTAATATTTAAGCCTTTTCTCAACGCCGGGATCGTGTATGCTGATATAAAATCGTTGAGATCATGACGCCAAACCGTATCAGGGAGAACGTCAATGGAGAAGATTTTGGAATATATCGAGTCGAATCAAGAGCGATTTCTGGAGGAACTGAAGACATTTTTGCGGTTTCCGTCGGTGAGTGCGCAGCCGGCGCATAAGCAGGATATGATCAACTGTGCCCAATGGCTGGTGGGTCATCTGGCGGGGATCGGTCTGGAAACCAAACTGATCGAGGGGGACGGCCATCCGATCGTCCGGGCGCGGGTAAAAGGGACCTCCGCTCGACGGTTGATAATCTACGGTCATTACGACGTACAGCCGGAGGATCCGCTGGATCAATGGCTCTCGCCGCCGTTCGAGCCGGAGATCCGCAACGGTAAGCTGTACGCCCGCGGCGCCACCGATGATAAGGGGCAAGTCTTTGCGCATATCAAGGCGATCGAGGCTGTGTTGCAGACCGGACAACCGCTGGGCGGGGAGGTGTTATTTCTGATTGAAGGCGAGGAAGAATGCGGCGGGACCGTGCTGGCCGATTACATAAAGTATGAAAAAGCGAACCTGTCGAAAGACGCCCTCGGCGTGATTGTCTCCGACTGTGAGATGCTGGATGAGAACACGCCTGCGATCACGTATGCACTGCGGGGCATGGTGGCGCTCGAGATCGGCCTGAAGGGACCGAACCGGGATTTACATTCGGGAACGTTCGGCGGAGCGGTGGGCAATCCGGCGATCGGGCTGACGTCCATGATTTCCGGCTGTATCCAACCAAACGGCGAGATCACAATCCCCGGATTCTATGACGATGTCAGTCCGTTGGAAGATTGGGAGAAAGAGAATTTCACGAAGCTGCCGTCGGAAGATGAGCAATTAAAAACGGATCTGGAAGTTAAATCGCTGCTCGGTCCGTCGGAGATGACGAGTCTGGAAAAGACGTGGGCTCGGCCTACCTTCGAAGTGAACGGGATCTTCGGCGGTTATCAGGGTCAGGGCAGTAAGACGATTATCCCGTCGTCGGCGGGTGCGAAAATCACTATGCGCCTCGTGCCGAACCAGGACCCTGCGAAAATAGCGCAGGTGGTAAAAGCGCATTTGCAGCGTATATGTCCTGACTTTGTGGAGATGACGATTACGGATGTTTTTTCCACGCAACCGGTTCTGTTTGATATAAAGTCGCCTCTGATCCGGTCTGCGTGCGAGGCGTTGGGCGAGGGCTTCGGTCAAGAGACTGCTTATATCCGCTGCGGCGGCTCGATCCCGGTGGTAAACACTTTTAGTCAGGAGTTGGAAAAGCCGGTCTTGTTGATGGGATTTGGGCTGACCAGCGACGGGGCCCATTCGCCCAATGAGTGTTTTTCCGTCGCCACCTTCCAGCGTGCCATCAAAGCCAGCGCCGCTTTGCTGGGGAAAATACCGTAATTTCAGAAGAAACCCGTTATTCTGCGGCTAGCGAACCTCCAGCGACCTGTGTCGTCAAAAAGCCTTAATCTTATGTCGGAAAGCAACTTAGCTCATATCCTGACCATACGGGATACGGGCTTTCAACTACGCGTGGTACATATCACTAAACTTTAGACTTGTCAAAACGACATTTTTGCTGGATAATATAATAGTATTTAGTAAGCTATAGTAGTGAAATATTTGATAGATCTTTATACTTCTGGCGCAGGAAAAATGACATGAATCGAAGACGGGGATTTACGTTAATTGAGTTGTTGATCGTCGTTGCCATTATTGCCGTCTTGCTCACGATCATAGCACCGGCGTTACAAAGCGCCAGGCAAATGGCGTCGGCCGCCGTCTGCCAGGGCAATCAGAAAGTATTGATCGAAGCGTGGATCGAATATCATATGGCCAACAAAGGCCACCTGGTGGGAGGTTGTAATTATACCCACAATTGGAGTAGGGATCGCTGGGTGGAACCGCCCAAATACGAACCGGTGTATGCTGGAGATCCGGCAGATCAAAGTCAGTACGCTTCCTCATCTGATGTTACCCAGACATACCGGGAAAACGGCTTGATGGGCGGAAAACTTTGGCCTTATGTGGAAAATCTCAAAGCGTATCATTGTCCGGCAGATAATCGCATTAACGATCCTGCTTCACATAATTTGTATCAGACGTATGCGATTACCGGCACCATGAAGGGCGAGGAAGTCAATCATTGGAACGATAATGTAAGCGCCTATATGAAAGACAGCGCAATAAAATTCGCCGAGGAGAAATTGGTGTTTGTGGAAGAAGGGGTGAAAAACCAGTGGCGAAACGCGGGCTCCTGGATGATGAGAGTTGATCATACTCAATTATACAATTATAGTGCGTATGGCTGGCAGGACCCGTTGGCCATTTTCCATAGTGGCCGCAGCACGTTTGCCTTTGCGGACGGCCATGCAAAACTCCGGGTATTTATCGATGATTTTACCTTTGAATTCAGCGAAGAGGGTAAATCAAAACAAGCATATCCTCCGGCCGGTCAAACAACGGATATCTCCTGGCTGGGTCAGGGCTATGGCGGGTTGCCGCGGTAGCAGAACCGTCTGTGAGCCGGAATAATATTTGTAACCGTTCACGCATTAACAAGCCCCCTCCGCGAGGAGGGGGATATATCATTCTTTGCTTACCTTTGGCGCCGATCCCCCGCCTGGCGGCGGGGGCTTTTTATATTGCCTGAACGGTTACAGGTTTTTGTCTCTTCGTGGGATTGAGATTCTTCGCTTCGCTCAGAATGACAAACAAGCGAAGCCGTTGTATTATTTGAGTGCCTTAATGTACGACGCCGCCGGCGACGGTGTCGGTGTCGCGCATGAGGACGAAGCGACCGGTTTCCTGCACCAACTCGAACGGATCCATGCTGACATAATCATCGGCTTTGAGAGTGAGGATAGCAACCTCGGTCTCGCGGAGTTGGTCTGCATCTTCGGCGAGGATTTCCAGGCTGGAAGAATTCATCCGGTCGCGGATTTTTTTGACCTTGCATAGCACCTGCCTTGTGGCGCATTTGAGTTCGATCTCCTCGCCTTTTTGCAATGGTTCGCCGCTCATCCAAAAGACGGTCGCAGTGATGGTATTCGTAACATTGGGCGACTGGTCCGTATCACAAGCGACTTGACCTCGGGTAAGGCCCTGTAAGGCGCCGCCTTCTTTGAGTACCAGGCCAATGGATTCGCCGGCAACGGCCTTTTCTTTTTGGCCTTCGAATACTTTTACGTAATCCACAGTGGCGGTTTTGCCCAACGGGTGAAACATGATATTCTGTCCGGGTTTGATAGTGCCGGAGACCATACGGCCGACGAGGATTTTTTCGCCATTTGATTGATAGATGTCCTGTACGGGGAAACGCAGGGGACCAAGCTCGGCGGAGGGCGCAGGTTCTAATTGATCCAGTCCCTCCAGCAGCGTCATGCCGTCGTACCAGTCCATTTTGTCGCTGCGGCGAGCGACGTTGTCGCCCAACCGGGCAGCGATGGGAATTACCATCAAAGGCTCCAGTTCAAATTCGTTGAGCCGTTTGGTGATGTCCGATTTTATCTGTTGGAATCGTTCCCGGCTGAAATCGACCAGGTCCATCTTATTGACAACCACCAGCAATTGCTTGATCCCCAGCAGAGCGAGCATATAAGCGTGCCGATGGGTTTGCTCCTGGAGTCCTTCTTCGGCGGCGACTAACAGCAGAGCCGCTTCCGCCTGGGTCGAGCCGGTGATCATGTTTTTTAAGAATTGCTTGTGTCCGGGAGCGTCGATAATCACGTAGTGCCGCTTGGCCGTCTTGAAGAATATCTGGGCCGTGTCGATGGTGACGCGATTGCGGCGCTCCTCTTCGAGGTGGTCCATCACAAAGGCAAATTCCGGTTCGCCGTCGGATTCTTCGCTCATCTGCCGGACTTCGTCCATCTTATCCGGCGGCAGAGAATTGGTATCGTACAACAAACGACCGATCAACGTACTTTTGCCGTGATCGACATGTCCGACGGCTACAAATTTCAAATCTTCTCGCATGGTTCTCTTTCCTTAAAATTTTATTCACCACGAAGCTCACGAAGAGCACGAAGTTTTTAGCCACGAATTAACACGAATTATCACGAAAAATAAGTCTTCCTCTTGCTGTAAACTGTAAACCGTAAACTGTAAATTCCTATTGACTTTTAACTGCTTTTACATATATCCCAAGGCCCGCAGTTTTTGCATGGTATAGACGTTTTCCTTGTCCTGAGCGCGGCCGGCGCGTTCGGAGGTATTGGTGGTTTCCAGTTCTTCGATGATTTCATCGATTGTGCTCGCATCGGAGTCGATGGGATTACAGCAGGTGGTACAGCCGATACTGCGATAGCGTTTGCCGTTCTTGGCGAAATATAAATCCGTAATCGGTACGTTCTCGCGTTTGAGATATTTCCAGATATCCACCTCGGTCCAGCCCAAGAGCGGATGGACGCGGATATGGGTTTTTTCCTCGGCCTGACTCTTGTACTGGTCCCAGAGTTCCGGCGGCTGATCCTGATAGTTCCACTGGAATTTTTCATCCCGAGGCGAGAAATAACGTTCCTTGGCGCGAATGCCGTGCTCGTCGCGGCGTATGCCCAGGAGCAGCGCCTCGAAGCCGTGTTCGGCGATGGCCTGCTTGAGGGCTTCAGTTTTGAGAGCGTTACAGCACTCCAGTTTTTTTTCACACGTCATGCCGGCATCTAAGGCCGGTTTATTTTGCGCTATAACCAGATCCATCCCCCAAATCTTGCTGTACTTATCGCGAAAACGATACATCTCGGGGAACTTATAGCTGGTATCGATGTGCAGCGCGGAAAACGGCACCTTACCGAAAAAGGCCTTACGCACCAGCGTCACCAGCGTCGTCGAATCCTTACCGATCGACCAGAGCACAGCGAGCTTCTTGTAATGATAGTACGCTTCGCGAATGATATAGATGCTTTGGCTTTCCAGTTCGTCTAATTTATCCACTGTTATCTCCTTATTTTTTAGACAGGATAACAGGATTTACAGGATAATATGAATTATGCCTACAGATCCTTAACCTTTCTTTTTACTTCAACTTTTGTCTCACTAAAATTAAGTAGCAATCCAATCGGTTTCCCGGTAGCCACAAGATAGTTCACCAATTGCGCTTCATGAGCCATTGCAAGTTGTCTAACTGATTTCAGTTCTATAATCACCAAATTTTCAACAATAATGTCTGCGATAAAGTCTCCAACAATTTCTCCCTGATATTCAATTTGTATATGAACTTGTAATTCGGCCTTTAATCCCGCTTTTTGTAATTCAATTAAGATGCATTTTTCATATACGCTTTCCAGATAGCCAAATCCCATTGTATTATAAACTTGGTTCCTCACAAGAATCTGTGCACAATATTATTATTTAATTTGGAGACTCTGTCCTTCAATCCTCGGAGTTTACCGCTTTAGGGCCGCCGGCATATTGTATTGCTGTTATGCCGGTGGCTT
>Ga0114922_10004208_pt1 | contig 13367 bp, 8 predicted proteins | sample AartaG_FD_100975 | JGI IMG/M metagenome (GOLD analysis project Ga0114922, IMG submission 100975) | Deep subsurface microbial communities from Aarhus Bay to uncover new lineages of life (NeLLi) - Aarhus_00045 metaG | ecosystem: Environmental > Aquatic > Marine > Oceanic > Sediment | place: Aarhus... | reverse complement strand
CGAAGGGGCCAACCGCTACGGGCGAACCTACAGCGTCATGTATGACCTCACAGGCATGCCGGACGAGAATATCACAGAGGTGTTCGATGACTGGCGCATGCTACGAAACAAAATGCACCTCACGGAAGACCCTGCTTATCAGCACCACAAGGGCAAGCCGCTGGTGGCCATCTGGGGGGTCGGTTTCAACAATAAGATCAAGCGGCGTGCCAGTCTTGAGCCGTGCAAAGAACTGATCAAGAAATTCAAAGCAGAGGGATGTAGCGTGATGCTGGGAATTGCAACCGGATGGCGCATGCAAGATAGGGATGCGCTGCAGGATCCGGAACTTCACGATGTCCTGCTCATGGCTGACGTGTTGAGTCCGTGGACTGTCGGGCGTTTTCGCGATCTTCCAGGTGTTCAGCGCCATGCCGAAACATATTGGGAGGAGGATGTTGTCTGGGCCCGTGAGCATCACATCGACTATATGCCGGTCGTCTTTCCGGGCTTCAGCTGGCACAATCTCAAGGGCGGTCAACTTGGTTCCATTCCGCGACTCAACGGTCAGTTCTTATGGTCTCAAGTTGTTGCCAGCAAAAGGGCGGGCGCCGATATGCTCTACATCGCCATGTTCGACGAAGTCGACGAAGGCACCGCCATTTTCAAATGCTCGAACAACCCGCCCAGCAACGGTGGATCGAAATTCGTGACGTTGGGCGGACTTGCAAGTGACTTTTACCTGCGCCTTGCCGGACGGGCCGGAAAGCTGCTTCGAGGCGAGATACCACTAACTGGCACGATCCCCGTGCCTCGCTAAGATAGGATCTGTATTATGAACTCCTCCATGGAAACGAACCTCATATCGCGAAATCCCTTCATGGCCACCCCCGTGCGCCGCCGTGGTTTCCTCGGGTTGGCTGCGAGGTCAGCTCTTGGATTGGCCGCCATGGGAACGCTCCGAGCTCAATCGGCCGGTGCGCCCCGCGTGCCGCTTGGGTTGGATGCCCATTCCTTGCGGGCCATGCGCTGGAAGGCTCCCCAGTTGATTGACTGCGCCGCCCAAGAAAAGCTAGATGCTGTACTGCTCAACAGCCTCAACTACTTCGAGAGCCTGGACACTGCACACCTCAAACGCCTCGGGGAGATCGCAGACTCATATGGTATGCGGATTTACGTTGGGGCCGGTGGCATTAGTGAAAACAGCGTGACATTCTCTAACAAGTTTGGCAACGCCGAATCCCTACTGGCCGAAGGCATTCGCGTTGCGAGAGCGGTTGGTTCGCCGGTTGTCAACGTGCGTATCGGTAAAGTGGATGATCGTTATACGGAAGGCGGAATCGAGGCACGCATTCGAGAGGCCGTTAAGGTCTTGAACGCCCTGCGAAGCCGCGCCCAAGATGCAGGTGTCGTATTTGGTTTCGAGAACCATGCCGGGGACCTGCGTTCGGAAGAGCTACTCGGGCTGATTGAGCAAGTCGGCACGGATGTGTGTGGCGTTATGCTGGATCCCGGTAACGCGTTGTGGGCGATGGAAGACCCGATGAATCAGATACAAATGCTGGGTTCCCACGTGGTTTGTACCAGCGTGCGCGATTACATGGTCTGGGAATCTAAAGAGGGGGCGACCTTTCAATGGACGGCCATAGGCGACGGCCTGATGGATGTGCCCGCCTTCACACAGAACATGGCCACATTGTGCCCGGGCGTACCTCTGTTTGTAGAATCTATCTCCAATTCACCGCGTCCTATTCCTTTCCTGACCGCTGATTTCTGGAAAGGCTATCCGAATCTGCACGCCGCCGAATTTGTCGACTTCCTCAAACTCTGTCGTCGTGGGCGGCCTGTTGAGATCGTCAAGCCATCTCCGGGCATGGATGCCAAGATGTTCGAGAAGCAGCATCAGCAAGCCGAATTTCAACAAAGCATTGGCTATCTTCGCCGCCACTGTGGGGCAGGCATCAACCACAGACGCAGCTAGCCAGGGACGGCTCTTGCCCGTGTCGTTTTTGTTCCAGTCGCCGGTGAAGGGATTCATTGATATGGGGGTGGTCATTGGGGTAGGATGTGCGTGTTCTTCGTTAGTCTGTATCCGAGTGTGTTGACATCATCGGGGGTAAGGAGTGGTTATGGCTGTCAATTGCTTGTCGAGGCGTAGGTTTCTGGGCGGGTTGTGCGTCGGGTCGTTGTCTCTGGCCGGGGGCGGATCGCTGCTGGCGGGGAGTCGTCGTTCGCCGAGTAGGCCCAACGTCTTGTTCTTTGCCTTGGATGATCTCTGTGACTGGGTGGGGCCGCTGGGATATGGGCAGGCGGTCACTCCCAATATGGACAAGCTGGCTCGGCGGGGCGTTACGTTTACAAACGCCCACACCGCAGGGGTATTCTGTGCTCCTTCGCGCTCGGCGATCTTCACGGGTCGCCATGCGACGAGGACGGGGTGTTACACGAACCAGGTCTATTCTCACAGCCGACCCGAGTTACAGCCTCTACAAGTGACTTTTCAGCGGGGCAGCTATCGCACGTACGGCGCAGGCAAGCTGTTTCATCATCCAGCGGGTTTTGCGGACCTGCGCGGCTGGGACGAGTTCTTCGTCCGAACCGCCGAGCAGAAGAAAGCGGGCTGGGACCTCAAGAGTTGGACCGTCGACGATCCGATCCTACCGAAGCCTTATCCCAACAGCCCCTACAACGCCGACCGCGAACCGGCGAACAAGTTCTTCCTCGAATGGGGCAAGGTGCTCAATGAGGATGAGGAGAAGATGGCCGATACGATCCGCACCGAGTGGGCATGCGACATTCTCGGCAGGAAACACGACAAGCCTTTCTTCGTGGGGGTGGGCCTCTATACACCGCATTTTCCGAACTATTGTCCGGCGAAGTACTTCGATCTTTACGATCGCGACAAGATCAAGCTGCCGGCGTACAAGGCCGACGATCTTGATGATCTGCCGGAAGCGGTGCGCAGGGCCAAAACCGCACGGGGGCGGATTCACCGGCGTCTCGTGGAGATTGGGGCTGTCGAGGATGCCATTCACGGATATCTGGCGTGTGTCTCCTATGCCGACGCAATGCTTGGCCGATTGATGACGGCGTTGGATGAGGGACCTAATGCGGGCAATACGATCATCATTCTGTGGAGCGATCACGGCTATCATCACGGCGAGAAGATGGACTGGGGCAAGCATACGCTGTGGGAGCGCACGTCGAATGTGCCGTTTGTCTGGGCCGGTCCAGGGATAAGTCACGGGGCCAAGGTTGATGCTACGGTCAGTCTCATCGATATGTATCCGACGCTGGCGGATCTGTGCGGGCTTGAGCATGTAGAGGGCCTGGACGGCGTGTCGCTGGCGCCCGTTCTGACCGATCCCGCCAAAGCGAAGGACCGCAACGTTCTACTGCCAGGCATGGTTCCGGGGGCCTATGCCATTATCAACAGGAATTGGCGCTACATTCACTACCAGGACGATACGGAGGAGCTGTACGATCTGCGTCGTGACCCGCATGAGTGGTACAATCTGGCCGGTGATGATAGATATGGGAAGATCAAGGCGAAGCTGCGGGCGGCCGGTCCGAAGTCCTTTGCCGAACCCGGCCCGGCGCGCAACCAGTTGAAGCTGGTCATCGAAGGCGAGCGCTTCCACTGGGAGCCTAAGAAGCGGCGCAGACCATGAGTGATGGAGTTCTGATCGCGGTATGCTGCCGGGGCACCAGCAGTAGAGGGAATCGCTTGATTGTCTTACGGCAACGGCTTCAGACTCTGGCCACGGCCAAAGACTGTGGAAGTCTGTGGTGAAGTAGGCAGTATGCTTATCGGCGTCCGTAATCCAGAAGTTGCGCACAAACAGGAGATAAGGCCATGCAAGCGAATCGTCGAGCGTTTATCAAGTTGTTGTTGGGGGGCATTGGCGCGGGTTTTTTGTCCTCGACGCCGGCGTGCGATGCCACCGCCGGACGGTCGCGCCAACATGCCAAGAATGTCCTGTTCATTATTGTTGAAGACCTCAAGAACGTCATGGGCTGTTACGGGAATCCGCTGGTGCACACGCCTAATCTCGATCGGCTCGCCCGCAAGGGGACGATTTTCGATCGAACGTATTGTCAATATCCCGTATGTAACCCCAGTCGCACGTCCTTCTTGACCGGGTTACGGCCGGACACCACCAGGATTCTCGACAACAGGGTCCCCTGGAACACGCACATCAAAGATCAGATCACGCTGCCCCGCCTGTTCAAGAACAACGGCTATACCACGATCGGCATGGGCAAGATCTTCCATGGGAAGAAGGAACACGACGACCACGAGGCCTGGGATGTCAATCTGGATTTCCGCCAGACGCCGACGGGGGGACAGGGCGAAGGTCGAAACATGACCGACGGCCGCGTCAGATGGTGTCGGTGGCTGGCTGCCGAAGGGAGCGACGAAGATCAGCCGGACGGACAGATAGCGGCCAAGGCGGTGGACATGCTCAAGCAGCCTCGTGACAAACCTCTCTTCATGGCCCTTGGCTTTCACAAGCCGCACGATCCGTTTGAGGCCCCTAAGAAGTACTTCGATTTGTATCCGGTGGAGAGCCTTATGCCGCCGGCGATGCCAGAGAATCGGTCGCCCAAGAAACCGTATATGATCGGAAGCTCCTGGGCGGCTGTTTTCAAGGAATTCTCGTTACAAGATCAACGGGAGTTTCTACGCTCCTATTACGCTGGGGTTTCATTTACGGACGCGCAAATCGGCAAAGTACTGGATGAGCTGGATCGGCAGAATCTCTGGAAGGACATGGTTGTGATCTTTGTCGGCGATCACGGGTACAACCTTGGCGAGTACGACTGGTGGAACAAAGCGGTTCTGATGGAGGACTCGGCACGCATTCCCATGATCGTCGTCGTGGCGGGCGAAACCCAGACGAATGTACGGTGCGATCAGTTTGTGGAAATGGTCGACCTGTGCCCGACGCTGGCCGACCTGTGCGGCCTGAATGCGCCGGCGAATGTTGAGGGCATCAGCTTCCGTCCGTTGCTCAGTGAACCGAATAAGCCGTGGAAGAAAGCCGCGTTCACACAGGTCCAGCGCGGTGATGTCGCCGGGAGATCGGTTCGGACGAAGCGCTGGCGCTACAATGAATGGACCCGAAACGGCGCGGTGCTGGCGGCCGAGTTATTCGACCATGCCAGTGATCCGCAGGAGTGTCGCAATCTCGCCGACATGGATGACTTCAAGGCAACGTGCGAGGAACTGAGCCAACTCCTAAAAATGGGACATAGCCAATAAGACGAAACGGCCACCTATACTACCGAGGGTATTGTTGTATACTATGCAAGTGTGTGAAAGGAGAGCAGGAGTGCATGGCAATAGAACAGCATCTCGCCTGAACGCGCTCATCTGTATTGCACTCGCCTTGCCGGTATTGACCTGGGCAGCCACCCAGGGGCCCCCATTCGAATGCTTTGCAGTCAGCGATCTGATAAGGGTCTTCGAGGACAGTTATGGCTGCCCCCGTCCGCGCACCGCAATAGAGATATTTGGAATCAGAAACGAAATCGTCTCCGCCCAATGTGTCATTCAGGCTAACGAACCTCTGGACCGGGTTGCCGTCACCGTAAGTCCCCTCGTGAATGATGAGCATTCGGTCTCAATGCCTGAGAGTGCTATAGAGTGGAATTTCGTAGGTTGCATACGGATCTCTGAAAACACGCCGAAGCACAAAGGGACTGATTTGATACGTCCGGCGCCCGCCCGGTTTCCCGATTATCTGGCAGAAGAGCGGGCGGTTTCTTTGGAGCAGGACGGATACAAGGCGGTTTTTTTGACGGTCAGAATTCCACGGAATGCCACCGCCGGTCGGTACAAAGGAACGGTGACCGTGAATAGCAATCGGGGCAGCAGATCTCTACCTCTGCGCCTTCGAGTGTATCCGCTTACATTGCCGGATGAGCGTCACTTAATGGTCACCAAATGGTACACAACCAGTAAATTCAGGCAGTTCCACGGCATAGACTCGAGAGATCCTGAGAAGTTCTATCAGATGCTCGCGCTGTACGCGCAGAACATGGCCGAACACAGGCAGAATGTCTTTAGGGTCAGCCTTGACCTCATCGCCAGCAAGAGGCATGGCGGAGATAGATTCGAATTCGATTTCTCGAAGTTCGACAAGTGGGCTGATATCTTCTGGAGCACGGGGCGCATGGATTTACTTGAGACCGGGTTCGTCGCAAGATTCGGAGAAGGCGGCTGGTCAAGCAGGGAAATCCTGTTGCGTGATTTTCGTGTTCTGGATGAATCAACCGGCCGTACGGTCACGGTTCCGGGCAAGGAGTTTCTCCCTCGGTTCTTGCCGGCCCTCGAAGACCATCTGAGGGAAAAGAACTGGCTTGACAAGACGGTCTTCCATATAGCCGATGAACCGTCGAACCATAATGTGATGAGTTGGAGAGAGGCTTCAGACTACGTACACCGCTGGGCCCCCGCACTCAGAAGGATAGATGCGATAGAGACACCACACTGTTTCGACCGGCTGGAAATCTGGGTCCCCAAACTCGACCATCTCGCTACCTGGCATGGTGCCTTCAAAAATGCTCAGGACCAGGGCAATGAATTGTGGTTCTACACCGTGGGCATATTTCAGAGAGGCTCCTATCCGAACAAAACCGCCGACGTCGCTCTTATCGAATCGCGCCTATTGCACTGGCTGAACTACCGTTTCGGACTGAAGGGCTACCTGCATTGGGGATTCAATAGCTGGACCGACAATCCTTTTGAGGATCCCGGCAAGCACCGCGGCGACGGATGGCAGGTATATCCCAAGAAGGACGGGCTCTTGTGTTCTCTTCGGTGGGAACAAATGCGAAACGGCCTCCAGGACTACGAATACCTTTGGTTGCTCGAAGACAAGATATCGCGGATAAGGGCGGGCCTGGGCGAGCGCTTGTCAATCATCGATCCATCCCGTAGAGGTGTAGAGATCGCTTCGCAGGTTGTCAAGTCGATGGACACGTACACCAAAGACCCGAACACGTTATATGCTGCCAAAGAGCAGATCATTGAGGAGCTATTGGACCTCGACAGGGCCCCTCGGGTGATTGTCCAGACGAACCCTCCTGAGCATACGGCGGTCGGATACGGCTGTGCCATAGACCTGTATGGATGGGCTGAGCCTGGAACCCGGATCACCATCGGCGGCAGAGAAGTTCCCGTTGCGGCCGATGGCCTGTTCATGGAGAACGTGCGTCTTTCAAGAGACAACACAATTGTTGTAAAGGCTGAAAATGACGGAGATAGGAAGGTGATCGTTCGGTCCTTTGGAGTTTTGCACTGATCGAATCGCAGGCCACTTGATTATGGAAACATTGCCTCGCAAACGTGCAAGGACTTTGGCTGTAACCTGTATAGCAGTCTGCTTACTGGGAGGTTCTGGGTACGTTCACTGTGCGGAACGAAAGGGACCAAAATGGCCCTCGCACATACAGTGTGTCCTTGATGAGACCTCGCCTTTGAACTACGAGAGGGACGAGCGTTTGCCGTTGTATCTCTGGCAGGCCATGGATCCAGGCACGCTTGACGAGGAGGCCGCCGTTGAACTCGTAAGAACGTTGAACGAACGAGGGGTGGGTCTTGTCACTTCCTGGGATCCCGGCAATCGCGGCAAGAGTCTGGCTGATGCACTGAGAATTGCCAGGGCACAGAAGAAACTGGGGTTGCGCGTGAACATCAATGCCACAAGATGTCTCTATTCGTTCTTTGATGGCGATATACGCACAGCCCACATCGATGGTGATGGCAAACCTTTCTGGGATGAATCGTTCGGCAAAAAGAAGATGGGGTGCCCATTTGCAATTGACTTTCGACGACCACATATCCGTGAACAACTTGAGTATTTCATCACGGCCTTCAAGGAAGCGCATGTGGAGGTCGACTTCGTCTTTGCCGACTGGGAAATTGACGGTCCCATTGAGTTTAACGAAGCTCACGCGGCCTCAAGAGGATGTCGTCGCTGCCGTCAGAACATCAAGGGCATTGGCGATTTTACGGAGTTTCAAAGGGTCCTGCGAGCGCTACGCAGCGAACTGCAGCGCGAGGTGTACGCGGAGCCTATGAAAGGGGATTTCCCACACGTGTTGGTAGGCAATTATGGTGTGTACCCACACAGCGGTTACCGTTATTGGTACGACTACTACGAACGCTACGTCGATGGACAGCCTTGTCAGGCGGACCGGGAGGCCAGGTACAGGCGTTGGTATCACGAGTTTCCCGAGACCGGCTACACCTTCGCGATGCCGGTGGTGTACACGTGGCGCAGGATTTTCGACTGGTATGACTATGAGGATACGGACTATCGCTGGTTTTACAACATGCTCCTGATCGCGAGCAATGCCGGGCAGAACACGCCGGCGGAGATACCTATTATCAGCTTTGTGCACTGGCACACGATCGAAACGATGCCTGCAGTCGGAGACGTGCAGCAGTTCAGCGAGACGAAGTATCAGGAACTGCTATGGCACATGTTGTTGAGGGGAACCGACACGTTCTTTCTCTGGAGCCCAAGGCAGCAAGCAGCAAAGGAAATACGGCTTGTCCATCAAGTCTATGGAGAGGCCCAGGAGTATGGGGAATTCTTGTCCAAAGGACGACCGATTACTTTTGCCGTGCCCAAACAACCGGGACCGGTCATCTCCGGCTTGAGACTGGACGACCGCATTCTGTTGCGTCGAACGGATTCTGGGAAGACGGACGAGCCGGTGGGAATCACCGTAGATGGCAAGACGATCGCCGTAGAGGCGGCCCCCGGCAAGTGCCGAATTCTGTCGCTTCACTGAATGGTCTTTCTGGGAGGATCGCAAAATGAAGAAGGGAATTCTCGTCGTAGCCTTCGCTTTCTTGACTGTTGGCTTGTATGTACATTCTTCGGCGGCAGAGATGATTGAACTGACGGGCCTCAATAGCATGGAGCGAATAGGCCAGAACCAGGAGATCTGCGGGACCGCCTCCGTTGGGATCAAGGCGGCGAAAAATGAAGTCGAGTCGTTTCAGGTCGTGATTGCGGCACCTGAAGAAAATGTCAATGTGGTGAAGGTTGAAATCTCCGATTTTGTCGGGCCAAATGGCTCGAGAATCGCGAAATCCAATATCCGGTTATTCAGAGAAGAATACGTTCGGGTAAGAATGTCCACGCCGAGGGCGGAACTGCCTCCGGGGTTGTATCCCGATCCCCTGGTTTCCTTCGTCAATCCCCAAACCGGCGAACCGATCGAGCCGTTGACCCGAACTCGCAGGCGATGGGGCGAGCCGGCCACAACGAGCGGGCACGATATGTATGCCGTGCCGTTCGAGGTCTTCAAGGATCAGAATCAGCCGATCTGGGTTGACGTACATGTCACCAAAGACGCCGCCGCCGGAATGTATCGCGGACACTTGAAAGTCCATGCGAGAGGCGGTATTTCCGAACAGATGGCAGTTACTCTCACCGTGTGGGATTTCACTCTACCAGACGGTCCTACACACAAGAATCATTTCGGGAGCTTCGGTAACATTGCGCGGTTCTTCGGTGTCAAGCGAGGCTCGGATGAGTTCAAACGAATCGAAATGCAGTACTGCCAGGCAATGGCCGAGCATCGGATCAATCCCCCAATTCCGAGCCATCTTCTACCGGAAGTCAATGATGACGGTTCTCTGAACGTCCTCGTTGAGAAACATGAGGCTCTGAAGGAATTCATGACCCGGTTTCACGTAACCGATTTTGAAATACCGAGAGCACGTTTCGCCCGGCTACCAAGCTCGACCCTGCAGCCTGATTACAAGACCATATCGGCCGCGAACAAGGAAAGAACGAAGCGATATTACAGGGATTTTTACAAGTATCTCAAAGACAACGGCTGGGAAGAACGGGCTTACGTGTATATGCTGGATGAGCCGAACCTTCGCGAGAACTACGAACAGGTGCTTGTGCTTGGCCAGCTCATTCACGAGGCCGTGCCGCAGCTAAAATGTCTGGTTGTGGAACAAACGTATCCGCAGGATCCCTCCTGGCCTGAAATTGATCCGGCAGTGGATATATGGTGCCCTTTGTGGTCTTTCATCGACCGCGAAAGCACTGGCGAGAAGATAGCGCACGGCGATGAGGTCTGGTCCTATACGGCCCTCGTGCAGCGTTCACCTCGATATCATCCGCAGTATGAGCGGGTCAAGAATCTCGACCCTCCCTACTGGCACATTGATCGTCCTTTAACCGTGTATCGCGTGCCAACTTGGATCAACTACCAGTATGGAATTACCGGTCTGCTCTACTGGAGCACCGTCACCACAGTAATCGAGCCTTGGTTCAATCCGGCTTTCGCACACCCAAGGCATTACAATGGCGGTGGATTCTTATTCTATCCGGGAGTACCCTGCGGAATCGATGGTCCCATCTCCAGCATGCGCGTGAAGAACCTCAGAGACGGCATGGAGGACTACGAGTATTTTGCACTTCTCGAAAAGCTGGCTGGCCGAAACGCTGTGAAGAGAATCGTCGATAGAGTCGCGCCGGACTGGTGGAACTCGTCGAAGGACTGGGGGCAATTCACTGCTGCTCGCGAAGAACTGGCAGAACGGATTCTTGGACTCAAGAAGGCAAATGTCGAATCGGCCAGTCTGCGTCCGACTTTGTCGACAACCGGGAGGTGAGGCCGTAACATATTGGCCCATGGTGGACTTTGTGACACCGCACATCTCGCAGTAGCCGAGGTTTGCCTCAAAGCCTGGAAGCGGCAGTTCTGGAATCGCAGGTGAAAGACGCTGCCAGGCATTCTTTACTTGGGACATGGTGTACCTGACAAGCGGCGACCGGTCTACCTCGCGACGGCTGGGTTCTGAGGAAACTGGCCGATCTTCAGATGTGTTGTGGTTAAGAGTCATGGTCGTGAGCGTTATGGAACCGGCCAAGTGCTTCGGGAGGAGCGTCATGAGGGAAACCGGACGGCTGATATCCTTCAGGAAATCCAAGTTGATGTCAGAGGGTCAGAATGGACAAAATCAAGAGCTATTCGCGGGGCAGCAATCCGATGATTTCTCGTCCGGTGATATAGGCCCCGCAGACGCTGCCGTGGTCGCTGCCTGCTACGTCCTGAGATTCGTGCGGATCGATCGTGCGTTTGAAATCGTCGGGCTTTGATCCCGATCGATTGACGAATTGAGGGTCTTTCCAAGCCGAATGGAGGTCCCTGCCTGAATACTGTCGCCATTGAGCCAGGGTTGTTGCTATTCAGTACGATCACTTGCCCCTGGTTCATGTGGGGGCCCCCACCGCCAAGATCACAATCTTCAAGCACAATGTCGTGGCCGCTGATCACCGCCTGGCCGTAGGTCTTCAGTCCCCGGACGTTCAAAAAGGAGCCGCTGATGCTGATCGCGGGATGACGGTAGTAGTGTGAGGAGTTCCGGTAGCTCGTATCTGCCGGATCAGGGTTGTAGTGGCTCGTTCCGGGAGTTGCCTGGATAATTACGACATCACCCCGGTAGGCGCTGACCAGCTTCCGCTTCCGCGCCGATCCAGTAGCTGTAATCGCCATCGCTCCGGTCCAGTAGTTCACCTTGTTTCCATGTACCTCGATGTATTCACCCACCGAATCACGGCCATATACACCGGCGCGGAGATACAACGTATCGGCCTGCGACAGTGCGCGGGCCCCCTGATCCAACTTCGTGAAGACCTTGTGGCTACCTTGGCCGCATGTCCGTGTTTCAGGATCGTAGGCCGTCGAGCCGTTGATAACTCCGGGTTGGTTATCGACAAAAACAGTCTCAGCACAGGCGATTGTCGCAACAAAGAGTAGCAGTATGATCGCATTCTTCATTACTCTCGGTTTCCTGTTAGAGCCTCTTGCTGTCCTTTCAGACGTGCCAAGGGCTGAGCATCGGGCGTGTGAGCATTCGGTTGGCCTGTTCGGGGCTGGCTATCAGGACGGCATCGATGTCGTCGCGAGCCAGAAGCTCGCGGTAGTCCCCATACGCGGCACAGTCCGAGTTGCCGTATTTGGCGTTCACGATATCGCGAGCCTGAATGAGCCGTCTGGAATCAACGTCGCAGACCGCGAGCATCCGACAGTCGGACCGGCCTATAAGGGCCTCCATGATCTTTTTGCCCCGTCCGCCGACACCGATGGCTCCCATCGTGATCCTCTCACTGGCGGCTGGGGAGCCGGCCTTACCGAGCGCTGATGAGGCCACTATATGGGGCAACGCAATCGTCCCTGTGATACCCGATAGCAACTGCCTGCGATTCAGTTGAATGTTCTCATCCATTACTGTCTCCCTGCTTCAGCGGTCATAGTCGAACAATCCCGGATTGTCGGTTATGGCGACCAGATCGATGTGCATGGATTCCCTTGGGGCGAGCTTCACGACATGCTCGCCCGCGGCAAGTTCGAAAGCCTGGAGACAGATCAGAGACATTTGGCTGTTGTGGGCGGCCATAGACCAGCCCCACGAAGCAGCGGCTCGCAATTGCGCCCTGTCGAACGCGCCGTTATCTATCCCAAAGTACAGGGAATCATGACTGCCGGTCGGCTCATCCGATTTGACACGAAGAAGAAGGAAATACCTGCCGGTCTTCGGGACACTGAACCGGTATTCAGCAGAATCCTTCCCGGAAGGGCCGCTCAGGTGGAGGCATTTTTGTTGTGACGCCTCGGGATCGGTGACGGTCTTGTAAGCTTTTTGATTGTCGGGTTCTTCTGCCTCAATATAAGTCACCCAAGCATCTCTACTTGTGGGTTTGACATTGGGAACGACACCGCTCCTGGCGTAGACCATTACAGGTCTGGAGTAGCCGCTTTGCAGTCTGATGAGAAAGGCCCCCCGGTAGAGTGTCCTGGTGGTCATCTTCTCAGGGCGGAGCGTCACGGAGAATGTCGTCGTCCGGCCCGGCTTTAGAACCCCGGCTTCCGGAGTGACGTTAAACCAGTCGAAAGCATCGTTCCTGGCTATCCGAAAGGGGGTCGAGGACGCTTGGTCTCGGACTGTCGCCGAGACGGTCCCGGCCCGGGCCGATTCAACGTCCGATGCGGAGAACACCAACTGGTAGCAATCGAGGACGACCGGGATGGGGCGTACGGGCAGGACCAGGTCCGATCCGAAGGGGATGGCTCCCATGTCGGGCCGGCCGTCAGCGTCCAGGGCAAAGTTGTCGACGGCAATCCCATGGCCCACTGCCTTCGATGTCCGGCGCAGGGCGAACAGGCCGGCATTGGCATCGACGAAATCAGGTTTGCCGAGGATCCCGTGCGCCTCGTCGCCCGGCTGTCCTGTGGATAGCAAGTTGTAGTCGCAATCCGATTGTGGGCTTCTCGCGCGTCCGGATATGGCGCTTCTGCCGGCAAAGATGTTGTTCCTTGCCACGATGCGAAGGTTGTGGGGAAGG
>Ga0114922_10004207_pt1 | contig 13367 bp, 15 predicted proteins | sample AartaG_FD_100975 | JGI IMG/M metagenome (GOLD analysis project Ga0114922, IMG submission 100975) | Deep subsurface microbial communities from Aarhus Bay to uncover new lineages of life (NeLLi) - Aarhus_00045 metaG | ecosystem: Environmental > Aquatic > Marine > Oceanic > Sediment | place... | reverse complement strand
CTTCCAGGAGTACGTCGTCACCCGCGAGGGCCAAACGCCCCTGAAGTACATGCAGGTGCTTACCGAGGACGAGTGCCGCTCCGCCCGGGATAAGTACGGCAAGGATTTCGATGCCGGGATGGGGGCCGAGGCCATCCGCGAGCTGCTGGTGAAAATCGACCTGCTGGAGCTTGCCGAACAATTGCGGGAAGATTACAGGAAAACCAACTCCAAGCAGAAGATGAAGGACCTGACCAAGCGGCTGAAGCTGGTGGAGGTGATCCGCGCCTCCGGCAGCCGGCCGGAGTGGATGATCATGGAGGTCATCCCCGTCATCCCGCCGGACCTCCGCCCGCTGGTGCTGCTGGAGAGCGGAAACTTCGCCACCAGCGACCTGAACGATCTCTACCGCCGGGTGATCAACCGCAACAACCGGCTCAAGAAGCTCATCGACCTGAACGCCCCGGGGGTGATCATCCGCAACGAGAAGCGGATGCTCCAGCAGGCGGTGGATGCGCTGTTCGACAACGGGCGGTGCCGCCGCTCGGTCCTGGGCAGCTCCAACCGTCCGCTCAAGAGCCTCACCGACATGATAAAGGGCAAGCAGGGCCGCTTCCGCGAGAACCTGCTGGGCAAGCGGGTTGACTACTCGGCCAGGTCGGTCATCGTCATCGGCCCGGAGCTGAAGCTCCACCAGTGCGGGCTGCCGAAGAAAATCGCCCTGGAGCTCTACCAGCCGTTCATCATCCGCAAGCTCCGCGAGCGTGGCCTGGCCGACACCATCAAGTCGGCCAAGCGGATGATCGAGCGGAAAGACCGGGAAATCTGGGACATCCTCGAGGAGGTCATCCACCAGCACCCGGTGCTGCTGAACCGTGCCCCCACACTCCACCGGATGGGCCTGCAGGCCTTCGAGCCCGTGCTGGTGGAAGGCAACGCCATCAAGATTCACCCGCTGGTCTGCAAGGGCTTCAACGCCGACTTCGACGGCGACCAGATGGCCGTGCACCTGCCGCTGTCGGTGGAGGCCCAGGCCGAGGCCCACGTGCTGATGCTCGCCAGCAACAACGTCTTCTCACCCTCCAACGGCGCGCCGATCATGTCCCCCAGCCAGGACATGGTGCTGGGCATCTATTACCTTACCGCCGACCGGGGCAACAGGCACGTTGACGCCGGCCTGCGGAAGATGACCGTGAACGGGCAGGAGGTGCCGATATTCCGCGACACGCATGAGGCGATGATGGCTCACGACCTCGCCCTGGTCGGGATGCAGGCGCCCATCGGCGTCAGGCTGCCCGAGGGCACGGTCGTCGGGCCGGAGGGCGCGGTGGAGAAGGGCGGCTTGGTGGTCACCACGGCCGGGCGGTGCATCTTCAACGACTGCCTGCCGAAAGGAATGGCCTTCTACAACTTCCCCCTCAGCGAGAACGCCAGCGAGGACGTGATACACGACTGCTACCAGCGGCTGGGACGGGCCGCCACGCTCGATCTGCTCGACTCCATCAAATCCCTGGGCTTCAAGCACGCCACCCTGGCGGGGCTGAGCTTCGGCGTGACCGACCTGCGCGTCCCAGAGATGAAGGCGAAGATCCTCGAAGAGGCCCAGACGCGGGTGGACCGCATCCACAAGGACTACGAGGCCGACGCCATCACCGAGGGCGAGTCCTACAACCAGACCATCGACGTGTGGGTCCATACCCGCGAGCAGGTCACCAAGGCCCTGATGGAGGCGCTGGAGAACGACTTCCGCGAGGACCAGCCGCACTACGTCAACCCTGTCTGGTTGATGAGCGGCGACGCCTCCGGCGCCCGCGGCAACGTCGACCAGATCCGCCAGCTCGCGGGCATGCGCGGGCTGATGTCGAAGCCCTCCGGAGAGATCATCGAGACGCCCATCAAGGCTAACTTCCGCGAAGGGCTGACGGTGCTGGAGTACTTCAGCTCCACCCACGGCGCCCGGAAAGGCCTGGCCGACACCGCCCTGAAGACGGCCGATTCCGGCTACCTCACCCGCAAGCTCGCGGACGTGGCCCAGAACGTCATCGTCACTAAGCTGGATTGCGAGACCCTCAAGGGCATCACCAAGAGCGCCATCTACAAGGGCGAGCAGGTGGACGTGCCGCTCAGAGAGCTGATCGTCGGGCGGATCGCCCGCGAGAACATCGTCAACCCCATCACCGACGAGCCGATCGTCCGCGAGAACGAGATCATCACCGCCGATATCGCCCAGAAGATCAGCGACCTGGGGCTGGAGACGATCCGGGTCCGCAGCACCATGACCTGCGACTGCCCACTGGGCTGCTGCGCGATGTGCTACGGCGTGGACCTGTCCACCGCGCAGCTCGTAGAGGAGGGTCTGGCGGTGGGGATCATCGGCGCCCAGTCGATCGGCGAGCCGGGCACGCAGCTTACCATGCGGACCTTCCATACCGGCGGCGTGGCAACCCGCGCCGTGATCGAGTCGGACATCCGCTGCAGCACGGACGGCACGATGAAGTACCGGGGCCTGAACGCCGTCCCGGTCCGGAGCGTCAAGACCAAGGCCTGGATTGCCCTGAAGCGCAACGGCGAGTTCGCCGTGCTTGACGCCAAGGAGCGGGAGATCGAGAAGTTCAAGGTGCCTTACGGCTCGCTGCTGCTGGTGGCGGACGGGGCGAAGGTGAAGTTGGGCCAGCGGCTGGCGATGTGGGACCCGCACCGCGTGCCCATCCTCGCCGAGGCGCGCGGCGTCGTCCGCTTCCAGGACGTCGAGGAAGGCGAAACCGTTCGTTTCGAATCGGAGAAGGGCCGGGGACCCTCACGCTACGTGGTCATCGAGCACAAGGGCGAGAAGCACCCGCGGATCGTGGTCGAGGACAAGACCGGCAATATCCTCGACTTCCACTACCTGCCCGCCAAGGCGCGGATCGAGGTCGAGGAAGGCCAGTCCGTCCAGCCGGGCGACCTGCTGGCACGCCAGCCGCGGGAAATCTCCGGAACCCAGGACATCACCGGCGGGCTGCCGCGGGTCACGGAGCTGTTCGAGGCCCGCAAGCCGAAGGAGCCCGCCGCCATGGCGGAAATCTCCGGGCGGGTCGAGCTGCGGACCGACAAGCGCCGCGGAAAGATGACCATCATCATCCGCTCCGAGTCGGGCATGGAACGCGACCATCACGTGCCCCACGACCGGCACCTGCTGGTCCACACCGGCGACTACGTCGAGGCCGGCGACCCGCTGACCGAGGGCCCGATGGTGCCTCACGACATCCTCCGCATCCGCGGCGAGGAGGCCCTCCAGCAATACCTGCTCTACGAGGTCCAGACGGTTTACCGGGGCCAGGGCGTCACCCTCAGCGACAAGCACATTGAGGTCATCGCCTCGCAGATGCTTCGGAAGGTGGCCGTCGAAAACGTGGGCGACAGCGAGCTGCTGCCGGGAGAGATGGTCGACAAGTTCCACTTCCGCCGGGAGAACGAGCGTTTGGCGAAGTCGCTGAAGATCGCTGACCCTGGCGACACGGAATTCATCGCCGGCGAGATCGTCCTGCGCGAGAAGGTGGAGCAGGCCAACGCGGAGGCGACGGCCAAGAAGAAGCAGCCCGCCAGGACGCGCCGCCCGAAGGCGGCTACGGCCAAGACCATGCTGCTGGGCATCACCAAGGCTTCTCTCCAGGCCGAGAGCTTCCTGTCCGCCGCCAGCTTCCAGGAATCCACCAAGGTCTTCACCGAGGCGGCCCTGGCGGGCAAGGTGGACCAGCTTCGCGGGCTGAAGGAAAACGTTATCCTCGGGCACCTGCTGCCGGCGGGAACGAGCTTCAAGCCCTACCTGGAACTGAAGATCAAGCGCGAGGTCGAACTGGCCGAGCTGGCGGCGGCCGAGGTCGAAACCGAACTGACCGAAGCCCAGATTCAGCAGGCGGTGCAGAGGGCGCTGACCGGACAGGATTAACCGCCCCGGCGCCGATGGAACACTTGAATGAGAGGTCCGCAAAATGCCGACGATTAACCAACTGGTTCGCAAGCCGCGCCGCAAGCAGGTAGCCAAGAAGAAGAACGTCGCCCTGGATCAGTGCCCCCAGAGGCGCGGTGTGTGCCTGCTGGTCAAGACGATGACGCCCAAGAAGCCCAACTCCGCCCTGCGGAAGGTGGCGCGGGTGAGACTGTGCAACGGCAAGGAAGTGACGGCATATATTCCTGGAGTTGACCACAACCTGCAGGAGCACAGCATCGTGCTGATCCGCGGGGGGCGTGTCCGGGACCTGCCGGGCGTTCGCTACCACGTCATTCGCGGCACGCTGGACGCCGCCGGCGTGGAGGGGCGCCGCCAGGGCCGGAGCCGCTACGGGACAAAGAGAGCCAAGTAACTGACTGAGGCAGCCCATGGCATACAAGAAATTCACAGCGTCGACAAAGCAACTCGCGCCGGACGCGCGGTTCGGCAGCAAGCTGGTCAGCAAGTTCGTCAACTGCCTGATGTGGGATGGCAAGAAGGCCGCGTCCCTGAAGATCTTCTACGGCGCGATGGACATAATCGAGGAGAAGATCAAGGACGCCACCCCGCTGGAGGTCTTCGAGCAGGCGGTGGAGAACGTCAAGCCGATGCTGGAGGTCCGCTCCAAGCGCGTCGGTGGTGCGACCTACCAGGTCCCCATGCAGGTGAGCAAGAAGCGGCAGCTCTCGCTGGGCATCAGGTGGATGATCCAGGCCGTGCGGAGCGGCTCGGGCTCGCCGTGCTCGCAACGGCTGGCCGGCGAAATCATGTCCGCCTACCGGAAGGAAGGAACGGCCATGACCACGCGCGACAACGTGCACCGCATGGCCGAGGCGAACAAGGCCTTCGCCCACTTCGCCTGGTAGGAGCCTCTTTACTGGAAGCTGTCGTGGTGCGAGTTTGACAAGCGGTTCCACCCGCCGCCGGATGGCGGACTCGGGTTCAAAGCAGGATGATTGGCTGTTCCGATTAACCAAATACGGTAAGAGTTGAATGATTCGCCGGCCCGGGCGGATTCCCGGAGCGGCGAATCACCCCGGTCGGTTGCCTGAGCTACCTGAGTTCCGGCCGGGGCTCAGCGGAGTCCGCCCGGCCGGGCTGGTCGGCGGACGCTTGAGATAAGACAAGAGGCCGAGGCGCTGAACGTCCCGGTCCCGCCCGGCGGGGCCGGGGACGAAGCGACGGCTCGACGGCCTCGTCCGGACCAGCCTGCCTCAAGGCTGGTGGTGCCTCCGCTGACGGAGGCCTCCTGTGGATAAGTGTGGCTCCGGGACGGCTTTGCGCCGTTACCCCGGCACCAGCGCCATGCCGGCGCCGGCGGAAAATGACCGAAGTATGGCAGAAGACCTTCAGAAAACTCGGAACATCGGCATCACTGCCCACATCGACGCGGGCAAGACCACCGTGACCGAAAGAGTCCTGTACTTCACCGGCAAGAGCTACAAGATCGGCGAGGTGCACGACGGCACGGCCGTGATGGACTACCTCGCCGAAGAGCAGCGGCGGGGGATCACCATCACCTCCGCGGCCACCACCTGCCCGTGGAACGATTACACCATCAATCTCATCGATACGCCGGGGCACGTGGACTTCACCATCGAGGTCGAACGGTCGCTACGGGTGCTGGACGGCGCGGTGGCGGTATTCTGCGGCGTCGGAGGGGTGGAGGCCCAGAGCGAGACCGTCTGGCGCCAGGCCGAGCGATACGACGTGCCGAGAATCTGCTTCGTCAACAAGCTCGACCGCGTAGGGGCCGACTTCGAAATGGTCGTGGATGACATCCGCCAGCGCCTCGACGGCAACGCCGTGCCGCTGCAGTTGCCGATGATCGAAGGGGGGGAGTTCGTCGGGCAGATCGACCTGGTGGGTGAGCGCGCCCTGTTCTATCGCGAGGCCGAAATAGCCGCCGAACTGGTGGTGAAGGACGTGCCAGCGGAATACGCCGACGCGGTGCAGGTCGCCAGGCACGACATGATCGAGGGCATAGCCGGCGCCGACGACGCCTTGATGGAGAAGTACGTCCACGAGGAGCCGATCTCCCCCGCGGACCTCAAGGCCGCCATCCGCCGCTGCGTAATCGCTAACAAGCTGCACCCGGTTCTGTGCGGCTCGGCGCTGAAGCACATGGGCGTCAGGGCGCTGCTGGACGCGATCTGCGATTACCTGCCCTCGCCGCTGGACATGCCTGCGGTGACGGGCAAGGAAAGCTCGGACTCCGAGCGCCTGATCGAGCGCCGCGCCTGTCCGGACGATCCGTTCTCGGCCCTGGTGTTCAAGATCGTCTCCGACCGGCACGGGGACCTGTACTTCATCCGCATCTACAGCGGCACCCTCAAGGCCGGCACGCGGGTGCTGAACTCCTCGCGCCAGAAGAAGGAAATCGTCTCCCGCATCTGGGAGATGCACGCCAAGCAGAGGATCCGCCGCGACCAGGCCACCGCCGGCGACATCGTGGCCGTCGTCGGGCCCAAGCACAGCTTCACCGGCGATACCCTCTGCGACACCCGCGAGCTGATCATCCTGGAAATGATGGACTTTCCCGAGCCGGTGATTTCTATGTCGATCGAGCCGGCCTCCAATGCCGATAAGGACCGGCTCTCCGAGGCGCTGCAGGTGCTTGGGCGGGAAGACCCGACCTTCCGCTGGGGCGGCGACCGCGAGACCGGCCAGTTGCTCATCTCCGGCATGGGCGAGCTGCACCTGGATGTGCTCCACACCAAGCTCACCCGCGAAATGGGCCTGTCGGTGCGGGTGGGCATGCCGCGAGTGGCCTACAAGGAGGCCATCAGCGGCACAGCCGAGGCCGAAGGACGCTTCATCCGCCAGACCGGCGGGCGGGGCCAGTACGGCGTGGTGATACTGAGCGTGGCGCCCGGCGAGACGGCGTCCGGCGAGACGGTCCGGTTCGTAAACGAGGTCAAGCAGGGCGCGATCCCCCGGGAGTACATATCGGCCGTGGAAGAGGGCGTCCGCGACGCGGCCACCAGCGGCCCGCTCGCGGGCTACCCGATGACCGGGCTGGTGGTCACGCTGCTGGACGGCAAGCACCACCCGGTGGACTCGTCCGAGATTGCCTTTGCCAACGCCGGCGCCATGGCCTTCAACTCGGCTGTGGGAAGGGCCTCGCCCGTCTTCCTGGAGCCTATCATGCTCCTGGAGGTCTCCGCTCCGGAGGCCTACCTGGGCGGCATCACCGGAGATCTGAACGCCCGCCGGGCCGACATAACCGGGCTGGACGGGCGAGAGCGATATCGCAAGCTGACAGCTAAAGTGCCGCTGTCGGAGATGTTCGGCTACACGACCGCGCTGCGGAGCCTCACCCAGGGCCGGGGTACCTGTACCCTCGAGCCGCTGACATACGGGGTGGTGCCCGCGGAAGTGGCCGCGAGGCTCCATTGACGGGCAAAGTTGCGAAAAAAGGGCAAAAATAAGAGTGCGGGCGGTTGACATTGCTAAGGCCTCTGGTATGCTTGTAAAACTCTGCAATTTGCCTGCCAGGGGACTGTTGGGCGTTGCGGCCGGAGAGAAGGTCCATGGCTCAAGACCGAATTAGGATTCGTATGGAAGCATACGATCACCGGGCTCTCGACAACTCGGCGAAGGAGATAGTGGAGCACGCTGAGCGGACGGGCGCCCGTGTTCGCGGGCCGATCCCGCTGCCCACACGGATCGAGCGGTATACTGTCTTGCGCTCCCCGCATGTGGACAAGAAGTCGCGCGAGCAGTTCGAGATGCGCACGCACAAGAGGATCATCGACATTTACGAGCCGACGGTGAGGACCGTGGAGGCGCTGAACCGCCTGGTGGTCCCCGCCGGAGTTTTCGTGAAGATCAAGGCGTAGTCAAGACGTGTGGTACAGGCCGAGGGCCTGTGCCTTGTGGCTCATGTGGAAATAGCGGCGTCGGGCTGGTCTCGGCGCCATAGAGGCCAGGCGGCCATGTATCCGGCACTGATCGGCAAGAAAATCGGCATGACGCAGGTGTTCGACGAGGCGGGGGCGGTCCAGCCCGTAACGGTCGTTCAGGCCGGCCCTTGCGTTGTGCTGCAGGTCAAGACGGTTGATGCGGACGGGTATGACGCGGTCCAGATCGGCTTCGAGGACGTCAGGCCGCAGCGGGCGTCCCGCCCGGCCGTTGGGCACGCAGCCCGGGCAAAGACGCGTCCCAAGAAGGAAGTCCGCGAGGTTCGCGCCAGCGGCCAGCCCGTCGAGGCCGAGTCCGGAGAGACCTGGACGGTCGAGGGCTTCGCCGACGTCAGGTTCGTGGACGTGGTCGGCACCAGCAAGGGCAAGGGCTTTGCCGGCGTGATGAAGCGTCACGGCTTCAAGGGCATGCCCGCCAGCCACGGCACCGAGCGGAAGCACCGCGGTCCCGGCTCGATTTCCAGCCACGGCAGCAACGCCGGCTTGGGGGGCAACATAAAGAAGGGCAAGCGCATGGCCGGGCACATGGGCGCCGAGCGGGTCAAGACTCGCAAGTGCCGCCTGGTGGGGGTCGACGTGGAGAACAACCTGCTGCTGATCAGGGGCTCTGTTCCCGGCCCCAACGGCGCATACGTGTTCGTGGAGAGGTCGAAGACCGCCAAGGCCGAAAAGGCCTGATAGCCGACGAGGAATCGCTAGGCGATGTTGGAAGTTTCGGTTTACAACACGGCGGGCGAGGCGATCGAAACGCTCCAGATAGACGAGGAGCGCTTCGGCAATACGGTCAATGTGGACCTGCTCAAGCAGGCGATCGTCGCCTACCACGCCAACAAGCGGCAGGGCAGCGCCACGACCAGAGGCCGGAGCCAGGTTGTCGGCTCGACGCGGAAGATCTTCCGCCAGAAAGGCACCGGGCGAGCCCGCCGAGGCAACATCCGCACACACGTGGTCAGAGGCGGCGGCGTGACCTTCGCCAAGCAGCCACGCGACTACAGCAAGGGCCTGCCCAGGAAGATGCGGCGCAGGGCGTTGGACTCGGCCATCCTCGCCAAGCTCCTGGGCCACGACCTGCTGGTGGTGGACGGGCTGGAGGTCACCGAGCCCAAGACCAAGCTGGTGGCCGAGCTTCTGGCCAACCTCAAGATCAACCGCTCCTGCCTGTTGACCATCCCGGAGCGGAACCAGGCATTGTGGAAAAGCGCCCGCAACATCCCCGACGTGACGGTGCGAACGGCGGCTGAGTTGAACGCCTTCGACGTGGCCACCCGCCAGAAGATGCTGGTGACCCGCGAGGCGATGGACATGCTCTTGAGCCAGTCGGCGTAGCCATGGAAAACGACATATACAACGTTATCGTTCGACCGCTGGTGACCGAGAAGGGCACCCACCAGTCGGAGACGCTCAACGCCTATGCGTTCCATGTCAACCCCGAGGCCAACAAGGCACAGATCAAGCAGGCGATCGAGAACATATACGACGTCAAGGTCCTGGAGGTGCGGACAGCCAATCGCAAGGGCAAGCCGCGCCGGTACGCGTACAAGCGAGGCACCACCAGCCGGTGGAAAAAGGCGATCGTGGTTCTTCACGAAGACCATCACATAGACCTGTTCTAGGCGAGCGCAGGGACGTCATGGCTGTAAAGAAATACAAACCGACCTCGCCGGGGCGGCGCAACGCGTCGGTCAACACGCGCGAGGAGATCACCTGCAGCACGCCGCAGAAGTCGCTGCTTCGGAAGCTGCGCCGCACCGGGGGGCGGAACAACCAGGGCGTGACTACCTGCCGCTTCCGCGGCGGCGGCGCCAAGCGGAAGTACCGGGTCATCGACTTCCGCCGCGACAAGGACGGCGTCGAAGGGACCGTGGCGAGCATAGAGTACGATCCCAATCGCACCTGCAACATCGCCCTGGTGAAGTACGCCGACGGCGACAAGCGGTACATCCTCGCCCCTGCGGGGCTGACCGTGGGCGGGAAGATCTACTCCGGCGACGAGGCCGAGCCCAGGGTCGGCAATTGCCTGCCGCTGGCGCGGATCCCCGCCGGGATGGAAGTCCACAACATCGAGATGAAGCCGGGCCAGGGCGGGCGTATGGTTCGCTCCGCCGGCGGCTCGGCTCGGCTGGCGGCGAAGGAGGGCAAGTACGCCCACCTGTTGCTGCCCAGCGGGGAGTCGCGGATGGTCGATATCCGCTGCCGGGCGACCATCGGGCAGGTAGGCAATTCCGACCACGCCAACGTGCGGATCGGCAAGGCCGGGCGAAAGCGCCACATGGGCCGCAGGCCTCACGTCCGCGGCTCCGCCCAGAACCCCGTCTCGCACCCCATGGGTGGAGGCGAAGGGCGAAGGGCGGGCGGGCGGCACCCCTGCAGCCCCACTGGGAAGCTCGCCAAGGGCGGCAGGACGCGCAAGAAGCGCAAGACCTCCAACAAGATGATCATCCGCCGGCGCCGCAGCGTGCGGTACGGCCAGCTAAAGCTGTAACAGGAGCATCTGAACCGGTGACGAAATGTCCAGAAGCCTGAAGAAAGGCCCTTACGTGGATGAAAAGCTGTTCCGCAAGGTCCAGCGCCAGAAGGAAACCGGCGCCCGCGATCCCATCAGGACCTGGGCGCGGGCCTGCACCATCGTGCCGGAATTCGTCGGGCACACCTTCGAGGTCCACAACGGGAAGGCCTTCCGGCGGGTGCTGGTAACGGAAGACATGGTTGGGCACAAACTGGGTGAGTTCAGCCCGACGCGTATGTTCCGCGGGCACACGGCGGCCAGACGCCGTGCGTAGGCAGAGGCGGCAGGTTTAAGATGGCTTGGCGAGCAGTACACAAATATGCCCGGATCAGCCCGACCAAGGTGCGTGGGATCGTGAACATGATCCGCGGGCGTGACGCCGACGAGGCGCTGAATATCCTCAAGTTCACGCCCAACCGGGCCGCGGTGCTGGTGCGGAAAATCCTCCTCAGCGCGATAGCCAACGCTGACGAGGCAGAGGCCGACGTCGAACGGCTGTACGTTCAGCAGGCCCACGCCGACGAAGCGCCGGTCATGAAACGGTGGCAGCTGAAGGACCGCTGGCGGCTGTTCCCGATCCACAAGCGCAACAGCCACATAACAGTGATCGTCGAGGAAGCGGAATAACCATGGGTCAGAAAGTTTCTCCAATCGGCTTTCGCACGGGCATCCGGCTGGGGTGGAAGAGCCGCTGGTTTGCTCCCAAGAGCAACTTCGGCGAGTTCCTCGTCGAGGACGAGAAGGTCCGCCGGTTCATCGACCAGCGCCTGAACCGCCAGCCCCCGTACGCAGCCATCAGCCACATCGAGGTCGAGCGGACGCGCGAGGAAGTCAGGGTCACGCTCAAGACTGCCCGCCCCGGGCTGGTCATCGGTCCCAGAGGCGCCGAGGTGGAGAAGCTGCGCGAGGCACTGGAGCATCTGACCAACCGGCGGGTGAACGTTAACATCGTCGAGATAGGCAGGCCCGACCTGGACGCCCAGTTGGTGGCCGAGGGAATAGCCGAACAGCTCAAGCGCCGCATGAGCTATCGCCGCGCGATCAAGCAGCGGGCCGAGGCCGTCATGCAGGCCGGCGCAAAGGGCGTGAAGGTCCAGATCGGAGGCCGGCTCGGCGGATCGGAAATGAGCCGGCGAATCAAGCAGATCCTCGGATCGATACCGTTGCAGACGCTGGATGCCGACGTGGACTACGGCTTCGCGCCGAGCTTCACGACCTACGGCGTGATCGGCGTTAAGGTGTGGATCTACCGAGGCCTGTTCGGCGAGGCTGTCTCGCCCGAGGGCGAGCGGCAGGGACCTCCCCCCCGGGGCCGGGGCCGACGTGGCCCGCCCGGGCGCGGCGGCCCCGGACGCGGTGGCTCCGGACGCGGTGGCTCCGGACGCGGAGCTCCCGGACGCGGAGCTCCGGGACGAGGCCGCAGGCCGGGAGGCAGAACCGGCCCGGCTCAGGCCTCGCGCTCTCCGCGGCAGGCACCCGGCGGGCGGGCGGCGCCCGACGCCGGCGCAAAGCCGCCCGCGGCGGCGCCGGAAGCACCCGAGGCTACGCCCGGCGGGCAGGAGAAGCCGCCCACGCAAGGCGAAACACCACAGCAGTAGCGTGAAGGAACGAAGAACCCAATGGCGTTAGTGCCTAAGAGAATCAAGCATCGCAAGTGCCATCGCGGGCGGATCCGCGGAGTGGCTACTCGCGGCAACACGGTCGCCTACGGCGATTTCGGGCTCCAGACCCTCGAACCAAACTGGATCACCGCTCGCCAGATCGAGGCCGGACGAGTGGCCGCAACCCACTTCCTCCACCGCGAGGGACGCGTGTACATCCGCATCTTCCCGGACAAGCCCATCTCCCGTAAGCCTCTGGAGACGCGAATGGGAAAGGGCAAGGGCGAGCCGGATGCTTGGGTCGCCAGCGTCAAGCCGGGCACGATGCTCTTCGAAATAGGTGGTGCCGACGAGGAGGCCGCCAAGGCCGCCCTTCGGCTGGTTGCCATGAAGATGCCCGTCCGCTGCCGGCTGGTCAGCCGTATTCGCGGACACTGAAAGAACGGATCATAATCGCCAGACATGAAGCCCCGGGAAGTCAGAGAGTTGTCGGACGAAGAACTTCAGGCGGAATTGGCACGTCTGCAGCGGCACTTGTTTGACGTCCGCGCCCAGGCAGTGACCGAGAAGCTGGAAGATCCGACCATGCTGTGGAAAGCTAAACGGGACGTGGCCCGAATCCTGACGGTCCGCCGCCAGCGGGAGATGGAGCGGCAGGTCCGCCAGGGCGAGGAGAAATAATTGGCCCGGGAGATGACGACAGGCAAGCCGAAGGGCTCGGCCCGGCCGCTGAGGCGCACGAAGCTGGGCGTCGTGGATTCCATCTCCGGCACCATGACGGTGCGGGTGCTGGTCAACGACCTGGTCAAGCACCGGCTGTACGGCAAGTACATGAAGCGCCGCACGAAGCTGCTGGTGCACGACGTTAAGGAAGAGGCGCGCGTGGGAGACACGGTGGAAGTGGCGTCGTGCCGCCCGCAGAGCAAGAACAAGTCCTGGCGGCTGGTGCGTGTGGTTCGGCGCGGCGGCGAGGTAACGACTGGTGATTCAGCAGGAAACGAAACTTGACATAGCCGACAACACCGGGGCCAGGAGCGCCCTGTGCATCAAGGTGTTGGGCGGTTCGACGGGCCGGGGCAAGTTCAGCCGCCGGACCGCCGGCGTGGGCGACGTGATCGTTTGCACGGTCAAGAAGGCCACCCCGGGCGGGCAGATCAAGGCCAGCGAAATAGTCCGCTGCGTGGTGGTCCGGACGGCGTTCCCGATCCGGCGGAAGGACGGCAGCTACGTCCGCTTCGACCGCAGCGCCGCTGTGATAATCGACAACGACGGTAACCCGAGGGGCACGCGAATCTTCGGCGCCGTCGCCCGCGAGCTGCGGGAAAAGAACTTCATGAAAATCGTCTCACTGGCTTCCGAGGTGGTCTGAGGATGGCACGGCACGTGCG
>Ga0114922_10004206_pt1 | contig 13370 bp, 12 predicted proteins | sample AartaG_FD_100975 | JGI IMG/M metagenome (GOLD analysis project Ga0114922, IMG submission 100975) | Deep subsurface microbial communities from Aarhus Bay to uncover new lineages of life (NeLLi) - Aarhus_00045 metaG | ecosystem: Environmental > Aquatic > Marine > Oceanic > Sediment | place... | reverse complement strand
TCCATCTTGAATTCAACGCCGTACTGATGCAGCAGCCCCATTAATCCCAATTTGTTCAGGAAGGGGGCATCTGATGCAATCTCCATCTGGCTAAGCATATCAATAACTGTTATCTTCTTACCCTGCTGTGCTAGGTGGAGGGCGGCTTCGCATCCGGTGAGTCCTGCCCCAACTACCACTACCGTTTCACCTGCTACCGCTTTCCCCCTGGCTACATCGCCAACCCAGACAACATTAGATTTGCCAACGCCAGGAATGTCTGGAATGATAGGCTCGGCACCAATGGCTAGGATAATTACGTCAGGCTTCTTAGCCTTGATGACGTCAGCCGTGGCTTCGGTCGATAGTCTGACTTCTATACTAGGCGTCTTCATGGTCTTTTTTATTAGCCAATCCAAGTACTTCTTCATGTCAGCCTTGAAGGGATGTGCCGCGGCAAGGGTGAGCATTCCACCAAGCTTGGTATCCCTTTCATACAAAGTGACCTGATGTCCCCTTGATGAGGCCACTAGGGCCGTTTCCATGCCCGCTGGCCCGCCGCCCACGATAACGACCCTCTTCTTCTTATCTACTATTCGTATAGAGGGATACTCTACCTCTCTACCGATAACAGGATTGACCGCACAACGGATAGGGTAGAATTGTGCTACCAAGTGAGTACAGAGATTGCAACGAACACAAGGCCTGATCTCATCAATTTCTCCGTGGCGGTATTTATTCACATACTCAGTATCGGCAATGATTGGACGTACCATGGCGACGATATCACATTTCCCCTCACCGATAATCTTATCAGCCATCTCCATATCAATAGAGCCGACGGCTACTATAGGGACTTTGAGGGCTTTCTTAAATCTTTCCGCATAAGGGACGTTGAGGCCATGAGGAAAGTACGTTGGTTGTATCATGCGAGGAATAGTGATTGGATTTGGAAGAAGTCCCACGGATACATGGAGGAGGTCTATCTTATCTTGGATTATTCTGGAAAACTCGATAGTCTCCTCTTCATGCATTCCTTCCGGCACAAGTTCGTCCGCGCTTATCCGATATTCAATAGCCAGTTTGTCACCAACTCTCTTCCGAACGGCATCTAAGACCTCCATGGCAAATCTCGCCCTGTTCTGTAGGCTGCCGCCATAGCGATCTGTCCTCTTGTTGGTATAAGGTGATGTGAACTGGCCGAGCATATGTCCATGGGCACCATGAAGCATCACCATCTCCATTCCCGCGAGCATGCATCTATTGCATGCCTCTGCATAGTGGTCTATGACCATGTCAATTTGTTCCTGTGTCATTTCCTCTTCTTGGTAATCAAGCTTTCTGCCATGCATTTCAGCCCACATCTTTGCTGTCTCGGAAGGCAGTGGTGATGGCGCAATGGGGTTTTTGCCACCTATGAGCCGTGGCTCAACAAATCTGCCACCGTGATTGAGTTCAATTGATGCTTTGGCCCCGTACCTGTGTATAGCTTCCACGAGCGCACTCAACCCACCAATTACCCTGTCATCGCCAAGATTCAGCTCGTGCTCATGGTCCTTGGCATATTCGAAGTCTATGGCAGTATCACCGATGGTAACGATTCCGGCTCCCCCTCTGGCCAATGACTTATAATATTCAATCAACTCCCTGGTCACAAAACCATCGGGTGTGGCCAGGCATGGGATGGCGGGGGCAACTTCGATCCTGTTCTTTACCTCCACATTGCCAAACTTAAACGGTGAAAACACATTTTGATACTTCCTCATGACACAATCCTCCCTTCCCTAAGTATTGTAATTAGCAAAATTTCTGGTGTTCATCTACTAGCGTCAGGTTTTATGATTCTACCGTATGAGACATATTTCTTGACCCGTTCTTTTACTTTTTCCAGGTCTTCTGTATAGAACTTCGTCTGCAAGTTTTTTATCAACTCTAAGTGCGTGAAAACACCCCGCTCAGAAAACCGAGGATACTTTGCGTCCTCCTCACCCCACCTCACCTTCATCTTGTCTCCGTCAAGGGTTATTACACCTTTGACCCAGCATACAGGGCAGAAGACATTGGGTAATTTCTCAGGCACCTTCAGTACGTTGCAATGGCAGACCGGACAAGAAACCTCTGTTTCATCGCCCACAAATTTCACCTGTTCAATCGGCATCATCATTGCCCTGGCAGTCCTTCGGCCTAGTTCTCTGGCTTGTTTAAGGTATTCCTCCTGCATTAACACAGCACCGGGACGCCCAACATAATTCACTTGCATCTGGTCAACCAGTATTCGGCTATGCTGAACAAAAATATTCATGGAGGTGAGACCCAACGGAGTCCATTCGGGTTCCCCGCCGCCAACAGAAATGATGGCACCAACCCTTGTCTTCTTAAGAACTTCCGGATGCCGGAACATAGTCGGTAGCATCCTTTCATGAATTATTTCAAAGTATGAATTAGCTCTCAAATGGTATACCGGACCACTTACTATTAGACCGCAATCCTCGACCAAGGTCTTTTCCAAAATCCAGGGAACATCATCGTCTTTGATGGCACATCTTGCCTCTTTCCCTCTTGACATGGCGATAGAGCATGATTCACAACCCGTACACGGTTTTACCCTTAGCTCCATAGCCCGGATTATCTCCGATTCCACCCCCAGTTCCTCCGCTCCCATGAGTGCTTCTTTTAAGAGGATTTCACTGTTGCCGTTCTTTCTGCCACAGGATAAGCCGATAATCTTTTTTGGTTTGGTCATATTAGTTATCTCCTCTTCTTATTTCGTGTTGGACTTGGCCTTCAGACTTTTAATACTTGCATCTTCACCCCGTTAAGTCCCAATAATTTTAATAAATTTAGTAATAAGCCGCCTAGCACTAGGGGACTTGCTTAAGTCGGCAACTACCTCGTCATACCCTTATCCCCTTCTTCTCTCCTAACATAGGTTGTATACGATAATTTTTGTTACATCGTGCCCGGTAGGAACAGTGCGATTTGTGGGAAAATAGCAAGGATGATTATGCAAATGATTGCCGCTATAAGGAACGGGACTACGCCTCGGAATACGGTGAAAGATGGAACGCCGGTCATACCGGCCAGCATGTAGGCGGCGATACCCACTGGGGGGGTAACCAATCCCATATTGATAACCAGCACAATTATCACTCCAAACCAGATCGGGTCAATCCCCATAGCCAGAAGTGCAGGCAAAATAATAGGGACAGTAAGGATAACAGCCGAGAAAATCTCGAGGAACATACCAATAATAATGTAGAATAGTACTAAAACAGCGATAACTGCCATTGGAGGCCAGGGTAATCCGACCAGGAGTTCGCTCAACATAAAGGGCAATCTGCTCAACGACAGGAATCTTATGAAAATATAAGCTCCGAAGATGAGGAGGAATATCATGCCCGTCGCCCGCATTGTTTCCTTAAGAGAATCGAAGAGTATTTTGGATGTAAGCCTCCGGCTGGCAGCTGTAATGATTATAGCCCCAAAGGAGCCAATTGCGCCCGCTTCGGTGGGGGTGAAGACCCCCCCGTAAATGCCCCCTATTACGAGTAGAAATAAAATCACCACATGCCAGACGTGCTTCAAGGAAGATCCTTTCTCTTTGAGGCTAGTCTTTGGGCCGGCCGGCCCCGCCGCGGGGCGACGGGCCGTGATAATCCTGGTGGTAATCACGTATGCAACGGTGACTAGAACTCCCGGAAGTATGCCGGCCATAAATAGTTTTGCAATAGAAGTCTCAGTTATGATGCCGTATACTATGAATGCTAGACTGGGGGGGATAAGGAAGGCCAGGGTGGATGCAGAGGCGATAGAGCCGGAAGCCAACCGGTCGTCATATCCGAACCTTTTCATCTGCGGCAGCGCTACTTTTCCGAAGACAGCTATTGCGGCCATGGCAACGCCGGTAACCGCGGCGAAGACGGCGCCGGACATAAGCGTAGCTATGGCTAGCCCCCCTCGGAATTGCCCCACCAATTTGTTAGCGGTGTTATAAAGGTCCGCTCCTATCCCTGTATTGGCGATAAGTGTACCCATAAGTATAAACAGGGGGATTGCCGACATAGGATAGAAAGCAACCTTTACAAATGGGATGGTGGCTAGTGCCGAAAACGCCTGTTCGAGCCCTAAAATGATAATAATGCCGACAAAGCCGACCAGAGGGATGGCGAGGCCAATCCACATCCGGGCAAATATAAGAATGACCACAACAACTATGCCAATAAGACCGATAATCTCAGTGCTCATTCTTTAACTGCCTTAACTAGATGCTCAATCAGGTGCCCCACCATGACCAGACACAAAATGGCAAAACCCGCCGCTATTACCCAGTAAAATGGGAAATGAGGCACTTTATGAACGAAGGTTACCAAACCACGCTCCTGCACATCGATAGCTTTCAGAATTGTCTGCCAGACAATAATAATGCATAGACCTAGCCCCGCAAGATAGGTAATACTGTCAAAGATTGCCTGCACCCTTGGTGAGAAACGCTCCACCACCACGCCTACGCTTATGTGTGCCCTCTCCACGGCACACCAAGCCAAGGCAAGGAAGACTATGCATACCATCGCCATTTCAGTGAGTTCCGTGGTACCGGCTAGGGGTTGATGAAAGAAACGGCGGCCGACTACATTTGCCACTACGACCACCAGCATCACGGCAAGCGCACCTGTGCTTACTAAGGCTGCTCCCCAGCTGGCGGAGTCGACAATTTTCTGTAGCTTCTTCACTATACCTCGCGGATGGTCAAACTCTTTCTCCCGGAAACCTGACCTGCCGTCTTTCGTTTCCAGTCTGGAGCTTTCGTAAGAGATGAGTTCCTCTCAGACTCTGGCTTGCGGCATACACTATATCGTGGCCCTCCCTAAGACAATGCCGAGACGAGGTCTCGGCATTGTCTTATCGCTAATCGCCTGGGCTTCCGATAACCCTTTACCTGAGTGCTCTTCTACGGCTATGGACAACCAGCGATGAAGGTCTGCAACAGATCATATGCGTCCTCGTGTGCCGCCGACTGAGCTTTCCATGCATCGTGTTGCCCCACGGCAAGAGCACGCCACTCATCTAACTGCGGTTCGGTGAGTTCATTGAAAGCATGCCCTGCACATTGCGTCCCCAGCACGAATCCTGTAAATCCATCAGAAGCCGCTTTTAGCGCCACGGCGAAATCGTCGGAGGTACTCATTATCAAATCCTGAAGACCAGAGGGAAGACTATTCCAGGTATCCGGGTTAAGCAACCAGACACAAGGGACCATGGCAATGCCGGCGCTGCCGAAAAGTGTGTGGTGGGGTGTGAAATCCAGTGCTCCGAAGGCAAACTGAACCGGAAAGTGTGCTATGTTCCCGTCAATTAGTCCCAGGTTATACTTTTCAGCGAGCTGGTCGACGGATGTTTCTTCAGGAGTGGCGTCCATCGCCGCTATGAAATCAAGGAAATCTCCTTCGGCGCCTATAGTAAGCCCTGTTACGTCAGCAGGCAAAGTCACATTAGCGCTCGCTGTGTGGAGGTGATAAGGGGGCATCATGTATGCCGAGAAGAATTTCACATCCCCATCTCCCTCAATTTCATCGACGAAGACGGTTCCGTCCTGGAATGCCTCTGCCGCTGCGCATACTGCCTCTTCGTTAGAATTGAAAAGGAAAGGTAACCGAAAGATTTCGTTCATAGGTAGCAGGCCTGGATTTACACCAATGGGGTAGAATACCATGTCGGCAGTGCCATCTTTCACGCCATCATACAGTTCGGGTGGCGTCAACAAGGACATTGACCAAAAATAGGTGAAATTAATTCCTGGCTCATCAGCTGCCTTCATACCTGCCCACTCTTCCGAAATCATATCTCCCCACTCGATCCAGGCCAGCGCACTTGACTCCGTGGCAGGAACCGTATGAGCGCACTTTATTACAATTGCATCCGGTTCCTCCTCCTCCTCTTCCTGCTGGGAGGTCGTACAACCGATGAGACCCACGCTGAGAGCTAGCACTACCGCTAACGCGATAAAGAGTATTCTTTTCTTCATTTTTTCTCCTCCTTTCTTTAGATGTTAAGGCTGTCTAAAAATCCTTCCACTGGAGTCTGTCCCGATTAACAACAGAAACCGATCACAGCCCACAACCGTCTCTGGCGTTCTTACGATACATATAATCCTCTGCTTTCACCTCCTTTCAGCCGACGAGCTTTATATCTGGCAATAAGTGTAACACATAAATGTTAAAATTCTGTTAAGGTTCGGCAGACAATAGGCCAGGAAACTCGTGTAAAGATTCACCTTCATAATACTCTCTCCTTTCTATTTTTCTTGGCCGGCTCTTTCGGCCGCTTCTTCCCCCCTCAGGACAGAGATTTCATCAGTTGTGCCTACGTGTATTGCTCTAGCTGGACCTTTCTCTTCCATTATCGTTGGGGGAATCTCTACCTTTTATCCATGGTGGTCTCCGTGTGGTGGTCTAACTTCGTTTTTGTGTTCTTGCAGAAACTTCCCAAGAAATGGCATAAGCAGGGATGGGTCAGGAAGTCCAGCTTGATAAAACTTGAGAATGGTGTCATCCGTTATGACCGTATTTGTTGGCCAGTTGATTTGTTTGCGTGGCGATGGGAACATCCGCACAACGGAAGCATCCCAGGAAGGGATGTTAATGTTGACCAGAGGAGGCCTGACCAGCGGGGGATATATGAAAAGGGCAACCTTGAAGATAACCATCCCAACCACAGCATTAACTAGACGTTGGGCATAAATCTCTTTATAGGAATACCGAAACGACGAAACGAGAAATGAGTGAAACGATTAATCTCCAGATGGGCAGGCATCAATCCTTCATAGGCGGATGCAAACACATGCCACCTCGGCATCGGTTCTTTATGTTCATAGAACAAGTGAAAGAGCTGGTCTGCACCCTCATTTTTCGGTGCATCAGAGACAGCTACCAATGCCCTCAGTGTCATCCATTTGGAGATAATTGCCATAGCATTTCTGTCAAGCAACGTTTTGCTACCAGCAAACATGGGCACAAGATATGTCTTGGCCGAACTCTCTATCTCCGACATCCAAGTCTCGTTACATCGTTTGCATACAGTCCTAACCGTAATGTCAAGAGGCTTATTAGTAGTCCATCGGTGTTCCCCGTCCTCCTGTGTGAAAGAACTCCATCTGGACAATCCTCTCGGGTCTTTCATGAGTTCAGATACTACCCACTGAGGGAACACGTGCTCCCTAGTGGTTGGAGAGTTACCACAAAAGATACAGCACTTCGCCACACGCTATTTAAGTTGTTTTACGAGGGGGTGTCAACCACAATGGAAATAGCCATGTATGGTTGGGTTGTTGTTTGTCGTATGTTACCCTCTAAGGTATGGAGATAAAGGATATTTACTATGTTCTGAAAAGGGGAACGCAAAGAGTGGTCAATAGATACGTTTTAGCAGAAGATTTCAAGTGCAAATACTACGGCTCTAAAGACCTATGGCTCTATGGCACGTACAAAGGCCAGCAGTTATTCTACTGCCGTGATTGCAGACGGAAGTTCACTGGCAATTTTGCCCTGCCTAAGATGCGAAGCCCTGTTACCAATGTCGGCGATGCTCTACAATCGTATTTCAGTGGTATGTCCCTTAACGAAGTCAAACAGAATATGGAACAGCAATACCACTACAGCCCATCGGTAAGCACGATATACCGGTGGCTAGGCCGCTTTATAGAGGAAGCGAAGCATAGGGTAAGGGACACTAAGCCAAACGTAGGCGATACGTGGATTGCAGACGAGACGGTTATCAAGATTGACCGCAAAAAGTATTGGCTGTTTGATTGCATAGACGCCAAGACTCGCTTCCTTTTAGCTTCGCACTTATCGCCAAATAGAGGCACGAGAGAAGCCAGAGCCTTGATGGAGAAGGCAACGGAACGTGCCGATAAGACTCCAAAGGTAGTAATGACTGATAAGCTCGCTGCTTACCTTGATGGTATTGAGTTAGCCTTTGGGGCAGATGCCGAGCATAAACAAGGCTCGCCGTTTGATGTTCAAACTAATACGAACCTAATCGAGAGGTTTCAGGGAACTTTTAAAGACCGCACGAAGGTGCTAAGAGGACTAAAGAGGCCAGAGACAGCTAGGAAGTTTATCGAGGGATTCCTAATCCATTATAACTACTTCCGCCCACATATCTCACTCAAAGGCAAAACACCCGCACAAAAGGCTGGGATTAGGTTATCTATCAATGACTGGCTCGATGTGGTTAGAGAACCGAGAGACACAGCTAAGATTGATATAGCTACAGAACCTAGACCGATTTTGAGACTTCACCACCCTAAACCAGTCCCACCTAAACCACCACGATTAGGCAAGAATGAGTATTATGCTAACCATGCTAGGGCTAGTAGGCACTATTTCAGAGGGGCGAAAAGGCAGAGGTTATCTTGATGATAATGTGGTTACAAATCGTAGGCATCATAATGTCATCTCTACTGGCAACAGTAGTATTTACGATTGTCTTTTTCGGCTTGTTGTCGAGATTTACAAATTGGCTATACACCCATCATGCTGCCAAAATGGTCAAGGCAAAAAACCTATTGAGACTCCCTAGTCATGATGTAACCAAAAACAGTGACAGTCTAAGATACGATAGTAAGATAGAGGTTTGGTGTGAGGATTGCTTTGAAAAGGCGTATCAGTGGATTGGCAGTTTCATTGGGAAATTCAAGGCTAAGAAAAATAGAGACTGCCAAAGCAAGCAACGTAATAACAGACGTCCAAATACTATAACGGTAGATTCTTCTTATAACAGACTGCCACGTACTTTGTTGAGGTTTTCTCAATCCTGTCATATACGCACTATTGTAAGTAGGTTAAGAAGGGGTGTCAACCAAAGTGGAAAAGAACCCTTTGCTGGCTATCAGGTAGAGCTTACACTGGTGAGACATGATGATGGTGTGTGCTTGTACGAGGCGAAGGGCTTTTGTAGAAAAGAAGAAGCTTGGCTGTCTCCTGCACTATTTAGGAGCTTTGACACTCCGCCAGGGTCACTCTATGTTAAGGCAGAACCAAGGCGTTCCAAATATGACCGAATCGCACCAGAATATCTGATGAATATGTGGGGGAACGCCACCAGCGTCCACCGGTTGACGCTTAACGTCATCTGCCACGGGGAAGTGTGTCAGGCCTTCTATCTGGACGCGCTGCTCTTCAATGCTGAGTGCCAGCAGGGCTGGGCGTGATTTAAGGAGATTAAGGAGCCTTTTTAGTTCCTTGCTGCTAATATCCTGGCCTTATTCTTCTTTTGGCAATATTTTATAACGGCGCTAGCCAATCCGGTATTTGCGGGCAAGCTTACTGAAGGCGTCCAGTGAGCTCTCTATAGTATCGTTGTCAACGCAGAAGGAGGCGCGGAAATAGCTGGGCGAGCCAAAGCCACTTCCTGGCACCACCAGCACCAGATGCTCCAGCATCTCCTCGACGAAGGCAACATCGTCAGCAATGGGAGTCCGCGGGAAAACGTAGAAGGCCCCTTGAGGCTTGACTATGGAATAACCCATCCCGCTAAGCGCGTTGTAGATGAGGTCGCGCTTTTTCTGGTACTCTGCAATGGAAACACTGACGCCCTGCAGATGGCGCAGCAGGTTCTGCATCAGTGCCGGGGCATTGACAAAGCCCAGTGTTCTGGTGCAGAAGGTCAGGCCGTTGAGCAGGTCTTCATGGTCGGCGCACTCGGGGTGTACCGCTATGTAGCCGATTCGCTCACCGGGCAGTGCCAGGTCCTTTGAGTGCGAGGCTATGGTGATGCAGTTGGCGTGGTGTTGCAGGGGGAAGGGGAACTTTATGCCATCGTAGACAAGTCGGCGGTAGGCCTCGTCGCTGATGATGTAGATGGGGGCACCGAACTGGGCCTCCTTTTTTCTGATGCTGTCGCTGAGAGCTTGAAGGAGCCCGGCATCGTAGACCGCACCGGTGGGATTGTTGGGGGAATTGACTATCACCACTCTGGTTCGGGGGCCGATGGCAGTCTCAAAAGCGTCAAGCTTAGGCAGGAAATGCTCGTCCGTGGGCAGAAGCTTGGGGATGCCCCCACAGTTTTCAATGTAGTTTATGTATTCCACGAAGTAGGGCACGAAGATGATGACTTCGTCACCGGGATTGAGCAGGGTCATCAGGGCAACGTTGCAGGCACCGGCGGCACCACAGCTCATAATTATGTCATCGCTTGAGAAACTGACGCCGCTCACCTGTGAGAAATGCTCGGCCACAGCGGCGCGGGTTTCTTCGTAGCCGGCATTGGGCATATAGCGATGCATTCCCGGCTGGGGGTTGTTGGCCAACTTCCGCAGTTCCTCGTGGAACCGGGGTGGTGGTTCCATCACCGGGTTGCCCAGGGACAGGTCAAAGACATTCTCGTCGCCGTGCTGCCGTTTGAGGATTGCCCCCTCCTCAAACATGCGCCTTATCCAGGAGCCCTCGGCCATGCTTGCCTTAATTCTGTCGGAGAGTCCCATTGCTGGTCTCCATTCTGCCCGGTTACTCCGGGTTGAAAATCTTGCCCGGGTTCATAATACCGTTAGGATCAAACGCCCTCTTGATTCTTTTCATTAACTCTATCTTACCGGCACTGTCAGCTATAGGCAGATAATCTTTTTTGGCAAAGCCAAGGCCGTGCTCCCCGGATATCGTGCCACCCAGCGACACCCCCACCTGACAGAGCTTGTTGAGAAGCTCTTGTACCGTTGGCTCATCTTCGTCTCTTGCCTGGCCCATCAGCGTCAGGTGTACGTTGCCATCCCCGGCGTGGCCCAGGGCGATGATGGGTATCTGGTGCTCTTCTCCCATCTGGTGTGCTGTCTCCACGAACTCTGCTATGTTGCTCCGGGGCACAACGACGTCGGCGAAGTCCAGCATGCCGAAATGCTGCAGGGCATAGTAAAATTTCTCCCTGGCCTCCAGCAGGTTCCTCTTGGCTCGGCTGCCGGTGGGCATAAAGACATCAACGGCACCATTGTTCAGGCAGATTGAGCCGATTTCATTGGCCTGCCGCTGAATCTCCTCGTCATTTTCCCCCTCCACAAAAATCATAAGAAAGGCTTCATGGTCATGGAGGGGAATCTCTTTACCCGTATACTGCTCGGCCAGGTTGATCATATCCCTCTCCATAAACTCTATGCCCCCGGGGAGTATGCCCCGCTGCAGTATGTCAGGGACAGAGCTTATGGCAGCATGGAGGTTGCGGAAGGGAATGAAGAGTATTTCCGTCTTCCCCGGGGGGGTAACCAGCCTCAGTAGGACCTTGGTAATCACCGCTAGGGTGCCCTCTGACCCGATGATTAACTGTGTCAGGTCGTAGGCGGTAGAGCATTTAACGAACTTACCCCCCGTCTGGATTATCTCGCCGCTGGGCAGCACTATTTCCAGTCCTAGGACAAAATGCCGGGTAACGCCGTACTTCACGGCGTTGATTCCGCCGGCATTGGTCGCCACGTTGCCACCGATGGCAGCACTGGCCTCGCCGGGGTATAGTGGATAATAGAGTCCCTGCTCGCTCGCAGCTTTGAGTAAATCGGAGAGGGGAACGCCGGCCTCGACGCTGGCCACAAAGTTGGCCTTATCAATCTCCAGTATGCGGTTCATCTTCTCCAGGGAGAGGACGATACCTCCATAGATGGGGGCTGCCCCCCCGGAGAGACCAGTCCCTCCCCCTCTGGGAGTGACCGGGATGACCTTCTGGTTGGCCAGTTTCAGTATTTCGGCTACGGACTGGCTGTTTTTCGGTTTTACCACCACTTCGGGGAGGAAAGACCTTTTCCCGGGCATCTCATCGCGGGAGTAGTCCTCCCGCTCTTCTCCCGCCAGGACATTCTTATTGCCGACTATGTCGGCCAGCCGGGCCACAACCTCATCAGTAACCCGGCCGTAATTGCTTCTGGTATCCGGCTGTCCTTCCGGCATCACTTTCTCTCCAGCTTGGTGCTATCTGAGTATATTACCGGCCATGCCGACATATCAACCGAGTATCCATTACGGGATGGCTAACAGGCCTTCACTGACGACTGCGGACTGGGAACGTCTGAGCAGCAGCGTGGTCAGTGCCCTTATTCCCTCAAATGGTAACAGAGCGGTAAAGGTGACCACCCACCTTGCCCTCTCCAGGGCAATCTCATCAGGGTCTTCCCCCCTGTCCAGCCGGGCCATCATCTCCCGATGGTAGGACTCCGTAGCCCTGAGGGCCTTCTGGAAATGACGTTTGACCCCGCCTTCAATAACACCGTTGTGACATAAGGCTCCTCTCTGGGCCGGCAGTGATGCGAGCTTCCGGATGCTGTCGCAGTAGGCCTCAAGAGAGTTGAAGTAATTGGGCCAGAAAATATCCTTTTCGGGCGCCTAGAGTCCGGTGGCGTCTCCGATGACCAGTGCCCCCCCCTTTCATTGTGCAGGGAGATATGACACGGCGAATGCCCCGGGGTATCATAGACAGTCCACGATACTCCTGAGTCGAGGTCAAGCCGGTCACTCTCCTTAGCCACCATATCCACGCCAAAGGTATAGCTATCCAGCTCGGGGGGGACAGCGTCAATCTCGCCTTTGGAGAGCATAATCCTGATGATGCTGCGGTCCAACTCAAGAAATTCCTTCAGTGCCTCCTCCTTTGTGACCAGCCTGGTCAACAGCTTTTCTCCTACCGGGCTGGCTACAACCTTCAGATGAGGCCATATTCTTCTCAGGCGAGGTATTGCCCCGATGTGGTCGGCATGGGTGTGGGTCATGAAGAGGTATTTGATGCGCTCCGGCTCAATACCCAATTCCTTTAGCTGGTTAATGATGATAGCGAAGGTAGCCCCCGTTCCCCCTTCGATAATCATCCCATCATCTCCCAGGGACAGGTAGGCGGGGAAAGACGGGGTGCCTAATTGGTAGAAATTAGGGGTAATGCTGATGTGGCTGTACCTTTTGTCAGTCATGTAATCTCCATCCTTATTAAACTCGGTCGTTCCTGGCTAAACAAGAAACCCTGAGAAATGCGGCCTTATCCGGGCTTCAGAGTCTCTGAGGAAACTCCTGAAGAAACGGGTTCAAGGTTACCAAACACAGCTGCTTCTGTCAAGAATACCGGTTGCCTTGACGACGAGACCTATCCCTTCCTGCGCTGGGAGTCGTAAAAAGGGTCAATTCTATTTCCCAAGGTAACCTTGCTTGATTACTTGTTACGCTACTAGGTCAGGAGAGGAAGACTCAAGCCTCCGATACTTCGAGGCCTGACTAGATGTACCTGCCTACCGATTCGGCAACTGGCCTGAGTTCCTTCATCAATTTGGCGAAGTCCGATGGAGTAAGGGACTGAAGTCCATCTATGAGGGCTTCCTTGGGGTTGGGGTGAACCTCGATGAGGAGCCCATCGGCACCTGCAGCTATGGC
>Ga0114922_10004205_pt1 | contig 13379 bp, 8 predicted proteins | sample AartaG_FD_100975 | JGI IMG/M metagenome (GOLD analysis project Ga0114922, IMG submission 100975) | Deep subsurface microbial communities from Aarhus Bay to uncover new lineages of life (NeLLi) - Aarhus_00045 metaG | ecosystem: Environmental > Aquatic > Marine > Oceanic > Sediment | place: Aarhus... | reverse complement strand
TGCGGCCCTGATGAGGCGACCTGCGGCCGCCAGAAAACCAAGCACCTCAAGTAAAATAAAGATATTCCTTCCATCAATCTCTTTTGCATTACCTCTCTGGAACTGCCTCAATTAAGACCAACTCATAATTCATAAACCATTTTTACCGGACACTATTGACTCCGGATGAATATTTGATCAAAATCTCACTCAAGGGCGCCTTTGGCTATCAGCGCCTGGCTGGCCACCCGGTCCTCCACATCCAGGCCGTAGGCGCCGTCACTGCCTGTGGCCATCCGCCCTATTGCGCAGGGCAGCGCGTATTTCGGCCTGCCGCCCCTTGCTTTTTTGTCCTGACAGGTGAGTTCGATCAGCTTGCCGACCGGGGCCTTCAGACCGCCCATTTCTACTGGCAGGCCGAGCCTGCGCAGGAGTTGATCGAGCCTGGCAGCCTCCCCGGCCTCGAGCAATCCCATCCGGCAGGCGATATCGGCCTCCACCGACATTCCGAGCGCGACACACTGTCCGTGAAGCCATCTGTAGCCGGAGGCGGCCTCCACCGCGTGTCCAACAGTATGGCCGAAATTGAGTATCTGACGCAGGTTTCCCTCGCGCTCGTCTTCAGCCACCACAGCAGCCTTGATTCGGCAGTTGCGGGCAACAAGCTCAGTGATTGTATTCTCACCCCCGGATTTGATCTGTTCCAGGCTATTCTCGATAAAGGAAAAGAGATTGTGATCCCGGATAACTCCGTGTTTGACCACCTCGGCCATCCCGGAGGTGAATTGCTCCTCTGCCAGGGTTGCCAGCACTCTCGGGTCGATAAGCACTATCACCGGCTGGTGGAAGGCTCCTACAAGGTTTTTGCCCCACGGGACATCGACACCGGTTTTTCCACCGATACTGCTGTCAACCATCGCCAGGAGCGAAGTGGGTATCTGCACCAGCCTGACTCCCCGGGCGAATGTGGCGGCCACAAAACCTGCCAGGTCGCCCACAACCCCACCACCCACAGCCACAACCACTGTATCCCTGCCAAGGCCGGCCTCGAACATCCGGTCTTCGATAGTCTCTTTCACACGGCGGTTCTTGCTCTGTTCCCCTGCTGGAAAGCTGATCACATCCGTTGTGCGGCAGCCCAACCCGCGGAGCTTTTTCACCATTGGAGACGCATAGAGCCCGGTTACATTCGAATCGCTCACTACCGCGAAACCAAGCCCGTTAAAACGCTCTGCGAGCATGGCTGGAGCCTCATCCAGGAGACCCGGGTGGATCAGAATCGGATAGGAACTATCTACTTCACGCCTGAGATGAATGGAAATTTCCAACATTTCTCACGAGGGAAAACAAGGAGTGGAGAAAAAGCTTTTTACCCGGTATAAAACCCTTTTCCCATCCTGAAATAGAGTGGAAAGACAATACTGGGGTAAAATTCGCGCAATCTTCAATTAAAAATCACTTGATAATTTCTTTTTCGCGGGCAGTGGTGACTTCCAGCTCAGCGCCGGTGTTTTTGATCTTTTCCCTGGCGTAGGATTCCATTTCTTCGAGCTGCTGGTCGTTGTGAGTCGGCTCATGATGGAAAAGCACGAGTTTTTTCACTCCAGCCTCAACTGCCCAGTCCACGGCGTGGTCCGTGCTGCTGTGACCCCAACCCCTGTGGGTCTGATACTCTTCAGGCGTGTAAGCCGCGTCGCAGACCAGAGTATCGGCCCCGGAAAAGAACTCGATCAGCCTCTTGTTCTGCTGCTCCACTATCGCCTTTACATCCTCTTCATCATCCTTGTCCACTTCATCGTTAGCAGCATCACCGATAATATCGAAATAAGGCTCGTGGTCTCCGGTGTAAGTAAAAGTTTTCTTGCCGTCGGTGACCTTGTAACCCAGTGTCAGCACGGGGTGATTCATGTAGTGGGTGGTGACATGAAGGTTTCCCAGTTCGAATTCGCCCTCGTTCAGCTCATGATAGTTGAGTTCTGCGGCAAGTTGCGCCGTGGAGATCGGGAAATAGCTGTAATCCATCTGGCCAGCGAATATCTCCTCAAGCCTTTTTTCGTAATGCAGGGGCCCGTAAATATCGATTTTCGTGCCTGGAATAAATGCCGGTATGAAAAACGGGAAACCATTGATATGGTCCATATGGGTATGCGTAATCAGGAGATTGATTTTGAGTGGTTTGGGAAGATTAAGCAATTCCAAACCCAGTTCGCGTATTCCTGAGCCTGCATCGATTATCAGTATTTCGCCGTTGATCGGGATCTCATTATCCCCGATCAGCTGCATGCAGGTCGTATTACCGCCGTATTTTACCGTTGTTGGACCAGGAGTGGGAATAGATCCTCTTACTCCCCAAAACTTCAATCTCATCAAGCCCTCGATAAGTCAAGTTTGTAAAAAAACAGCCGCTTTTTCGATTTCTTCAGTGAGATTGACCAGGCCGACCTCGATCTCAGCCTCGCTGAGTCCGAGAACCCCACCAGCCTCTGGATTCAACACCGGTTGGCCGAATTCGCCTGCATTAACATAGCCTTTTCTCTGGGCAAAATAATTTGCCACATGGACAACCCAAGTCAGGCGGCCGTGTTTCTTTTCAGGTTCGTGATGATAAAGTATCGAATCAATAAACACTTCACTCAACGACCATTTCCGGGCGAGCATGCTTCCGCTTTCCGCATGATCTATACCGATAATCTTCATTTCTGATTCCACGCCGTTAAGACTGTTTTCCTTTGCGTAATGAAGAGTCTTGGCATAGACCATCGGAATGCCCAGGGCCAGAACCAGCTTACCAATATCGTGAATCAGTCCGGCAACAAAAAACTCGTCCACTGCCTGGAGGTCTGTTTGTAGTTTTTTGCAGATTATCCGTGAAGCGATCCCCGTGGCCAGGCAATGCTCCCAATACCGGTGCGGATCGAAAGTTTTTATCTTGACCTTGCTCTTGTGCATCTGCCCGACAATCGCGCTACTTAAGGCAAGGTTCTTGATGGTGTTTATACCTAAAAGCACTATCGCCTGTTTGAGAGTAATCTTTTTAGACATCCCGTAAAAGGCGGAATGAATCAACTTGAGAACCTTGGCGGTCAGGACCGGATCCATCTGGATTACGGCCAGAATGTCCTTAGCCGATGAATTAATATCGTTAGCTAACTGGATTACCTTTTCGACTGTTGTTGGAAGGCTCGGCATTTTCTCGATAGAAATGGAGAGCCTTTTTTTAATCTCTTCGTGCGGCTGCAAACTGTGCTCCATCAAAAAACGGCGTCCGTTCTTTTTTGAATTAAGCCAATTTGTCCCCAAAATATTACAATATTATCTAATTTCGACCAGCATTTCAAGGGTTTCGGAATAATTTCCAGCCTGGTTTCTCCGCTGATACCTCAATTGCAGAGCTGGATTTTTCAAGGACAATTTCGGTAATTTCAGGCGGGGAGAGGATTCTAAACGGCACTATTCTTCCTGCCCCTACCCCGGGACTGATATGAACCCGGCAACCCTCCAGATACACCAGTCCTGATGATTCTCTGCGCGAGGCATCGCTGTGCGTACTCAAGGCTCCGAATAAAGGAAACCGGATCTGGCCGCCATGGGTATGGCCACAGAGTACAATCTCGGGTTTGAAAGGACGGATTGCCCGGAGCCGGCGCGGGCTGTGCATGATCACCAGCCGAAAGGCATCCTCCTTGACAGATGAGTAAAGACCTGCAGGCTTATCCCTGTCAGTGGAGGGATCATCGATGCCGATAATCTGAAATTTTTCACCGTTTTCGGTCACTCCCTCTTCCAACTGGTTCCGCAGGAGTGTGATCCCGTTTTCCTTAAGACAGGCGGCCAGGCGCTCAATGTCGTTACTTGGGCAAAATGAAATGGGCAATTCGAAAAAGGTTTTTATAAGTATCCGGACCCCCTGATAGAAATTTTTTCCGCTGAAACAAATATAGTCGTGGTTGCCAAGAACCGCAAATTTCCCGTATCTGGCCTCGAGCCTGCCCAGGGCTTGGCATACCGGCTCGATCCCCGAATCGTCGTCAATCAGATCACCGGTGATTAAAACGAAATCCCATTTCGTTTCTGCCAGGTTTTCAAAAGGCTTTAACCTCTGCAGGGTGGAGCTTGTCAGATGGATATCGGAGACATGCAGTATCCTGAACCCGGATTTCCCGGTCGATGAGCTGCTATATACCGCAGGTATTCTGAGCGTGCGGAAACGGATTTTTCGGTTCCTGAGGATATCTAAAGTAACGGCAAGCGTAAGCACACCCAAGATCGAAAATATTACAACGGTCAATTGCAATCCTCAATTTTAGCCAAATACGTTCATATTCAGAGTGACAGCAACCTTTCTTCCCGACCTGAAGGATACATCGAGATTCTGAAACAGGTGTACCCCGATTCTGCCGATTATCGTATCTCCGGAAAAGCCCACGCCGACATCCTTTTTAAGATTGCCGTATCCTGAATTCGGCTCTTGCTGATAAAAAGCAATCCCGGTTTCGTAAATCGCCTCGGCGCGCCAGCGGAAAAAAAGATACTCGACCACTGGAACGGAGGGCAAGCTCAAACCATATGAGGCCTGAGCCATCAGCATCCGGTCGCCTGAAAAAGCGAAATTGTCGTATGCGCGAAGAGTATTTCCCAGGGTATAACCCCGTTGAAAAGGAAGAGGCCGGTCAGCATACGCCCATTTGAACCAGAAAAAGGTATGGTGAACACCGTAGAAAGTGTCCCACCTTTTAAGATCTAGATCGACCCGGGCAAACGAGTGCCTGCCTCCCAGAACACCCCCTGCCAGTTCCCCCTGAAGGCGGCCACGGAAACCGGATAGCGCAAAAAAAGGGTCGTTGCGCGTATCCAGCATGCCATCGAATACAAGGCTTCTCACTCTTCCTGGTTCTACCGGCAAGTTAAACTGGAAATTCTCGGAGCCGAAAAGGGTAAACGGCGACTGATTTTTCATGCTGTAATACCTCTCATCCTGGTATGCCAGATTCAGATACGAGCGGTTCCACATTTCACGCCGCAGTTCTATCGAATAACCTTCCCTGCGGAAATAATACCGGTGGTCGTTTCCGGCAACAAAAGATTTGAATGCGTTTTCAAGATCCCCCAGCCTCCACCGGTCGTTCGTATCCGTATTGGATCTCGCCCCAATTCCTAAGGAATATCGGGCTTTCGAGTCCAACGGCAATCTTAATAAAGCATTGAAACCCACAGCCTGGTGGGTTGTGGCTGAGACGACCTTACCCTGGAAGACAGGAAAATTCCCCAGATCCGGTTGCTCTACAGTAAAACCCCACGAAATGGAAAAGCCGTCCACACGGTCGTATCCCTCCAGCCTGAATCCTCCCATCCTGTTTGTGCCGAACTTCAGATGAATGGGCAAACTTCTTTTGAACCCCGGATCATGCAATTTATCCCTGACCCGGTTAATGCACTCAGCGGAGGAAGTCCGGATAACTTCACCGGTAACTTTCGCATTACGTGACTGAAAAAGAGTACCCCGGAGAAGAATAACGTCACCAGTAACCTCGGCCTTGGATCTCAGGCTCAATTCTCCGTTCAGGATGATAAGGCTGCCTTCCAGAGGTCTATCAACTATTCCGCTGCAGTCGACAAATAAAATATCGGAACTCAGCGGGCCGTTTTCTGAAGCGAGAACCGTGTCCTGGCGGAAAACGAGATAATTCCCTTTGGCGAACACTGACTCCACGCGCGGCAAAGCTGGATCAGTATATTCTTCCGTTGGGGTCTGCGCAAGCAAGAGATTCACCCAGAGGAAAGCGAAAGAAAAACCAGCATGTAAAAATCTTTTCCCGGATATCAGCATCCAACTTTTCTCAAGTTTTTAAAATACTCCATTTTATCTATTCCATCTCCTATTGGATAATAGAGAGCGGTTACGGAGAGATAGATGCCAGGTATATATAAAAAAAAACCGCCCCGCGGTAAAGGGAATTAAACTAAGAATCCTGAAATAATTTGGCAAGAAATATACCTTCCCGTTTCCCCAAACCTCCCAGCAATCAGACTCTTTAACTTTGACAAGACCTACGGAAGCTAATAAATTGTGCAGTGTTTTGCATATCAGCCGGGATATGCTAATTTTGACCAGCATATCTTTTTTATTTACCTCCCTGGTGGGGAAAAATCATAGAGATGGAATTGTTTCGAAAAAAAATGAACTGCCCCGCAGCAGAGCTGCGAGGTATCAAAATGATGAATTTGATCGATCTCATCCACTCTCCAAGGACAAACATATCGAGACAACCCCCTGTCTCCCCCTTTGCTAAGGGGGATAACCTACTAGTCCCCGGGTGCGGGTCACCCCGAAGAAAAGCTTCGAGGAATTCTTTTCTATTAAAAATCCTCGATTTTCGCCTGTTTCCACTGCTGGTTCTGCTTGTTTTCAGCCGGACCCTTCCGGCCATGACAGCGCAAAGCTCCTTTGCTGATTTTCAACTGCCTAAAGTCATTTTTTCCACCACGTCGGTTGAAATAAAACTATCAGAGAAACTTTTGCTGGAAAAGGCTGAAGAACCATTCACAATTCTCGTTTCCCGATGGGATTCTGCGTTAAAAACTCCTATCGAAGCTGAGTTCGACAGCCAGGGAATCGCCCAAATCAATTTCCCCAGCGCAGGTTACTATCTTGTGGCAGTCGGTTGCGGCGAGTTTACCTGCCAGAAAGTAATAAGAATATACACGGGATTCCTCACCATCCTCCCTCCCCTGATCGCCATATTCCTGGCACTGATTTTCCGCCAGGTTCTGCCTGCCTTATTTATCGGTATCTGGTTCGGAGTGAGCCTGCTTTCGGGACTCAATCCGTGGGACGGCCTGGTTCGGCTGATCGATACCTACCTGGTTGAAGCGATGACAGATAAAGATCACGTGCGGATAATCATTTTCAGCATGACTCTGGGAGGTATGGTGGGGCTTATTACACGCTGCGGCGGAGCAACGGGTCTTGTGGAAAGCTTGAGGCGTCTTGCGGTAAGCCGTAGGATGAGCCAGGTCAGTACCTGGCTGATGGGCCTGCTGATATTTTTCGACGATTACTCCAACACCCTGATGGTCGGCAATACCATGAGACCGTTTACAGATAAAATGCGAGTCTCACGGGAAAAGCTCTCTTTTATCGTTGACTCAACCGCCGCGCCAGTAGCCAGTGTCGCCCTGATTTCCACCTGGATCGGATTCGAACTGGCTCTTCTTTCGAGCAGTATTTCCCAGCTCGGTCTTCAGGAGAATGCCTATTGGCTTTTTTTGAAAGCCCTGCCTTACAATTTTTACTCTTGGGCCTGCCTGATTTTCGTGCTGATGGTAGTTCTCAGCCGACGCGATTTCGGCCCGATGTACAAGGCAGAAATACGCACAATCAACACCGGAGAGGTACTTGATTCCAAAGCCCAGCCGCTGATCGACGAGGAAATGACCAGACTTTATGCAACCTCGAATGCTTCTGCGCGCTGGTACAATGCAATTATCCCGATCGCCGTAATGAGCGCGGTGCTTGTTTACGGCCTTTATAAAAGCGGCCTGGCCGAACTTCAATCCTCCGGTAAGGAGATTACCCTCTATAACATTATCGGCGCTGCTGATCCGTTTCAGGTGTTGCTCTGGGCTGCTTTTGCGGGTGTGCTGACCAGCCTGGGCCTGATCTTGGTGCAAAAAATCCTGACTCTGCGGCAGTCGGTAGATGCTTTTTTAATAGGCTTCAAGTCGCTGATCCTGGCAATGATAATTCTAACCCTTGCAAGGGTAATCCAGCTTGTCTGCACAGAACTTCAAACCGCCAGTTACCTTCTTACAGTATCCCGCGGTTTTCTCACCCCTGGACTTTTGCCGACAATCACTTTTGTGCTCGCTGCAATTACCAGTTTCTCCACCGGCACATCCTGGGGCACGATGGCGATCCTGACGCCGCTTATCATCCCTCTTTCTTATCACCTCCCAATGGATGCAAACCTACCCGCCAGCTCGGTAGAACTGACCATGGTCGGCACTGTCGGGGCCATACTCTCAGGCGCTGTTTTCGGCGACCATTGCAGCCCGATCAGCGATACAACGATCATGAGCTCCATGTCCTCCGGCGCTGACCATGTCGACCATGTCAGAACTCAGTTGCCTTATGCAATTGTCGTTGCTCTTGTCAGTATCTTTTTCGGTTACCTGCCCGCGGGCATGGGTTTGATTCACCCGATTCTATGCAACCTGATCACAATCTTATCGCTCTGGGTTATCCTTCTCATATTAGGTAAAAAATACCAGGATCAGCCCTCGATTTGAGTTCTTGCCTGTTGGAATAATTTTGGTTTTAGATTTTATTATCTAAAGACCGGTTTATCCTTTGAATAGTTGACATAATATGATTATACGAGTAACTTTTTATAACTTTTTCTAGGCGGGTTGATAAATCGATAACTAGGTCTTTAACCCTGGATGCCGTAGGGGCACGGCGCGCCGTGCCCCTACGCAAATGATTGTTTTTAAACAGTTTCAATTCAACCCGGACACTTTTTCGTTTTTCTACAAAAAGAAATCGATGAAATTTCAACACCCTTTTTTATTCTTATAATCTTGTTTTATATATTTTTTCAACTTAAAAGGTCTTATGTATTCTTTAATGGTCAGAATTCCATTTTTTCTGCTTGTTTTTTTGTTTGCCTTCCCCACTCTATCTATTGCTCGTGAAGGCTCCCCATTGCCGATCATGCCTGTATCCGAAGTTGAACCAGGGATGGTGGGTATCGGCAAGACTGTTTTCCAAGGTGACAAGATCGAGGAGTTCAATGTAAAAATCCTCGGAACTCTCAAAAATTTTCTTCCCAAGAAAGATATCATACTTGCTGAACTTCAGGGAGACCGTCTTCAGTATACCGGCGTCATTGGTGGAATGAGCGGCAGCCCGATTTATATCGACGGCAAGCTTATCGGTGCTATGGCTTACGGCTGGCAGTTTTCCAAGAATCCGATATTCGGCATAACGCCTATCGAGCAGATGCTCGAAATAGAATCCAACTCCGAAGCATTCGGCGCCGCCGCGCCGCAAAGCGGCGCTGCGGCGAGCCCGCCGGCCGGAGCAACTCAGCTCTATAACCCTTTCGAGGCCCCAGCCAACCCACTGCTGGATGGCACCCTCAGCGAAAGCGGGCCCGCCGCTGGCAGTTTAACTGCCGGCGGCGCCTCGCTGACCAGGCTCGAGGTCCCACTGACCTTCTCCGGCTGCCATCCCGAGGTGGTTAAAAAATTCGGCAAAATTTTCGCTCCGTTCGGTCTGGTGCCGCTGATGGGTGGAAATACAGGTGACGAACCCAGGAATGCAGCCCGAAATCCGACCTTTGAGGCAGGATCGGCAGTCAGTGCCCAACTGATAAGGGGAGATATCTCGCTTGCTGCCACCGGTACGCTCACCCTTCGGGACGGCGACCGTTTCCTGGCGTTCGGCCATCCATTCCTCAACTTCGGCCCGGTCGATTTCCCGATGACCGCTGCCGAAATCGTAACCGTGCTGCCGAATGTCGCCCAATCGTTCAAGATTTCCAACAGCACCACTTTCATGGGCAGCATCAAAACAGACCACACCAACGGTGTATTCGGTATCGTAGGCAGCCAGCCTAATATGATCCCTCTGAATATCGTTTTGAAATTGCCCGGGCCGAAAGTGGAAACTTTCCGCTACGAATTGGTGCGCCATAAATTGCTTTCTCCTGTCTTGGGAGCGATCACTCTGATCAATTCCCTTGGGCCGGTGGGTGATGCTCTCAGTGAGCAGACTCTCAGGGTAAGCGGCCAAATCGATATTAAGGGAACTGAGCCGATAACGATCGACAACATGTACGCCGGCAGTATAGCTACCAGCCAACTCGCTCAAGCTTTGCAGATCATCATTCAATACCTGTACAGCAACTATTACGGCCCGGCTGAAATCAAGAATATCGAGCTTGCGGTGGATGCCCAGGAAGGTTTCCCGCGCGTACAAGTGAGCGAGGTATACCTGGACCGCAAAATAGTTTATCCTGGCGACAGCGTGAGGGTTGAAGTCGTTCTCAATCCTTACAACGGCCCTAAATTCAAGGAACGATTCAGTGTTGTAATGCCGACTGTCGATTCGGATACGAAACTTTTTATTATGGTCGGTGCTGCAGACATCATAACAAGAACCGAACTTCAACTCTCGCCGAACCGGTTTATTTATACCAGTCTCAAGCACCTGGTGCGCTTGATCAACTCGACTAAGAAAAATAACTGTCTCTATCTCAAAGTGGTTAAGCTTGAAAAGGGCCTGATCCTTAGAGGACGGGAGATGACCGGCCTGCCGCCTTCTGTCTGGTCACTGCTGCAGTCGGATAAATCCTCGGGAGCAGCCCTTCCGTTGAATGATCTGACACTGGCTGAAATAGAAAAACCGACCGGCTATCTGGTCAACGGTTTCAAGGTGATCCAGGTTGATTTGAAACCGCGTCCTTGAAAACGCTATTTGTTTTTACCAGTTTTCTTCAATTCTGAAATCAATGGAGGAAAGTTTGCTCAAATCAGCTATTTGCAGCTCAATCCTGTTTCTTATTTGCCTGGCTGCCGGAGTCGAAGCCGATGGTCCGCAATTCTGGACCAGCCGGTCGAGGAATGATTTCATGAGCGGCAAAGCGGAGGGTGTATCTATCCTTGCCGATGAATCACTGGCCCTGGCGCCGAAAGTAAAATTGATAACAGAGATCGGAGAACCCTATATCTGGACCCTGGTAAGCGACGGCAGTGGTGCGCTCTACGCAACTACCGGGCATGAGGGCCGGGTGCTGAAAATTTCCGCCAGTGGTGACACCGCCACTGTCTACGATGCTCTCGAACCGGATGTGTATGCACTGGCTGTGAAAGCCAATGGCGATCTTTTTATCGGCGCTTCGCCTGAGGGCAGAGTTTACCGGATACCGAAAGGGAAAACCCAGGGTGAAACTTTTTTCGATCCCGAGGAGAAATATATCTGGGATCTGGAATTCGGACCGGATGGAGACCTTTACGTGGCAGTGGGATCCAAAGGCAGGATTTACAGAGTGGATCAGAAAGGAAACAGTAAACTCGCTCTGGATTCGGAGGAGCAGCATATAATTTCCATAACTTTCGACCGCGAGGGAAACCTTCTTGCAGGCTCAAGCAGCAACGCCCTCCTTTATCAGGTAGATTCCGGGGGGAGTGTATCCATTATTTACGACAGTCCGTTAAAAGAGATTAAATCGATCGTGGTTGACAGTCAGAACAATCTTTTCGTTGCCGCTTTCGAAATCCAAACACCTGCCGAACAGGCGAAAAGGCTCCTGCCTCAGCCCGGGATTTCGACCGACACGCCCTCTAATGGGGAAGACTCAAAGGAGGGCGAGAGTTCAAAATCCCCCCAGGAATTTATCCTGAGAAGGCCACCGCAACCCAGGGGGCCGGCAGCCAACAGCGAGATTTATTTTTTCGATCAGGACCGCTTTGTCACACGCCTCTGGCGGGGAACCGGAGAGGCGGTAATGTCCCTTGGGATGATGGAAGACGGCCGAGCGGTGTTCGTTTCGAAAAAAGAGGAAAACAACCTGTTGGTTGTGGATAAGCAAGGCGAGCTCACTCTGCTGAATTCATTCGAGGAAAGTGATGTCACCGGATTCCTTCCGCTGGCTGAGCGCATGCTGATCTGCACCGCCAATCCCGGCAAGGTATTCGAGATCGCGAAAGGTTACCTGTCCCGTGGCACTTTCACGAGCAAGGTACTCAATGGGGGTCTCCCCTCGAAATGGGGCAGAATCTCCTGGGAAGGTCAAATCCCCTCTTCCACCAGGGTTTATTTTCGGACCCGTTCCGGCAATACGGCTCGTCCGGATACCACCTGGAGCCAGTGGTCTGAATCGTTACGAGAAAAGCCAGGAGCGGACATTATCTCCCCTCCTCGAAGGTATTTCCAGTGGCAGGCGCTCCTGGAGAGCGATAATCCTGGTATGACTCCAAGGCTAACCGAAGTCACGGTTTCCTATTTGCGCCGTAACCGCCCCCCAATGATAAGTCCGATACGTTTTATGCCTCAAGGCCTGCTTATCAAGCCTTCGCCATCTGCTGTGGAAAAGCCGGAGCTGAAAAAGACTTATCCGTATGAAGTGGAAGAAATGTTGAACAATAAAAAGGAGGGCACCACTGGAAACCCGTTCCAGGGCAAAAAGGAATACGAGAAAAGGTTTCGCATGGCGGGCTGGAACGCCAACGACCCGAATGGCGACGAGCTGCGCTACAACATTTACTATCGGGGAATCTCGGAGTCGACCTGGCGGCCCCTGGAACTTAACATTGCGGAAAATTCTGTCATTTTCGACACCGAATCCATGGCCGATGGTAAATACCTGCTTAAGATCTCGGCCCATGACTCTCTAGATAATCCAGGCGGGCGCGCCGAAAGCTCGGAACGGACAAGCCCTGTATTCACTGTGGACAACACACCGCCCTCGATCCAGAATTTTCGCGTCTCCAAGCTCAATAACGGTCTGGGATTCGAGGTCAGTTTTAAGGTCCGGGATCAGACAAGCAGAATCGAGCGGGTCGAGGTTGCCGTGGATGCTGAAAAAGCGAGGCGCGTGGCGCCTGTGGACGAAATCCAGGACAGCCTTGAGGAAAATTTCCGGCTGGTGTGGGAAAAAGTCTCTCCAGGCGAGCACACGGTGACTGTCCTGGCCTACGACCAGTTCTACAACCTGGTTACAGTCAGACAGAGTATAAAATTACCTTAGCAGGCGGAACTAACCCGGAAATAAAACTCCAGCATATTCAGTTTTAAATCTCAATGAACAGGGACATGGTATACCGTGCCCCTGATTTTTCATTCTTCATTTATCAATACATCTTCACAATTTTCAGGTTGCGGTAATAAGCTTTCAGGATGCTTCTGTAGGAATCCCCGTCAGCGGCCCTCGCTTTGGCTCCTGTCTGGCACATACCCAGCCCGTGGCCGAACCCTCTTCCCTCGGCGATTACAACCGCCCCGCGCGGTTCCTGCTCCACTGACAGGTTAAACCAGGTGCTCGGCAACAATGAGCCGTCGGGCTGGCGCAGAACTCTTCTTATCCGGTCGCCGGTGATCTGCAGGACCCGTTTTTCGGTGGTGACCTTGAGCAGCACATTGCGGCCAGAGCGTCCTTTCTCCATCACCTCGATATCCTGCGGCTCGCCGATATCGCTCAGGGAAAGACTGACCACAGAGGGAAGCGCTTTTCTGATCCCTTCCAGTAATTCCTCCCTGGTCCAGGTAACTTTCCAGGAATACCACTTTGACTCCCGGTCCCGGTCACCGTCTTTCACTGATTTCAGGTAAGGATTATCCCTGGCGAACTGCCTGCCCCACACCTCTTCCGGCTCCGCGGTCCTCCCTCCGCAGGTAC
>Ga0114922_10004204_pt1 | contig 13379 bp, 14 predicted proteins | sample AartaG_FD_100975 | JGI IMG/M metagenome (GOLD analysis project Ga0114922, IMG submission 100975) | Deep subsurface microbial communities from Aarhus Bay to uncover new lineages of life (NeLLi) - Aarhus_00045 metaG | ecosystem: Environmental > Aquatic > Marine > Oceanic > Sediment | place... | reverse complement strand
GATCAGAATATGTATAAAAGTCGAAGTCCTAGATCAGCAATTAATGGTGATCTCTACTCTTAATACGCTTTATACAGGCCAATTCTATGAGATTCACTCTTTCCTGCGGATTTTGAATTGACTGGATATGTTTGTTCTGTGTATTATTGTAGATGAAGCAGCTCAGAAGGTGGGAATTAAATAAAATTGAGCAAAGATTGTCATGAACAAAAAAAGAAATTCCTATCGTGAGCGATTTTTTAAACAGGAATTAATATGAAAAAGAGAATCATCTATACCAGTCTATTTATTATCCTATTTTTCAACCTTTCAGGGCAAGCACAGGAAAAAACGACAGTTCTTACAAAAACAGAAAAAGAACAAGCTATTGAAAAAATATGTCAACTACTCAACAGGTTTTATGTCTTCCCGGAAGTTGCAGCTCAAATGGAGAAGCATATTAAAACAAAACTTACGGAAGGTGCATTTGAAAAAGTCACCGATCCGGATGAATTCGTGAATTACATGACTAAGGAGTTACGATCCATCTGTCATGATAAACACTTAGGGATGTATATTGGATCCAATCCTGATGAACAGACTAAAGAAGACCAAAATCTAGAAAGGGTTATTAATCGACTTAACAAAAAAAAGTATAATTACGGTTTGAATAAGGTTGAAATTCTAGATGGAAATGTTGGTTATATGAATATTCAATCAGTAATGTATTCTGAGGAAGCTATGGAAGTTGTATCATCTGCATTGAAATTCTTATCAAATACAGATGCAATTATCTTTGATCTGAGAATAAACAACGGCGGCGACCCTGGTTATATGGCATATATATTTAGTTATTTTTTTGATAAACCAACACACGTCAATAGTATTTATTGGAGGGATAGGGATCGTACTGATGAGTTTTGGACGCATGAAAAAATCCCAGGAAAGAAAATGGTTAATATTCCCTTATTTGTATTGATTAGTAATAAAACATTTTCTGGAGCAGAAGAGTTTGCTTATGATTTACAGGTTCTGAAGCGTGCAACTATAATTGGCGAAGTATCTGCCGGTGGAGCAAATCCTGCTGCAACCTGGGTTGTATACAAAGATTTAAGAATATCCATTCCTTATGGACGAGCTATTAATCCTATAACTAATACAAATTGGGAAGGGGTTGGAGTAAAACCGGATATTGAAGTTTCTGCAAATAAAGCGCTTGAAGTCGCAATAGAAAATGCAAAAAATGCTGCGGAGAAATACTATGCAACAAAGAAGAATATATTAATTGCAAATTATAACGAATGCAACAGTAATTTGAAAAGAGCAGCAAAGCTCTTCGAAGAAAACAATACTAAAGAGGCAGAAGTTTTAGTTATCTCAAGTTTAAAAAAAGCGATTGAAAACAACCTAATGAATCAGTCCACAATAAACCAAATGGGTTATGATTTTCTTAACCAAGATAATAAGCTGATGGCATTAGCAATTTTTAAATGTAATGTATTAGCATATCCTAAATCTGCAGATGTTTATGACAGTCTTGGTGAAGCATATCTGAAAAATGGAAACAAGCAACTGGCAATTTACAATTATAAGAAAGCTCTAGAAATTGATCCAACTTATGTATCGGCAATACAAGCCTTGAAAGATATCAAGAAATAGTAAGCGAAAAGTTGAATAAAGCTTTAGAAAAGTAAAAAAGGCAGGAGTTCCATCCAATTCTAAGATCTTAACCCCGGCTACAATTTCAGGAGAATCCAGGAATATTGCGAAAGAGTAATAGACTTTGTCCTTAATTGCTGATCAAGAAACCCCGATTTTCATATATATTCCACTCTATCCTCAGCGCCATCAGAAGTTCATGCTGGGCAACCTGAGGGGGAGGTGGTCATTCGTCATGAAAAGTGATCAAATGGGGTCTCCAGATGCCAAGCCCGAAGGCTTGCATAAAGAACTATGTCTTGAGGAGACCCCATATGAATTATGCCAGAATCGTTTCAAAATTGCGAGAACAAATTATTAAATTTTCGGAGGAACTTCACACTTTTATTCTTTTGAAAGCATCTCTAGCATCTGTTATAATTATAAAAGATGGAAAAAGTATTGAAAAAAGTCTCCCTAAAAAAGGCAGACGAGCTTGATATTGAGTTTTGGAAATCTAAAACACCAGCAGAAAAGCTTGACACACTCCAATATTTACGGGAGATTTATTACGAATTCAAAGATGAGAGTCGAAAAAGATTTCAAAGAGTTTATCGAGTTATTAAACAAAAATGAGGTTAGATATCTCATTGTAGGTGGTTTTGCTTATAGTTTCTATGCAGAACCAAGATTCACAAAAGATATCGATTTTTTTATTGAACCATCTGCCGAAAATGCTGAAAAAATATTAAATGTCTTAGAAGAATTCGGGTTCAAAAGCCTAAACATCAAAAGCCAAGATTTTCAGGAACCAAGTCAAATAATTCAATTGGGCAATGCCCCCTTGAGGATAGACCTCATCACTTCTATTAAGGGTGTTGTTTTTGCTGCTGCCTGGAAAAATCGAACTGAAGGACATTATGGTAAAATCCCTTCATATTTCATATCAAAGTCTGATTTAATAAAAAATAAAAAGGCACTTGCCAGACCCCAAGATATCGCTGATATCGAAAAACTGATTAAAATATAGATTCGTTTCTTTTATAGCTTTTAATGTTATCCCTTTTTCCAGAATAGACCAGGAATCCCTTTATAACTCTTAACAATTATTGCGTAAAAAGGCTGACCCTGGTATTACTGAGGTTGAGGGAGCGAAGAAGAGGCTGGCTGAGCTGAAGAAATAGGGATTGCCGCGCTTCGCTCGCAATGATTTTTTCCCTTATCGTACTTTTTACAGTTTAAAATCAACAAGAAATTCATGAACAGGTAACATTTTCATCTGCCTTGTAGATTTTTTTCGTTTGAGATTATAGACCAGCTGGGTTGGTTTTGTGTGTTTGAGAAAGCTGTGAAAACGATATAATGATTTAGAAAAACTATCATCGCTGACCTTTACTTCAATCATAAGTGAAGGTTTATTGTCTATGAGCGTTAGAAAATCCACTTCATTTCTTTCTTTATCCCTTAAGTAATGCAGAGACACCCTGCTTCCTGTTGTATCCTCCAATAGATGCAGCTCGCGTAAAAGAGCCAAGGCTACAACATTTTCAAGTTTGGCTCCAAAGTCTCCATCAATAGCAGCAGGATCATACAAATAATATTTGGGTTCTTTCAGTATGCTGCGAGCAATATTCTTATGATACGGGCGAACAGGGAAAATAACATAAAGATTCTCCAATATTTGAAGCCAGTGTTTGACTGTATGGACTGATACCTGCAAATCTTCTGCCAGAGAGCTGTATGAAGTACTGGATCCAACACGGACCCTTAGAAGATCTATTAAAATTTCCATGGATTTCACATCTCTTACTTTTTCAAGATCCAGTAAATCTTCTCTAATAATTGTATCAACATGAGTTCTTCTCCATCGTTTAGCAAAGGTCTCATTATTTTTTAAATACGGCTCAGGAAAGCCTCCAAATTTAATGAGGTTATCCAAAGCGTTTCCCGGTGTTTCATTCAAAAAAGAACAGATTTCTTTAACTGTAAGAGGATGGAGGCGATAGGAAAAATAACGGCCTGCCAGAGAATCTCCTCCTTTTCTGTAAGTTTCAATCCTCGCAGACCCCGTGACTAATATAGCAGGAGGAATCCCCTCAGTATCATAAATTCCCTTTACCCACGCTTTCCAGTTTTTTTTCTTATGAAGTTCATCAAAAATAACCAGCTCAACATCCCTTGCCCATTCTTCTTTCTTGATAATTTTTCTATCAGCGGCCGAATCATAATTCAAGTACGTATTTGAAGGCATTAATTGTTTGGATAGAGTTGTTTTTCCAACCTGTCGTGGACCAGAAAGAATGACAATTTTCTCTTTTAAGTCTCTTTTAATGTATTTCTCTAAGTATCGTTCCATATGACTATTATGAACCATACTTCAATAAAGTCAAGACTTTTTTGAAGTTTACTTCAATTTAGCCATGCATCCATTATTAAAAAACGGTCACAATGAAATTTTGTTTTATCTATTACTTATAGCGGGTTTGATGAATCAAACCCCTACAAATGAATCAAATCCTCTATATAAAAGGTGAGATTGCCGCGTCACTTTGTTCCTCGCAATAACATTAATCACTATCTCTTACTTATTTTGGATTTGATGAATCAAGCTCTATCATTAATTTACCCAATAACAAATTGTGGGTTTGATGAATCAAACCCCTACGTAAAAGAAGAGATTGTCGCGTCACTCTGTTCCTCACAATGACAATTCCAAATGTCAAATGTTGAGACGCGACCCCTTTTTCTTGAAATTTGTTATTTAATTGTTGTATAGTTTAAATCACATTCATGAAAAATATTTTCCTTCAGGAGGGTAAATTATGAGAAAAACTATTACGGTATCTTTCTTGATTTTTATCTTTCTCTCAAGCCTTACAATCTCCGCTCAAGAACCTTATAAACTTCCTCCAAAAGAAGTGCTCGACATTATCGATGCACCTCCTCCACCCCGCGTCTCACTGAACCCAACAGGCGATACTATGCTTATTATTCAATATGAATCCATGCCTTCAATTGCCTACATGTCTCAGCCTTTGCTCAGGATTGCCGGAACACGGATCACACCGAAGTACAACAGCCGCCAGACCACAACTTTTTACACAGGAATTACAATCAAATCAATTAAAGACGGCTCCACAAAACAAATCTCTCTTCCCGGCGGATCAAAACTCAGCTTTCCCAGGTGGTCATATGACGGCAAGTGGTTTGCTTTTCTCCGTTACACGGATACCGGACTGGAACTCTGGGCTGCAGAGGCAAAAACCGGAAAAGCAAAAGCTCTCACCGGACCGGTCATCAATGCCGCAGTAACATCCGGTTTTTCGTGGCTGAACGACAGCCGCCATCTCTTTGCCTACACTGTCCCGGAGGGCCGCGGGAATGCTCCTGAAAAGTCCGAAGTCCCTGTCGGACCAAACATCCAGATTACAACAGGAAAATTTGCCAAAGTATGGACCTACCAGGACCTCCTGCAGACTCCTTATGATGAGAAGCTTTTTACATACTATGCCACATCTCAAATTATGGAAATTGACGTCGCTTCAGGCAGCAGCAGGAAAATTGCCAGCCCGGCAGTATACCTTTATGCTGATCCTTCACCTGACGGAAAACTGCTGCTTGTTTACAGAATAAAAGAACCTTACTCATACAGCGTCCCTTACTATAGTTTTACCCACAGTTTAGAAATATGGGACAGGGACGGCAGCTTAGTCCATCTTTTTGCCGACCTCCCTCTCGCCGATGAAGTCCCAATGAGAGGAGTCCCCACAGGACCAAGGTCTGTTGATTGGAGGGCGCTTAAACCAGCCACTCTTATCTGGGTCGAAGCTTTAGACGAAGGTAATCCAGAGAAAAAAGTCCCGCACAGGGATAAACTTTTAACTCTTTCCTCACCCTTTAAAGAGCAGCCAAAAGAGATAATAAAAATCCAGCACCGCTATTCCGGAATTGCCTGGATGAAGCCGGAAGGAAAGGCTTTCCTCACCGAATATAACTGGAAGAAAAGATGGAGGACCACTTACCTTGTTAATGTTGATGACCCGAGCGAGCCACCACAAAAAGTTTTCGACATCAGTTCTCAAGACCGCTATAACGATCCTGGCCGCCCTGTTTACACAACAACTCTCGCCGGTGAAAACATCCTGCTTCAGGACAAGAACTGGATCTATCTCTCTGGCAGAGGCGCCTCACCAAAGGGAGACATGCCATTTCTCGACAGGAGGAACCTCAAGACGATGAAGAAAGAGCGGCTATTCCACTGCGGTGAAGGAATCTATGAATCTTTTGTTGACTTTGTTGGGAAATCCAGAAAAGAAATCATTACATCATACCAGTCCAAAACTGAGCCTCCCAATTATTATCTTTTTAATCTGAAAATAAAAAAGCGCAAGGCGCTTACCGACTATAAAGACCCTACTCCCCAGCTTACAGGGATGAAAAAACAGCTCATGAAATATAAAAGGGCTGACGGCGTAGACCTTTCCGGGACACTCTATCTGCCTCCGGACTACAAGGAAGGAGATAGGCTGCCTCTCGTGGTCTGGGCTTATCCCCTGGAATACAGCGACCGGCGGGTCGCAGGCCAGGTGCGGGGCTCGCCTCACAGATTTACTTTTTTCAGGGGGACCTCTCAGCTTTTCTTTGTAACCCAGGGCTACGCTGTTCTTGACGGAGCTCAGATGCCGGTTGTCGGAGACCCGAAAACCATGAACGACACGTTTGTCGAACAGATCGTCTCGAGCCTTAAGGCAGCTATAGACAAACTGGATAGTTTGGGTGTTATCGACCCCAAGCGCGTCGGTGTGGGCGGACACAGCTACGGCGCTTTTATGACAGCCAACCTGCTGGCACACTGCGACCTCCTGGCAGCCGGGATTGCACGTAGCGGCGCCTACAACAGAACCCTGACACCTTTTGGATTCCAGAACGAACGGAGAACTCTCTGGGAAGATCCGGAAATCTACTTCAAAGTCTCACCCTTCATGCACGCCCATAAAATAAACGAGCCTATCCTCCTCATCCACGGTGAAGCAGACAATAATTCCGGAACATTCCCAATTCAATCCCGGAGGCTTTTTCACGCCTTAAAGGGCCACGGGGCAACAGCGCGCCTTGTCATGCTTCCAAATGAGAGCCACGGCTACAGAGCCAGGGAATCGGTTCTTCATGTTCTCGCAGAGATGTTCGAGTGGTTCGATAAATACGTTAAAAAAAAGTAAACAGTTCTCAGGAATCGTATTAATTTCGATATTTCTGTGAATTTCTACGCCTCTATCACGATAAAGCTTTACTTATGATTATTTCACAGTAAATATCTTGCTTGAATATCGAGGCATCATATATTAGACTGGGTAATAAAGGGGCCCCATGAAAAAATTCTTATTTGTACTTTTAAGTATTGCGTTTGTTTCCGGAGCCTATGCACAGGAATTTAAATTAATCTGCGGATTGAATCTTTCAAAGTACATCTTATCGCCAGATCTAAATCAGCCCAATATTGGGATTGAATTCGAAAGAAAGAGCAATTATAAAATGGGATTTACTCTTGGCTGCGGAGTTGAATTTGCACTTTCCAAAAATATAGCTTTTGAAATTGATTGGCTGTATTCTCAAAAAGGTTGTAAAGGAGAGGTAAAGCCTGTTTACCCTGCGCTGGAAGAATCATATATTGTTCCAATTCCAACGGAATATAGCTTACATTTATTTAGCATTCCAGTAATACTCAAAATAAAGTTTCTGCCTGATTCATCTCCCTATATTCTGGGTGGAGGCGAATTTTCCTTTGTCCTCACTCACAGATACACACATATTTTTAATGGAGGAGGAGATGGACTGAACATAACAGAAAATACAAAATACTTGGATTACGGCCTTCTCTTTGGTGGTGGATTTGAGATAAGGTCCAAGGCAGCTTCGCTTTTTATCGAAGTCAGGTATCATCTTGGGCTTCAAAATATATCAAAAGATTATTTCAAATTTGAATCAATAAAAACAAGAGCAGTGGTTCTAATACTGGGATTTAAAATTTAGTTACAACTGTAATTTATATTTGGGAAAAAAAGCGATAATATAAAAAGCCTTTAATGCACCTTAAACAAGGCTAATTTTTCTTCATACCAAACATTTCGTCTTAGAAATTATACTGGACTCCGGCAGATAATGTGAAATCCCTGCCTTCAATCTTAACATATCCTGCTGGAATACTAGGGATTCTATATTGTAATTCTATGTCGATTGAAATCTTTTTCGCACTCATCCAAACGACTCCTGCTCCAAAAGCCGGGCCACTAGCATTTTTATATGTACTATATCTTTTTAAAAAAGCCACCGTACCATAATAAATAGAAATTCTTGGCCACCAGTTCGCTTTCCTTCCCATAGGATATCCTCTTAATCCAAAAACATATTTTATTCCACCGGAAAAATATCCGAAACCTGCGCGGGAGGCAGTGTCACTTGAAACCATTTGCCTTCTTTTGCTTCCGACTCTAACACTGCCCCAATGGGAACTTGAGATATAACTACAGCTTCGGCGTTTGGTTTCAATCTGACCTCGGCATTCTTTACTATGACTCGGACTTTTAACCGTGCCGCTTCTCCTGTTTTAACGAAAAATATAAAGGAAACAATCACCAGCAGTGAAAAAATCACCACTTTTTTTTGTTTGTGATTAATTTTAATAACCTCCCTTTTTTAAAAGATTGATATTTTCAACTTTCTCCATCTTTCCACTGCTGATGATTAGGAACATATCATAAACAAGAATGTAAGGTCAATCGCCAGGAAATAGAGACAATACGACAAAAACAGCAAAGAAGTCAGGAATAATATAGACAATGCTTTAACTTTCGTGACTAATTACATCCAAATCAATCCTGGCTTTTCTCATAAGTTGTAAACCGCTGATTGCAGTCGAGACAGATATATTCTACCTTTTTTCTTATCCTGTTTTTGCGCACAGTGGTATCAAGTAATTTAGTTACGATGGCCACTATGATCAGGATCAGTATAACGGGATGGAATTGAAGCAGAAAAAACAGCGCCAGCCCTGCACCAATCAGAATAAACACAACTACCAGGGCCAACCAGAATGGATAATCCGTCTTGTACTCCCTCTCAGCAGGCGCAGTATTCCTTGAGTGGCAATGAGGACAGGTCTTCTCTGATGAACCTCGCATGAATGACTAATAATAACACAAAACCTAGCGTGCAGATATCTCTTCAATTGGCAATACTCTTCCTTGTCATTTTAAAGAATCTCAAGACATCCTCCTGTTTTTGATATTATTTTGGTGCTTCCTCAGGGAACTGTTGTTACTTGATCAAAAATGTCCTCCAAGTTATTATTTTCAAGCTAGTTCAGAACAACTATATGGTTGGGAACATGTCAAAACACTCCTGAATCAGGTAATTGATGCTTGCCAAATTGTTAATCTATTCCCTGAAAAAGCACCTAAAAATTGGGGACGGTTCTATTTTTATTTTTCCAGCCTGTCTAAGAAATCATCTACTTGACGAATATATTCTTTATAATCAGAAATGGCTATTGGCAAAATCTCATAGATTTTTCTGTCATCAATATCCATGTATTCATGGACGATGATATTCCGCATCCCCCCAGAACCTTTAAGTTTATTGGCTAACTCTTGAGTAATAAGCCCTGCTTCCGCTGCTCTAATAAAGGATGATGTATAATCTTCGGGGGGCCGCTGTCCTGACTCAAGAACAACATGACAGTTGATGTCTGAGGCGCACTCTACTATTAACTGAATCAATCTTTCTGCAGAAGTTTTTTTATAAAAGTCAGCTGTGTATTCTTTAAATGTAAAATCAGCAATAGGCTTGAGTTTATCTAGATACATGTTTAATCGGGCAAGCTTTCTCCGCACCAAATCTGAGTCAATCATGACTTATATCTTTCCGATCGCCCGCTTCAGATATGATTTTTCCATGATTCGAAACTTCTTTGAATCCATGTATCTGGCAACAGCTTGAATCTTGAAGCGCTGAAATATCCCTTCTGTTTCTTCGAATAAGGATTTCCCATGGATTGCTACCTGGTAGCTGATAAGGGGCTCGGCGCCATTTAAAAAGACTGGATCAAATTTGTCCCCAAATAATTCGCCGAAATCATTTAAAATATTAAGTTGGTTATTTGAATCAAACTTCTCCCGGCTCAGGATGCCGATGTCGATGTCACTTTTACCCTTTGCATTCCCTCTTGCATATGAACCATGTAAAATTATCAATTGAATATTATACTTTTGGCAGAGATTTTCCAATCTTTCCTTATCAATTTTCGGTTTCATTATTCTATACTCTTCGTAAAATTATACCACAAAATTGAACTCGAAAAGGATAAAATTATACCAGTTCACATAATCGTTACCTAACCTTCATGAAATCGAAGTTTTATTCTTGACAACAATGTTCACTATTTAGTGAACATTATAGAGAGAGTAAACTTTATGAAAAAACAAAAGAAAATGAAGAATATCTTTGCTGATAAGGCTACATTGGCATTGTGGATATGATGTAAGAACTAAAGAAGAAAAGTTGTCCCATAATGATTTCATAGGTCCACTTCTCTGTATAGTATTAGCCATCTCATTTTTCCTACCATGGATATATTATAAATATGGTCATATTCCAGGCATAAGAGGAAGATTTTACAATGTTTTTAAATTAATCTTTGAAGATAATCACTACTATAAATTACCTACAGATTTTATTGTGCCGAATCTTGAGGGCCAACCTTAGCTTGTTACTGAATCTTTCGATAGTCTTCTTACCGTCCTTTACATCTTTTTTATCCTGACTTATATTTCCCTACGGTGATTGATGGGAAAATCGAGACAAAGATGCTCACTCAGCCAGCACAGCCGAAAAGGAAACTACTCGGAGGACAGCGGCTTAAGGCGATACTATTTTGAATGATTCGATATACTTATAAGAGAAGACATGCTGGATAAATAATCCAGAAAAACAATAAAACGAGGACACAATACATATTTACCTATTTTCCACATCACGCCGCACTGGCTGTAGCATCTGAGGAAAGATCTGCGTTTACGTTGACAGGGCATTGGTCAATTGGTCAAGCGCTTTTTTATGCTTTGCTAAGTCCATCTTACGTATGTTAATGAGCTTCCATTGAATGGCCGGCATTTGAGTCAAATGCTTGATCCCCAAGCGATCCCACTCTGGCTCACCTCTTTTTATGGATATAAGAAATTGTTTCTCGTCATCATCGAGGGCACGAACAAGTGTCTCAGCCAAGCCCCGCTGTATCTGCAGCAAGTCATCGAGGGATACTATGCTTCGGACCATTCCTTTGAACTGATTCTTGTACAATCCTCCGATATCTCGAAATTTAGGGACTAAAAGCTCGCTCATCGGTCGGTTATGTCCGGCAAGATATACGATAAAGGCCCGCCGGATCTCAGGAGTGATACCCGTATCATCAAGTAGAAGCTTCACGTCGAACAGGTCCCTAGGATGCTGTCTATCGAGGGCAGAACAGAGCTTACTGCCGTACAAGTCAGCAATGGACAGCGTCTGAATGCTTACAAAGGCTTCGAAATGCTCCTGTGCAGCAAGGCAAAGGTCATGGCTCTGAGCTGAATGTAAAGATCCCCGGAAAATCAGGGGAACAAACACCCGGTAGCTCCTTGCGCTGTGGTACGGTTATCTGGTACTTTTTGTTAAACTGACCGCCCTTGTAGATTTGGCGTTTCCCTTTTCCGAGATCGACTCGTGAGGATTCCAGGCGTTCGAACCAGTCATGTCCAGCCTTTTCTGCACTCCAGAGGAAAAGTCGCTTGACCTTGACTGATCGACAGTTCTCTAAAAGCTCCTGGACTAGGTACGGCCGGAGTGTACTGAGCCCTTCCATCAACTGGTACGCATGCTTTATATCGGCATTACTTCTGGCCTTACGCATCTGTTCCATAACGGCTCTCTCAGCACTAGACATAATGACTTCGAATCCACCACAGTCCAGCTTAGTGACAGCCTTATCAGCAATGCGTTTAAAAAGGGATAAGCAACTGTGTCCCAGGTCGGCCTCCCATTGGTGATTCCGAAACCATGCTGGCAGCTGCTCCGGTTGATCACTTATTAACATGACACTCTTTTCTCTCCCCAGAGGAACGAAGTGGGACCGGCCATGCAGCTCCAATGCGGTACGTGCCCCAACATGTATGCTCATGCCGAGCTGGGTCTGCAGAGCGTAAAGACCTCCCAACCAATCAACTCTGTCGCCTGGTTGTGCAAAAGCCCTTGCGCCAAAACGCACCAACCATCCGGATTTCACATGCCAGTTAGCCAGCTTGCTGGAGACTCCCATTCGGCTGAGCCATTCCTGGGTCGCAACCGTACCTCTCGGCCACTTTTGAAGCACCTGGTTTATTTTTGTTGGCTTTCGACTAGTCATCCTAGGCATTCTCACGTAATTCTGAACTCATGGCTAAAGCTAGTTTATTTTTCTATCTAAAAATATAGTAATGCTAGTTTTTTGTCAAGTAAATTAAACTATCTAGATTTTTTCCATTTTTAACATGAATGGAATCGATGATGTCCAACGCAACAGAGATTGGAAAGCTTTTCCCTCTCTATTTAGGTACATCTCTGGGAATCCTCAATGTAATTCATTGATATTACTTCCTGTATTCACTTTTATGTATGTAGGAACTCTAAGACCATCCCAACCACTTGCCCAGTCAGGAAATTGAAGTAATGTTACAATTTGAAATTTTGGAAGATGACTGGTGTGAGGAATATTCTTAAAAACGCCAGGTAAGAGTCACACTATTACGCCGGGCTGTAAACTTGGATTTCTTTGTCTAAACGATCGGCCAGTTTATCCTCAGCTACATCCAAATCAAAATCTATCTGTAAACCCAACCAGAACTGAGGAGACATCTTGAAATACTTGGCAAAGCGTAAAGCTGTATCAGCCGTAATTCTGCGTTTTCCATGAACAATCTCATTTATCCTTCGGGCAGGCACACGGATATCTAAAGCCAATCTGTTTTGGCTCAATCCCATCGGCTTTAAAAATTCCTCAAGGAGGATTTCCCCCGGATGTAGGGGAAGTATTTTTTTCTTACTCATGGATTCTCTCCTAATGATAATCTGTGATTTCAACATCAAACACATCCTTATCCTGCCATAAAAAGCATATTCGCCATTGATCATTTATTCTAATACTCTGCTGTCCTTTTCTCTTCCCTTTCAGTGCTTCAAGACGATTTCCAGGAGGCACTCTCAGATCATTTAAATCTTCGGCTCTATTTAACATTCTGAGTTTTCTTAATGCGACTCTTTGCATATCAACTGGATATTTCTTTGAGTAGCTTCTCTTGAATATTTTTTCAGTCTCTTTACATTTAAAGGATCTAATCACATATTAAAAATATAACGCTTTGCGTTAAATGTCAAGCGTTATGCTTCAAAAACTCCAGCATCAAATCCTGTTTTTGGCGCTCTATCTCTACTTTGTGGCCATGACCTCGCCGTTTTTCCTGTGCTTCCTCAAGGAAGTGTTGTTACTTGATCAAAAATGTCCTCCAAGTTATTATTTTCAAGCTAGTTAATCACACTTGCTGACAATCTTGCTCTCCACATGTGTTATTACAATTTTGTTCGGACGCATTCATCCTTAAAATTCGGGGATGAAATACGGACGCCTGCGATGCAGGCCGGATTGGTAAAAAAACAACTCAGCTTTCGGGAAATCTTCACGACATTGGAAATAATTT
>Ga0114922_10004203_pt1 | contig 13379 bp, 13 predicted proteins | sample AartaG_FD_100975 | JGI IMG/M metagenome (GOLD analysis project Ga0114922, IMG submission 100975) | Deep subsurface microbial communities from Aarhus Bay to uncover new lineages of life (NeLLi) - Aarhus_00045 metaG | ecosystem: Environmental > Aquatic > Marine > Oceanic > Sediment | place... | reverse complement strand
GTGTCTTAAACGACTTTTACGGCCCATTCAAACAAAGCCTCGACATCGCCACCAGGCAAATGAAACACGCAAAGGCCGAAGTTACTCCCAGCGAATATAAATGTCCCAAGTGCGGCCGGCCGCTCGTTTATAGATTCGGCAAAAACGGAAAGTTCCTGAGCTGCTCGGCCTACCCGGACTGTAAATTCAGGGCCCCCTGTGATAAGGAAGGAAAAATGCTCGAAGAAAAGGTAAGCGAACATAAATGTCACGTTTGCGGCAAACCGATGGTGCACAAAAACGGCCGGTTCGGCCCATTCCTCGGATGCAGCGGCTATCCGGATTGCAAAACCGTCCTCAATATCGACAAGGACGGCAACGTCCTGCCGCCCAAACCGCCGCCTGAGCCGACCGGATTAAAATGTTATAAGTGCAAAGACGGCGAGCTTGTTATCAGGCAAAGTAAAAAAGGACCTTTCTTAGGCTGTAACAAATTCCCAAAGTGCAGGACCATCATCAGCATCAAGCAGTTGGACCACCTCAAGCAGTTGCAGGCCGAAGGCAACTGGCCCCCAAAAACGTGGGAAGAAGCAGACCAAATCCTCGGAAGAAAAAAGGCCAAAAAAGCAAAAGCCGCAAAATAAGCCCCTGTTACAAAATATGGAATGACCGGCCCCGTGAGTTTACCCTGTGGGAGAGGTCAACAATAGGCTGTCCTTCCTCCCGCTCAATAGAAGGTTTGAATTGACGGCAGCTATCTTCCACGCTACACTTCTCTTGTCGCTCTTTTTAATGAAATGCAAGTTGTATTAACTGGTTACCAATTTGCCCGACTTTGAAAATGGAATTGGAGGAACAATCATGATTGAGCCGAAAACAAAACAATCACATCCGATATCGAGGCGTATGTTTTGCCGCTCAGCGGTTGCTGCGGCTGCGGGGATTTGCTCTGCCCTGCATTCCTCTCAGGCATCAGATAAAAAGAATAAAGTCAAATTCTTTAAAAATCTGGGACATTGGCACATTGGCGTCACGGCCAACCAGCAACAGGCCTTAGACTATGCAGTCAAATATGGTTTTGACAGTATCACCCCAAACCTGGATGAATTTGAGAACAAATCCTCCGCCGAGATTAGCGACTGGATCCAGACCATGAAAGCAAAGGGCATTCGATACGGCGCGAGCGGTTTACCCGTTATGTTTCACAGAGACTCAGAACAGTTTAACAAAGGCCTCGCGCGGCTGCCTAAGAAGGCTAACATCGCCAGAAAATTGGGCGCCGATCGTATGGCGACCTGGATTATGCCCGGCCACAATGAACTCGCATACCTGGAAAATTTCTCACAACACAAAAAACGGCTACGGGAAGTCGCAAAGGTGCTTAGAGACAATAACATCCGGCTCGGCCTCGAATTCGTAGGGCCCAGAACATCTCGGATGCGTTTCCGTTTTCCTTTTATCTGTTCTCAGTTGGGTATGACCGAACTTGTCAGCTCAATCGGAACGCCAAACGTAGGGCTCCTGCTGGATAGCTGGCACTGGTACACCTCGCACGGCACAGTCCGGGAGCTGCTCCGGCTATCGAACAAAGACGTCATACACGTTCACGTAAACGATGCTCCGGCCGGCATCCAAACCGACCAACAAATTGATAACCGACGCAGGCTGCCGGTAACCACAGGCGTGATTGATTTGAAGGGATTTATAAACGTCCTGGTGAAAATGGGTTACGATGGTCCTGTCGAATGTGAACCTTTTGACCAGGAGCTTCGCAGGATGGAGGACAATGCTGCTCTGAAAAAAACCATCGAATCGCTTAACAGACTTTGGGCTCTCATCACGGTTTGAACAAGCCCTCCGCAGCGTTCGTGAGTACAAAGTGCATCGTGTGAAATATTAACCATTTTTGAAAGTGGAAAAAATGAAATATAAAATGTTAGCATCAGTATTACTTTGTGTGCTGCTTCTAAGTTTCACATCCGGCGCAGCCGTGGCGACGGCCACAGAACGTGATTATTCCTTCGATGGCAAAATCTCCCGCTCCGTGCTCGAAAATTATCTTTCGCGAGCGATTACTTTCGCCGAACTGCTCAACGGCGAACGCGTCGAGAAGCAATTGCGAGGCAGCACCGGCGACAATATCCGAATGCTCACAAATGTAGGCGTCAAGTTCGCGGGCCGCGCGATTTACATGTGGGGCCGAGAGAGTCGCCTCGATGGGCTGCTCGAACGGGCACGACCGATTGTAAAAAAAATCCACGCTGCCGACCCTGATATAGTTCTGCAGGCCGCCGCCTTCGAAATAGTAAGCAGGCAGGTCGAGAAGCTCAAAGTTCCCAGGTGGGTCTTCGACGAATTTGACCTCAACTTCGAGAATCGCAACTTCGACTACGAAGCGATGCTCTACTCCGACGGCCACCGCGTAAATCAATGGCGCACCGGCTCATCCGTTCCCGATATGAGCAGGCTCGAGACTCAAATATGGTTCTTCTATCTCGCCGCCCGTTATATCGACATCGGCGTCGAGGCAATACACTTCGGCCAGGTCGAGATTATGGACGACCGCGACCCGGACCACCGTTACTGGCGCGACATGATGGCCCGCGTCCGCAAATACGCCGCCAAAAACGCCAGAAGACACTTCCTGCTCGCCGATGCACACGTCCCCAGCGGCGGAATCGTACATAACGGCAGCCTCTTGTTCGACTTTCACTCCTTTCCCCTGCGGATTGATGAGGTCGTCACCGAGCCCCGGAAGGGCGTCCTGAAGGTCGGCTATCTGGACAGCATCTTCAACCGCAGCAAAGGCGGCATCACCCCGAGTGGCTGGCGTTGTGACAGCCTGCCCTATATCGTCGAGCTGGACAACTTCGGCTCAAGCCGCAGGCCCGGCCAAAACATCGGAGCCCACTATATATGGGGCTACGACGAAATCTGCTGGTTCGCTCACCAACCCGCCGACTACCGCAACTTCTGGCTCAGGTATGCCTGGGACTGGATACGCCGGCACGACACCAACGGCTACCTGCAAATGCCCGGCAGCAGAACTTTGGCCGACCCCGTTTCAAACAAGAGCTGGTACTGGGCCAACACACCTTCCGAAGCCGCCCCTACCGGCTTCGACCAGGAGAAAACTATAAAAGATATCTGGGCCAAAAACAAATAACACATTCCACCAAAACTCTGTCACTCATTCCGAGCGAATCTGGCCCATTGCAAGCGCAGAAAATGGATTGAGGAATATCACTTCATCATTCGAAATTCCTTGCTCGATATTGGATATTCATCGCTGTCTTTATAAGCGAAGAATCTGGCCATCGAATTGAATAAATCCCTTATTCTGTCATTCCCGCGAAAGCTCCAAATCCATAAGAAATGTCATTGCGAGCACCTCACCTGATTCTCAGGATGCATGCGAAAGAAACTCAAATTTCGGTAATAATGCTGAGATAACATCTTTTTGTTAAAGCACTTACACATAATATTGTGTCGAATCCGATTTTTTAGTTTCTTAGGAGGCCTGTCTTTCAGAACGAAGCAATCTCAAACATTTATCAATAATCACTCATCCTTAATCATTTATATGGCAGGGACCCGGGGTGGGATAGCGAAGCGTTATCTCGCTGGGGTATTTTTACTCTTTGCATTTTGATTTTTACTATTATTATTGCCTGCCCCGCATAAAACGCAGCCGAGGAATCCACCTTAATCATGCGTCCAGTTTCCGGGGAGTATTACAAACCCAATACAAACCCAACCTGTAGTGAGCTTGCCTGCACTGAGCGCAGTCGAAGGGGTCGAACCTATTTCAAAACGGGGCATCTACTCGTTAACCGGGTCAAATCCAAATTCTTGAATTCTCGTGGCCTCGTGGCAAAACAACAAAAAAATAAAGCAGCAGCGCTCTTTGATGGTTCGCCACTGCTTTTAGGAGGAAAGAAAATGAGGACATTATTATAACCGCACAATTCATCAGCTAAAAGTTTTTTTCTGAAAAACGAAGGTATAAAGAGATTTTCTGCCCTCGAATGCATCCACCGGCTCAATTTTTACCAAACGTCAGGAATCAGCTCATTTATCAAAAAACGGCTAATTACCTGACTTTTATAAGCCGACAAAAATCAAACAGGTTGCAAAATTGGTTTGCAAGGAGTATAATTATTATGGAAATCAATGACAGCTTTTTTTGCAGGGATTAGCCCAAAATGGGTCAAAAAGACAAAACTGAAGTAAAACCGCTTGAAACAGTCGAGCCGATTGGCAAACGCGTCCTGATTCGCAAGGATGAGGACAAGAAGGAAACCAAGGGCGGCATCCGTCTGCCCGACAATATAGAAATCCCGACGATAACCGGCCGAATCGTTGCCATCTCCACCGAGGTCCAGAACTCACCCGACATACCACTGTCCCAATACGACAAGGTCCTCTTCAATCCCAAAGGTGCGATACCTGTCGATTTCGAGGGCGACAATCGTCTCTTCGTCGTCGAGATAGAGCACGTTGTCGCCGTCTTTCGAAAATCGTAAGATAATTCCACCGATACAGACGTCAGAGAGTCACCGACTCGTCAGAGCTGTGGAGAGCAGAAAAAATTCACAGAATGCTCTTGGCGTTTCCGCAGGTTTCGGCTATTCTATCTCCCAATGTGTAGTAGCTTGATGCTATAGATGCTTAATAACGTAAGTCCGTATTTGTTTAGGAGAAACTGTTATGGTAGAAGGGACTCAACCGCCCCCGGAGACAGTAGAAGCCCAGCCTGTCACCCAGCAGCCGCTCAGGTCTCACCGCGGAATTCTTATCCTGGTGCTCGGGATACTGAGCATCGTCTGCTGCTTCATTTGTGGCATCATTACCTGGGTGCTGGCAAATGGGGATTTGAAGGAAATGGCCGCAGGAAGGATGGACCAAACCGGCCGCGGACTGACCAAGGCCGGCAAGATTTGCGGCATTGTCGGCATCGTGGTACAAATCGTGTGGATTGTCCTGTGGCTGCTGGGCGTAGGTTTCTTAACTATATTTGGTGTTAGCCACGTGCCTCAATAGCACTATCTCGGTCAAATGAAGATTGACGTTGTCCAGGTTTCTCGTCGTCCGCAATGGCCGTTGTGGGCTGTTATACTGGTCCTGGTGTGGCTGGCAATTGCCGGCGCTGCTGTTTATCTGAGTTTACATCTTGACCAGGTGGTGTCCCTTTGTCTGTTCAAGCGGCTCACTCACGTTCCATGCCCTACCTGTGGATTCACGCGCGGGGTATTGTGTATGTTGAGCGGCCGGCTCAGCCGGGCTTGGCGATACAATCCACTTCTGTTTTCTGTATTGGCTTTATTTATCGCAGTAACCGGCATACGCATAATTTTTGCCCGCGGTCTGAGAATCCGCCTGACCCGCATCGAGCGCATTATCGCCTGGCTTTCGGCCGCCGGCCTGCTCGCCGCCAACTGGGTGTATGTTATCTTCTACGTCCACTGACTTTTACGCTTGGTTTTTCGTGCGATTCGAGTATAGTTGTTACACAATTTTACTTTACCGGCGTTAGTCGCGGGAATGCCGCCTTATGGCTGATAAAAAAAGAAATACATGGGCCGCCAAAATAAAAAGAACTTTTACCTCGGTGCTGCCTGTTTCTAAAAGACGCAAAGGAAAATGTATTAATTGTGCCGCCTGTTGCAGGCTGCCTAACGTCTGTCCCTTCCTCAAGTATGGTCCGGACGGGAAGTCGCGTTGTTCTATTTATAAGATTCGTCCGTTAAATTGCAGAAAATACCCGAGGACCGAATCCGAGTTTATTACCGCTGATACCTGTGGCCATACCTTCCAGTGACCACTATTGTCTTAGAGCTTATCCGAATAGCCGGGTCGTTATGAGGCTGAGCGAAAAGTTCGAGGACAAGGCGGCAGGCCAAAAATGCTCGCAGGTGCGTTTTCTCCATGTTGAGAACGTTTTTGGCTGACAACGCAGGCTTCGGGCTTCCCTTGGGGATAGAGCGTGTTATTTGGATACGCTCTTAGCTCGACTTTTGCCATCTTGTGAAGCTCGTAAACGCCATAATTTGTAAAGGCTTACGACTTCCCGACTTTTTTAACACCCTCCAACCAAAACACAAGAGTTTTGAAAAAGTCCAAGGCTATGTACATAAAACCTTGGAAAACAATGGTTTCGCATCGCGTAAAAGTGCAAAAGTCGAGCTTAGGTGATCCTACTTTAGACTTCCCGCATGGTCCAGGGAAACTCATAAAAGGAAAATGAATTGGCGTTCAACCAATCAATTCAGCAGACTCGCTGCGCTCCTAATGAACTAAGAAATCGCATTCGGCACAATGTTGTTTGTAAGTGTTGTAATAGAGAGATGTTAGCGTAATTCAGCCAACATTTTAGTTTATTTTGCATGCATCCTGAGAATCAGGTGAGGTGCTCGCAATGACCTGAGGAAATATCCAATCCTTCGACTACTTCGACAAGCTCAGTATGAATCCTTCGATAGAACTCAGGACGACTGCGCTCAGGACAGGTATCGAACAAGGGATTTCCAATGATGAAACGAGATTCTTTAATTCGCTTTGCTCCGTTCAGAATGACAGAAAAATGGTGTGCAGTGCACACGCTACACGGCTGACGGCGTAATTTCCCTTATAGGGGGGAGGGGGGGTGTGAAGTTTTGCTTCTTTACAAACAACTATCTTGGTCCTCCGCTTGCGTCTTTTATTTTAGCGTTTTATCGCCGGCTTTCGTACGGGTTAATTTCTTTGGCCGGCGTCCGGCAAACGCCAGAAAACCGCCAAAGGCTAACAATACCACCGTTGCCGGCTCTGGTACCGGCACCGGAATCTCCGGGTCATGTTTAGGCGGTTCCGGTGGTTGTGGTGGTTTCGGTTTGCGTGGCTTGTCACCACCTCCGCCGCCTCCACCGCGCCGAGAATAATCTGCAACACTGGGCATAATACCGCCCCAAAAACCGCCGGTTATGCTTTCTGCCGGCATCTCTATCACAGCATATACGGTTCGCTCAAATACCGCAATAACGATCTTCGGTGCATCAAGATACACGGTGGTACGGTTTGATGTCGGGTCACCTACATCGCCCAGCCAATAAACAAAATGATAGCCGGGTTGTGGAATTGCCTGTAAAGTAACGCTCGCATTCAGCTCGCAGTAATGAACGCCCGGACCCGGAGTTATTGTCCCGCCGTTCGGAGGCATTTGTTGAACCAAAAGCGCAGGCCCGCCCGTTTCGCAATATGCCGGCCTGAGCAGACCACGGAAAAGAGCCACAAGGGCTAACATTATCTTCGGCCAACCTAAGAATATTGAATTGTTTTTCATCATCCCCCCCAATCCTGTTCTAAAATTTGGTTGTGCAAACGCGCACTATGTTACTAAGCAGACCTCCTTCGCCTCAAAAGCATCATCGCGCCACCGACTCCGAGCAATGCCAATGTGCCTGGCTCAGGATTAGGAACCGGTGCATCAGATACACTGCTTTTTGTTACTGTGTAGCTGCCTGTTGTATAATCATGGGCGCTGCTCAGTACTAAAAAGAATGAGTGTTCACCTGCCTCTAAAATGCCGCCCTCAAACTCCCAGACCGCTTCATCCGGGCCGGTGCTCGCATCGTGCGGACCAAAATAGTATGTCGTTGAATCTATCCCGTCGTCTTCATCGTCCACCGAACCGATATCGGCTGTGATGTCATCGATAGCGCCTTCGCCGATGCCCAGGATGGCAAAATATTCAAGTGCCGCATTTATGCCCTCGTCATTGAATATCTGGTACGCGTATGTATATTGACCGCTCCCCGGCGCCGTGAAACCGGCTTTAGCGAACTCGTCTCCATCTGCTTTGTCGTCTGTGTCGTAGACCGCAAAATCTATATGCCCGCTAAGAAGGCCGTCTTGTGTGTAAGTGCGGTAATACCGTCGCCCCTGGTAGTGTGAACTTTCCGGAAGGACGGTAAGCGTCGTTGCGATTGCGGTCTGGACAAATAACGTTGCAGCGACCAACAGACTAAAAAACCTGATTTTTCTCATCACTTTCTTCATCTCTGCCCTTTCTTCGATAATGGTCAAAAAAATTGTTTAGTAGAAATACAGCTTCCTGCTGCTTTCTTATTTAACCTGCGGAATCCCTTTCCCTCATTTCGTTGTTTCGCTGGTGCGTCAAATGCCTGATGGCATAAGATGCAGTTGATATCAAGCTCGAATATTCACGGATACTTTTGTTCGTATGTTTCATTATCATCCCCCAACTATTGATACTATTAAACCAAATTTGCCCCCCAAAGTCAAGTGTTTTTTCATATTTGAGGTATCGCCGCCGGACAATACTTGGCCGAGAGTCCTGTAATACCGCGAAAAACGGTTCAAATAAGGGATTTTGGCAGCCGGGAGGTATTCTTGCAATTTTTGTAAAAAATCGTTGCCGGCCGTTAATCGTGAAGCGCATCAGCATTTTTTTTGCCTTTGAAATTGGGTTTGTTTGGGTTTGTATTGGGTTTGTTTTGGTGTTTTATTGGCTTTAATTGGGTTTGATTGGGTTTGAATTGGGTTTGAATTGGGTTTGTTTTTCCCGCGTTGACCAAGTGTCCATTTTTCATAATCCATTGTTAATACCATATTTACATTCATTTGGGCTTTTTGGAAATTGGGTTTGTTTTGCATAAAAAGTCTGATTTGTAAAGCGCTCATGACATCTGTAAATGTTTCTCTACAGTTGTAGAGTGCCTTAAAGAGACGTAAATCGTTTATTAACCACGGATTACGCAGATTTCGCGGAGTTTTTAGCCACAAAAATGCACAAAAAGCACAAAGAAACAAAGAAAATAGCCATAGGGGGCACAGAGATATTGGCCGGCTTGGTGTTCTCGGCAAACTCTGTTCTGAAAGCGAGCTTTCGCCACAGAGACTTGCCTTCGCCCACAAGGCCATCAAAATGGCCTTTTTAAGAAGCCGGCGAAATAAGTGATTTTTAACCATTAATACACCCCCCAGTTAGATAACGCTTCGCTATCTCAAGGGGCAAGAAAATGTTTAAAATATTGGCTTTTTTTACCAAAATAATGCTTTTTTGCGTGTATCTGCTGATACGAAAACGTGCGGGGCTCCGCATGGTTATTGGTAACTGGTTATTGGTAACTGGTTATTGGTAACTGGTTATTGGTAACTGGTTATTGGTAACTGGTTATTGGTAATTGGTTATTGGTAATTGGTTAATGGTAATTGGCTCCTGGCTGCTGACTCCTGACTTTTAACTGCTCAATTCTACATTCGAAATTCTCAATTCTACATTGCTGTTTGTATTATACCAAGCTCCCTCAAAATGTTCAATGAAAATATAACTTTTTTTGGAAAAAAATTTGACGCTGATTAACGCAGATTTTTATGGTGGACAAGGATTATTTGGATTGGTAGATTGGGGGCTTACAGGACGCAGATAGTTTAAATGATTATTGATAAGGGATAATTGATTATTGTAAACGAGGCCGGGGCGTTGGATTCTTATACGGAAACCATATATACATAGTTAGCAGTAAAAATAAACGGAGACTAAAATGGCATCAAAATATCTCAATTCATTGTCAAAAAAAGAATATGACAAACTTACGGAAAGACTTAATTCTATCCAAAACAAGAAGTGTTATATTTGTGGAGATGCAATTGGTTTAGAATTACAAAATACTAATATCGATCATATCATCCCCTTAGCAAACCGAGGCAAAGATTCCGAAGACAATTTTGCGCTCACCCATGAATCATGTAATAAATCAAAACAGGACGCCAGTTTGGATATTGCACGTGTTTTACACAAACTGAAAAAGATACAGGATAAAACATTAGAACAAGAAGGAAAAGCAGCTTCTTTAAAGCATGTGCTACAATCATTTAGTGGGAGTAAGTACGATTTTAAATATAAAATAGAAAGTGACTCGATAACGTATAGTTTTAGCGACATAGGAGATAACACGATTATAAAAGTTCCATTATTTGAGGATAATTTATCAAAAGAAAAAACCTGTTTTATCGAGGTCCCTATAGAGTATATTCACCATGACGAAATCATAAATCCAAGGGGAATTAATAATAGTATTAGCAAGTTGATAAAGGAGTTTGAAAAAGGTAATCCGCAACTTCATTTAACAATAGCCAGGATTAATGATGGAAAAATAATGGTATTTGATGGTCAGCATAAGGCAGTCGCTCAAGTACTACTGGGGTCTAAAAAATTATTACTGCGTCTTTTCTTGAATCCTGATATTGACCGTTTGATTGAAACAAACACAAATGCTGGAAGCACATTAAGGCAAATAGCTTTTGATAAGTCAATAATGAGTCAACTTAACAATACGCTTTATGCAGAGCGGGTGAAAAAATATCAGGAGGACCATACGCTAAACGATGATGATTTCTCATTCTCAGAGCAACAATTAATAGATTATTTTAAAGGCGAAAATGTAAACATAAAAAAGTATATATTTGATAGTATAAAGCACTCAATAACACATCATAAAGAAAATAAACTAAAGGACTTTGTTGATTTTGAAGGGAAAGCGAAAGAGCTTCCTATATCATATAGCGCATTTGACAAAACTTTTTTAAGGTATTTCGTTAATCCGAAAATATTCTTGAGTACCAATATAAACCATCGCAGTGACGAAGGATTAAACCCAAGAGAACTTGAAATTAATCAAGCCGTCAGACTTCTCTCTCTTATAGCAGAAAAAGTATATATAGGTAAATTCAAACCAGAAACTGGAGTTTATCGTATCGAAAAGAAAATTATAGATCACAAGGATGCAGATATTACAGATAACCATTTAGTAGCATTTAGAATTAGTAAAGAAGAAGTAATTTATAATTGGCTACAATATCTAATAAAAGTAATTGAGAATTATTTTAACAATACTGGCAGACTCTTTGATAACAAAAAATTGTTTCAAGAAAAATTTGATGACCAACTGTGGCAAAACATAGAGAATTTTCTTGATCATTTGAGTTTGTTGCCATTATGGAAAGATCGTAGCATGGCTGCTACTATTTTTGCGGGGAAACAAAATTACGATTTTTGGAAAACAGTTTTTCAAACGGGGAAAAGTCCTGATGGAGCTGATGTCTTGGCAAAATCACTAAACTTTATGGAAATGATTAAACCATTAAACTATTCAGAAAACTGCTAACAATACGCTGCACCTGACCGCTATTCCGCTGGCGCTTCATAGTGGCAGGAAAGAAACTATGGACAGCCACGAATGGCGGTCCCCAGTATTCCACCAGTATTCCAACTTAGCGTTGAACGGCATGAAAAAGAAGAGATGTCCATTCTGTACCAAGCCTCTCATCAAGAAAAACAGTCGTGAGCACATTATCCCAAAGTGGATTCTTGAGTACCTCCAAATCGCCGATGTCAAAATTTCTCCGACACATACGTCATCCAAAGACAATAGCATTGTATCGAAGAGAGAACATGTTCTAACCAACTTGGTCTCAGGTGGGATCTGTGTGGATTGTAATAATGGATGGATGTCGAGTTTAGAGACGGAAAATATGGGAACTTTGAAAGGGCTGATGAGTGGTTCATTGTGCCTTGCCGACCTTAATCTCAATCAGAAGTATATATTGGCAAGATGGGCCTTTAAGACAGCCTTAGTTCTCAATTATGGATCAAATTTTCATAAGAATATTCCCTTGGAACATTTTCAGCACCTGTTCGAACATCAAGACAGCTTGCCTGCTAGAGTATGTGTCACCGCTTACCAGCACCAATCGAAGGGATCGTTTGACTGGATACAGGGACTCCCTTGGGTGTGCGAAGGAAATAAACGACAATTCAATAAAGAGAAAACAAGTCAGCTTCTTGCGAAAGGATGGAAGATTGGTTTTCAGTTTGGAGAGCTTTTTCTAATCACAGCATACAACCCATTTCCAGACTGTTTGTTCCTTCTTTGGAGAAGTGTTCTCATGCCTCTGTACCCCAGTTCTGGTACTGTCGGCTGGTTTGAGAAAGAGCAGTCATTTCAAGAGGAAAACTGGAAGATTCTTACAGAACTTGGTATGGGAGTTCAACTATTACACAAGGGGGAGAATTAAATGGGTACGGTACATTATTAGATGGGTTGTGCTTGATAATGATAGTTTTTGATAGAGGACAGCGGGTGGGCTGAATTACTGCGGAGCTTTGGGACGCAGGCATCGGCTGGAATTAAGTATGGTGTTCCCGGAATTGAATAAGAAGGAGAACTGGCCTAAGTCGTTTTCAAGGGATTACTTATTGACTTTGGGCAAAGTGGTGTTATACTGACACTCGGAGAGGTCAGGTGTTTTATACGGAAACCATATATACATAGTTATCATGAAGAGCGCGATTCAAATAAGCCTGAGTTTGCTGGTGGTATTTCCTCTGGTTGCCACCTCTTGTAGAAGGGAGCCCGCAAAGGACTATTTCGAAGTACCGCTTACTTTCACTGATGCCGGCCTTCCCGTGATAACTGTCACCTTCACAGATGCCGCTGTACCCTTTATATTAGACAGTGGGACCAGCCAATGTCTCATTGATTCAGCGACAGCAGAGGCCCTGCAGCTTTCGCCCATTCATCCTCATTCCTCGAGCGAGGTAGGTATACAAGGCGAAACCGTGAAGCAAACTCACGTTCATGATGTTTCGTTTACGATTGAAAACCATGTGTTCACGGTGCAGACCCTGATGATAGTGGATTTGCCGGGCGGCTTTTGGGACGACTTTCACGGAATTCTCGGAATGACTTTCTTGAGGTCTACCCGCGCGGTTATCGACATCGAAGGGGAGCGCCTCCTGATACAAGAGCCTACTTCACCGAGAGCACAATGATAACCATGCCATGCACCGGACGGGTAATCGCCACCGGTGATGGCCACGTTACGCACGGTTTAACGGAATTCAATAGAATACACGAAGTTCCCTGCTGATTAGGGGAAAAAGCATTTTTTAAAAGAATACGGTGTGCAGTGCCCACACTACCGCTCCCCCCAGCACAGGGGTGGGGGCTAAATAAAAAAGCAACCCCGCCCACAGGTGACGGGGCTAACCATGACCCCCCAAATAAATTTGGGGGGCTAAACAACCTCGCAATAAATTGCGAGGCTAAGTATGGATTCCTGTCAAACTGGGTCCCTGTCCCCCCAATCAGGTAGGGGCAGGCTAAAACATACAGGGATTCGGATTCGGGCAGGCGGTGCAGGCTTCTATAAAAGTGCAGGGGGCTCCTATTATCACCTCCAAAGAATTGAGCCCAGTTAGAAAGTGGACAAGGCTAACCCAAGTTACGCAGTTGTAGCAAAATAAAATTTTTTTCGGTATCAAACCGGCGATTGCCGTTTGTAACTTAGGCTCACAAGCCCAAAACTCGATGTAGTGAAGACCTACTCTCTTGCAG
>Ga0114922_10004202_pt1 | contig 13381 bp, 10 predicted proteins | sample AartaG_FD_100975 | JGI IMG/M metagenome (GOLD analysis project Ga0114922, IMG submission 100975) | Deep subsurface microbial communities from Aarhus Bay to uncover new lineages of life (NeLLi) - Aarhus_00045 metaG | ecosystem: Environmental > Aquatic > Marine > Oceanic > Sediment | place... | reverse complement strand
GCCGCCCTTGGCCATTTACAGCGAGGACTACGTCCGGACCGTCATCGCCAAGGGAGACGTGGACGGCAACCTGCTCATCAACGGCGACCTGACGCTGCTCCAGGTGCTGGGCGGCGACCTGAATGGGGACGTCACCCTCACCGGGAGCAACGTCGGCACCGTGATGGCGATCGCCATGGGCAGCCAGGGTGGAAACATTGCCGGCGACATCACGACGAACGGCAACGTGGCGACGGTCATGGCCATCGGCGGCGGAATCTCGGGCAGCATCCAGGCGCCGACCGGCAAAGTCGGCACCGTGATGGCCATCAACGGCGCGATCACCAGCCCCACAATCTACGGCCAGAATGGCGTCAATCTGGTGCAGGCCATAGGCGGCGGCGTCGCGTCCTCGATCACCTCGGGCGCATCGCTGGGCACGGTAATGGCCATCAACGGGGATCTCGACCTCAGCGGTGGTCGCTCGATCTCGGCCGGCTCGACCATCAACGCCCTGATGGCCATCAACGGCGACATTCTGGGCAACGGGGTGACCAGTCCGGACATCTACGTCGGGAACGGCAACCTATCGAGCCTCGTGGCCGTGGGCGGCGGGGTGCAGAGCGTCTGGGTGGACGTCAACGGCGCAGGCGCGTCCTCGGGCCGGCTGGGCAGCGTCTACGTCGGCGGGAGCGTCAGCAACACTCTCTTCGAGGCCGACGGGCTTCTTTCTAGCCTGTTTGCCCTGGGCGACTTCACGAACAGCAGCGTGGATGCGGGCAGCCTGTCCGTGGTCTACGCGCGCGGCACAATCAGCGAGGACTCGACGGACGGTGACGAGGACGAGATCCGCGCGGGCGCGGGCAGCTACTTCGTGATCGACTCGACGAAGTTCGCGCAGATAACGGCTGAGCAGTCCGACACGTTTAGCGGGTTGACAGCGTCCGTGGGCTGATCGCAAGACTGCGCGGCGGCGACGGAGACACGGCCGCACGGCAGAGGAGGAACGGCTACCAGCGAGGCCGACAGCAGGGAGAATTCGGGATGACGTTCGTCATACATGTGTCGCGGGATGTCAGCGTGCCGCTCGGCATAGAACCGGGGGACTCAGTGGTGCTGGGCCGCGACTCGACTCAGTGCCAGTTCGTCGTCCGGGACATCAGCGTATCGCGGCGCCACTGCAGGCTGTCGGTCATCGGCGACCGAGCGCAGGTGGAGGACCTGGGCAGCACGAACGGCACTCTTGTGAACGGCCGACGCATCGAGACCGAACAGTTGTCGCCGGGCGACGTCGTCGAGATCGGCCAGTGCCGGATAGAACTGCTGTGATCCGCACCGGCGGCGATGCCTTGGGTCGGCACGCATGGGTCGGGCCGGGTTTGATCCTGGTCCGGTCCTTCTCTTTCGGAGGGGACCCCAACTTGCGCGGAAGCGCCGCGCTCAAGGAAAGGTACGCCGACAAGACCGGCTTCAACTGAACGAAGCCGAAGACCGGAGCGTTTCGTGGTCTAACGATCCCGAGATGGCCATCGCCGGATGGTCACCGAGGTCGGCGCTGCCGGCTGATCCGCCTGACCTGCGCGGCAGTCGCCCGACGTGACGGACCTTCCTCAGCATCCGCACGGAGAACGCAGACCATGACAGAACTGATCCGCATTAAGCCGCATCACTTCATCGACATCCTTACCGCGTTCGGCGCGGGGCAGACGCAGTTCGAGCCCCACCCCTACGGACACGCCGTCCACACGGTCGCTGCCAGAATCGCCGACCAGCCGGATGTTCTCCTCGAGATGGAATTCGGCGCCGACGATATCTGCGAGCCCTGCGTGCACAACATCGACGGCTTGTGCGACGACACGATCGACACGTCATATCGGCCCGATGCCCCCGCCCTGAAGAGGGAATGGAACCTTCTGCTGGACAACCGCTGGGCTTCGCAACTGGGCATCGAGGAAGGCGATCGTCTCACCGCACGGGAGTTCTGCTCCCGGTTGCGCGGTGCCATGGCCGGCATCATGGACGTCTACCGCGAGATGCCGGCCGAGAGGACAGCCTTGCGGGCCGCGAATCTCGAGAAGGGGATCGAAAAGGTGCTGGGTGCCGGCGCACAGCCTGATACGCCTTGAGGGCAGTTGGCGCCCGCCGCCGGGCACCGCAGCGGGCGATGCCGCACGACCCGTGCCTCGTCCGGCCCATTGGCTGTGACATACGGGACCGGGGCAGGTGACCAAGGACCGTGGAGGTACTCGTACGATGAAAAGGCCGCTCGCACGTCTACGCTTTCTGGCAATTGCCGCCGTCGCGCTCACGGCATCCATCTGCTCCGCCGGCCCGCAGTCGCTGGTCCCCCTGGCCGACGGCCGCATCCGCCAGGGACCATTCCTGCTCTTTGGAGACCAGAAGGGCGCCCTGCATCTGATGCGGGGGTCGGAGGTAATCGTTCGGGGCATGGCCCTCTACTGCGGCAACGGCGGCTACTGGCCCTATGACCAGATGGCCAACGCGAAGGTATCCTTCGGGCCGGGCACGCTGACGTTCGAGGCCGACGTGCCCGGCAAGCAGATGGCGTACGAACAGCACGTCTCGATCGTCGGCAACAGGATCCGCTTCCTCATCCGCCGCCGGGGCAGTTGGGGCGAATCGGGCTGGGACAGCTTCTCCGTCTGGCTGCCCATCCCGTACTACAGGGGGGCGCAGTATAGCGCCGACGGCCAGGCCGGCACGTACCCTGCGAAGTACACCCCCGAGCGTCCCTATCTGGCCAGCGGCGTGCGCAGGTGGGAGTCCAACCTGGGCGAGCCGTCCCTGAACCTGACGTTCGAGTGCGCCGACGGCATAAACGTATCGGACGCGCGCCGGTTCGGCGGGCAGAGCTACCGCATCGGCGTCGGCGTGCCCCGCCAGGCGACCGACGGCTCAGTCGAGCTGTTCCTGAAGCTCCCGCAGCTTCCCGAGGAGGCCGGGGCCGCGTTGCGCTGCTCTCGGATTGGCTACCCGATCGAAGGCGTGAAGCTTGGCGTCCTTGAGTGGCCGCGGTACGCGTCCCGGCCGGACGACCGCGTCCGCCTCGAGCGCGCTGACGGCACCGTCGTCAAGCAAGGCCGATTCGGCGAGACTGTCGACCCGGACTACGCGCAGAGCAGCTTCGCGAGCTTCGACTTCTCGGAGGTAAAGGAGCCAGGCGACTACCGGGTCGTCTGGCGCGGCAGAGCCGTTGAGTTCCCGATCCGCAACAGCGTCTTCCACGATGGCCTCTGGCAGCCTACGCTCGACGTCTTCATCCCCTTCGAGATGTGCCACGCGGACGTTGATCTCGGGGAGGGCGTGCCAGACCACCGCAGGTGCCACATGGACGACGCGATCCGTGTGCCGGCGAACTTCCCCGGCGTGGACGGCTTCCGTTCGTACGAATGCCAGGGCACGCCCTATGCCGCCGGGGATCGCATCCCGTGCACGAAGGGCGGCTGGCACGACGCCGGCGACTGCGACGTGAACATCAACGCGCAGGCGTTCGCCGTCTGGGCGCTCTCGCTGGCCTACGAGGAGTTCGGCCTGGAAAGGGACGTGGCCACCCTCGACCCCGAGGCACAGGCGTGGACGAGGGGCAAGCCGGACGGCGCGCCCGATGTCCTTCAGCAGGTCGAGTGGGGCGTCTACTGGCTGCTCAGCATGTTGCAGCCGGACGGGCGGACGTTCGTGGGCGTGGTGGCGCAGCCGGACCGCCGTTCCCTCGGCGGCAAGACCTGGCGCGAGGCCACCGACAACAAGCCGGGCACAGGGGACGAGCGGCACCTGAACGTCGACTACCACGCCGACCTGCAGCTCATGCAGACGATCTCGCTGTGCGCCGCCTCGCGCGTGCTGCGTCGGACCAAGCCGGAACTGGCGCGACAGTGCATCGAGGGCGCCGTGAAGGCCTTCGACTACTTCCGCACGCACGAGGAGGTCTACCGCAAGACCGTCTACTTCTACCCGGATCGGAAGGGCCGCGACGGGATGGTGGCTGCCACCCTCGCCGAGCTCTATCTGACGACGCGCGAGCCCGCGTACCTTGGGATGCTGCAGCAGATGGCCGAGACTATACGGAACCTGGAGCTCAACTTCCCCTACGTCTACAGCACGAGCGCCAGCACGTTCTGGTATGCGCCGCCCTTCCTGGCGCGCCTCTACGCCGTGCTGCCGGAGGGCGAACTGAAGGACGCCGTGCGCGAGGTCTGCCGCCGGGCGGCTCAGATCCAGTCCGACCTGGAGGCGCCCCGGCCCTGGCCCTTCGGCTACTGGAACTTCGGCAAGTGGGGCAACAGCACCGCGTGCGTGGTCCGCGTCTTCGATGCGTACTGGCTCTCTCGCGTGGCGCCCGACGTCTTCTCGGTGGCGGACACGGTCCGCTCGATGCTGTGGGTCTTCGGCCTGCATCCCCTGAACGACATGGTCTTCGTGTCCGGCGTCGGCCATCCGGGGCCGACGCACCTGCACAGCGGGCAGATCGTCGGCCTGTTCGGCCGCGAGCCCGGCACCGTCCCGGGCGCCCTGGTGCCGGGCATCAACGGGATATTCTCCTATGTGTCCCCGAACGTCCTCTACTACATGGACGACGGCACCCCCGGGAACAGCGAGGCGGGCGTGTACTCGTCCGTCCTCTACGTCTTCGCCGTCAACGCCCTCAAGAAGTCGGGATTCTGATCGGGCGGCCCCGACCCTTGCGCCGGGCAGGTGCGCGGCGTATCATCGCGCCCACGCACCCAGGGCCGGCTTCTCAGCCAATTCCCAAGGCAAAGATGGCATGAGATTCTTCGACTGCAACTGCTCCATCGGGCTGCCGATGATTGGCGCTCTCAAGCCCGTGCCCACGGCGGATGAGCTGCTCCGCTGGATGGACCGGGCTGGCGTTGAACGCGCCCTGGTGTGGCACGTCGCCCAGAGGGATTACGCCGTGCCGACGGGGAACCGGCTGCTGGCGGAGGCCGTCGCTGGCCGTCACGATCGATTGACGGGCTGTTGGAGCATCATGCCCAACCAGTGCGGCGAACTGCCCGAGCCGGACGAGTTCTGCGAGCAGATGGCAGCAGCCAACGTGCGCGCGCTGACGGCCTTCCCGAGCCTGCAGCACTTCCTGTTGCGAGGCGAATCGTGCGGGCCGATGCTCCAGACGATGGTCGAGCACCGCATCCCCATGATCCTGCCCGTCACGAGGGGCGTGGGGTGGGACGGCACTTACCACCTGCTGGCGGAGTTCCCGGAGCTGGTGTGCATCCTGAGCAACGTGAACACCTGGGCGACGGTGCGCATGTTCCTGCCGCTGCTGGGGAAGTACGCACACGTCCACCTTGACATCAGCGAGTACATCCTGGACGGTGGCATTGAACTGGTCACCGAGCGCTTCGGAGCGGGCAGAATGCTGTTCGGCACAGCCTTCCCCGCACGTGGGCACGGCGGTGCGATGCTGGCCGTGAGACACGCGGACATACCCGAAGAAGCGAAGCAAGCCATCGCCGCCGAGAATCTAGAGAGGATACTGGCGGGGGCGCGGCTTTGACGCAAACCGCCCGCCTGCCGCATGACGGCCAGGCCATGAAAGCCCAAACGCCGATTAGACCCGATTCGTCGATCGCCGCCGAGTTCTGGCAGGACGGGCGAAGCGAATCTTGCCCCGTCTATGACATGCACGCCCATCCCGGACCGTGCAAGTACACGTGCGTGCCGCGCTCCGAGCCGGCTGACATGGTGCAAGCCATGGACGCGGCGGGGATACGGCTCGTCTGCATCTCCCATCAGGCGGGGCTCTTCGGACCGGACCTGGGCAACCGGCCCGCGGTCGAGGCCGTGCGCGAGTTCCCGGACCGCTTTCGCGCTTACCTCTCGGTCAATCCGCATTACCCGGAGGCGCTCGAGCGGGAGCTGGCCGAGTTCGACGACATGCGCGACGTCTACGTCGGCCTGAAGTTCCTGCCCGACTATCACAAGGTGAAGATCAGCGATGGGCGCTACCGGCGGGCGCTGGAGTTCGCCGAGGAACGTGGTGTGCTGCTGCTGTCCCACACGTACGGCGGCAGCCGGTTCAACGGCGCCGCCGAGGTGCGCCACGTGGCCGAGAACTACCCCAACATCAGGCTGTTGATGGCCCACTGTCTGAAGGCCGACTGGCGCGAGGCCGCCGCCATTGCACGCGAGCACCCTCACGCCTACCTTGACCTGACCGGTGTGCTTGGCCAGTGGGGCGCAGTCGAGCTCCTGTGCGAAGAAGCCGGAAGCGGGAAGGTCCTGTTCGGCACGGACGCCCCCCTCTACAGCCAGCGCGAGGCGATCGGGCAACTGCTGTCCGCCGACATAACGGACGCCGACATCCACAACATATGCCATCGCAACGCCGAGGCGCTCCTGGGGCTGTGAACGCCCCAAGTGTCGCTCGACTGGGACCCCCGAGAAACGGAGAGGCCGATGCCGTCAGCCAGACCCAATCTGGTATTCATGATGACGGACCATCAACGCTACGACAGCTTCGGCATGGTGCAGTGCGGCGTCGAGGTCGCGCCGAACCTGAACCGCCTGGCCTCGCAGAGCTGCTTCTTCGAGCGCACCTATAACACGGCGCCGCTCTGCGCGCCGGCTCGCACGGCCCTGTTCACCGGCAAGTGCCCCTTTCACACGGGCGTGGTGAACAACGACTTCGAAGGCGTCACGGCCCAGGACCACAAGCCGTTTCAGCAGTACCTTGCGGAAGCCGGCTATGACGTCGCGCACGTGGGGATCGACCACGTCAAGGTCAAGCCCCCTTACCGCGAGCGCGTGCCCTTCGCCCTGTGGGTCAGCAACGCGGAGCACCGGCGCTACCTGAAGGAGCACATCGAGGGCGAGCCGTACCCGGATCCACATCTGTTCTCGAAGGAGATCACCGAGATTCAGCAGGGCGAACCAGTCCGCCGTCGCTTCTCCAGCACAACGACCGCCGCCTGGCCCTACCCGGTGGAGCATTCTCTGGACAGCTACTGGTGTCGGCGGGCCGTCGAGTTCCTGGAGCGGCCTCACGAGCGACCGTTCGCGCTCTTCCTGTTCCTGTGGGCGCCCCACCCTCCCCTTCGCGTCCCCGAGCCGTACGCGTCCATGTTTGACCCGGGCGACCTCGAGCTGCCGCCGAATGTGGGTCAGACGGCCGATGGCGAGCCCGCCAACCGCCGCAAAGGCATCGCCGGGCAACTGGGAGAAGGCGTCAGCATGGACGAATGGCGCAAAGTGTGGGCGGCGCATCTCGGCCTGGTGAACCTGGCCGACGGCGGCATCGGCACCGTGCTGGAGGCGTTGGACTCGGCCGCCCTCTCGGAAGAAACCGTCGTCGTGTTCACCGTCGACCACGGCGACTTCCTGGGCCAGCACCGCATGTACCAGAAGTTCGAGATGTACGAACCGGCGATCCGCATGCCCCTTCTGGTCCGGATGCCCGGCGCCGAGGCCCATGCCTTCGACACTCCCGTCTCGCATCTGGACATCATGCCGACGCTGATGGCGCTGATGGACATGGACGCGCCCGGAGACCTGGAAGGCGCTTCCCTCGCCGACAGCGTCAGTCAGGGGACGGCCCCGCCGAGCCGCCCGGTGTTCTGCGAGTTCTGTGGCAGCCGCAGCAGGGACATCAACCGCCGCGCCGTCATCACGCACCGGTGGAAGTATGTGTACGACCCGGAGGATGCGCCCGAGCTTTACGACCTGCGCACGGACCCCCTGGAAATGACGAACCTGGCGGCCGATCCACGCTATGCCGAGACGATCCACCAGCTCCACGCCGAGGCCAAGGCCTGGGCCGAGAGGTGCGGCGACTGGGTCGAGTTCTAATGGTCACGTAGTCACGAGTTGGGCCGACGCCCTTGCAGCCTGGAGGAACCAGACGTATGGCCGAGAGGCTTTCATCCCGCGAACGAATGTTGGCGGCGCTCGAATGCCGGGAGCCGGACTACGTTCCCTGCTGCTTCAGCGCCTTCCAGATTCTGCGGCAGAAGTGTAAAGACCAGCTCGACTACGTCGAGAGGCAGCTCGCGATGGGCCTCGACGCGATGGCGCAGATCCAGACCCCTTCGGTGCGCTTCGACCCGCGCGTGACCACGCGCGAATGGCGCGAAGACGAGCCGCAGCAGCCCTACCCGCTCCTGCATAAGGTCTACGAGACTCCGGCCGGCCCTCTGCGCACGTGCGTTAGCATGAGCGAGGACTGGCCCTGGGGCGAGCACATCCCGCTGATGGACGACTTCCTGATCCCGCGCTCGTGCAAGTTCCTCGTGACGCCGGAGGACAACCTGGAGGCGCTGCGGTATCTCCTGGCGCCGCCGACGGACGATGACGTGCGCGCCTTGCGAAGATCCGCAGAGCGCGTGAAGGCATGGGCGGCCGAGCGCGACCTGCCGGTCATTGCGTTCTACGGGATGGTGGGCGACCTGGCCGCGTGGCTCTGCGGCATCCAGGAACTCATGATGATGACGGTAGACGCGCCGGACTTCCTCCACCAGGTTCTGGCCCTCATCGAAGAGTGGAACCGGCAGCGGATGGAGCTGGTCCTGGAGCAAGGAGTGGACGTGTTCGTCCGGCGCGCTTGGTACGAGAACGCCGACTTCTGGTCGCCGACCCTGTACGGCGAATACCTCCTGCCCGGGCTGCGACGCGACGCTGAGCTCGCGCACGCGGCGGGCGCCAGGTTCGGTTACCTGATGAGTTGCTCCCTGATGCCTCTGCTCGACGCGATGCTGGAGGCCGGCGTCGACGTGCTGCTCGGCGTGGACCCGGCGCAGGATAGGACCATGGACCTGAGCGCCCTAAAGGAGAAAGCCGACGGGAAGATGTGCCTGTGGGGAGGCGTCTGCGGATACCTGACCGTCGAGTGCGGCGCGCCGGAGGAGATCAGGGCCCAGGTGCGGGACGCGATCCGCATCCTCGGCCCCGGCGGCGGGCTCATCCTGGCACCGGTGACGAACATCCGCGAAGACACCCCGCAGGCCTGGCGGAACGTGGAAGCACTGATCGAAGCCTGGCGATGCATGCGCGACTACCCGATCAACGTGCGCTGAATGGCCGGCTCAGAGCCGGCGTACATAACCTGAGCGGTCTTGAACTCTGACGGGAGAAGGTGACATGGGACAAAGCAGCTGTCAGGAATGGGCGACGCGGGCGCGAGCCGTCATGCCATTTGGGAGCAGCACGTGCTCCAAGTCCCCGAGGTATCTGCCCGAAGAGCCCGGCGCCATCGTGCGGGGTAAGGGATGCCGCGTGTGGGACGCCGACGGCCGCGAGTACATCGACTTCCGCAACGGCCTCGGCCCCGTAACGCTCGGCTACTGCTACCCCGCCACGGATGAGGCCATCCGCCGGCAGCTCGAGGACGGAATCATCTTCGGCCAGCCGCATCCGCTTGAGACGGAGGTGGCCGAGATGATCTGCGAGGTCATCCCCTGCGCGGAACGCGCCCGTTTCCTGAAGACGGGCGGCGAGGCCAACGCCGCCTGTATCCGCCTGGCGCGCCATCACACGGGGAGGGACCACGTCGTCCAGGTCGGCTACAACGGCTGGCTCAACAGCCTGGCCGCCGGTGGGCGCACGCTGCCGCGCATGGAAGCCACGTCTTCCCCGCCCGGCGTGCCGCGGGCGCTCAGCGCGCTGCACCATTCGTGCGGATGGAACAACACGGAGCGGCTCGAAGGTCTCTTCGCCGAGCAAGGCGACCAGATCGCCGCGCTCGTCATCGCGGCCGGCTACACGGACATGGAGGCGGGCGAGACCTTCTACCCGCTTGCGCGTGAACTCACCGAGAAGCATGGCGCCGTGCTGATCTACGACGAGATCGTGACGGGCTTCCGCGTGGCGCTCGCCGGCGTGCAGGAGCACTTCGGCGTCACGCCCGACATGGCCGTCTTCGCCAAGGGCGTGGCCAACGGCATGCCGCTCTCGGTCTACTGTGGCAAAGCGGAAATCATGGAGGGAGTGCACGAGGCCATCGTCTCGTCCACCTACGGCGGCGAGACTCTCTCCCTGGCGGCTGCCAAGGCCACCATCGAGACCTATCGCAACGAGGGCGTCATCGACCACCTGTGGCGCATGGGCGAGAAGATGTGGTCGGCCTGCAACGCCATGTACAGGGAGCACGGCCTGCCTCTGGAATGGCAAGGCTACTGGCCGGTCCCGCAGATCGTCGCGGGCCCGGACGCCCCCGCCGACTTGCACGAGCGGTTCGTGCGGGCCTCGTACGCGAACGGCCTGTCGTTCTACCAGTGCAACTACGTCACCTTCAGCCACAAAGAGGCGGACATCGAAGACGCGCTCGAGCGCATGGAGAATGCTTGTCGCCAGCTTGCCGCCGGCATGTGAGGCGTCGCCCGGGCCTCGTGCGGCGGCCGGGCTGTGTCATCACCGACGGCCAGGGCCTCTTGTCTTGGCCACACGCCTGCAATCTCCAGTTCCACCACAGGAGGCGACGCAGCAGAATGCGGGCGGCACGTTTCCCAGGGAACGGACGGATCGAGCTGGTCGAAGTGCCCACGCCCGAACCCGCGGAGGGCGAGCTGCTGATCCGTGTCGAGGGGTGCGGAATATGCGGCTCAGACCACAAGGTCCTCCTGAACGGCCTGAAGTCCACGCCCGGACACGAAGTCGCCGGGGCGGTCGTGGAAACGGGCGCCAACTGCCGGACCGAGGTCGGGGCCCGCATCGCCGCCTACCTGCCGAAGCACTGCGGCGAGTGCGAGTTCTGCCGGCAGGGCAAAGAGAATCTATGCCCCAACAAGGCCGGCCTCATCGGTTGGAGCTGCGATGGCGGGTACGCCGAGTACATGCTGCTGCCGGACCGGAACGCCCTCAGCCTGGACGCCGACACATCGTTCGCGGAGGGCGTCGTCCTTCTCGACACGCTGGGCACGGCGGGACACGCGATCCGGCTGGCGCAGTGCTGGGAAGCGCGTAGCGCCCTGGTGATCGGGGCCGGCCCCATCGGGTTGGGGGCACTGCTCAGCATGACAGCCCTCGGCGTGCCCCGGGTCTTCGTCTCCGAGCTCTCGGAGTATCGCAGGGAAGCGGCTGCGCAGTTCGGGGCCGTCGCGCTCGACCCGGTTCACGAAAACCTGGAAGAGCGCATCCGGGACGAGTTCCCCTACGGCGTCGACCTCGTCGTCGAGGCCGCCGGCACGTTGCCCACTATCTGGCAATCGTTCGACCTGGTGAAGCCGGGTGGGAAGGTCTGCCTGGTAGGCGAGTACTGGGGACGGGTCGAGCTGGAGCGGCCAAAGGGCTCCTGGATGATAAACGACATCACGGTCATACGGTCCTTCTACTTCCCGGTCCCCGACTTCGATGAGAACCAGCGGATGGTGCTGGAGGGCAGGCTCCCCGTGCGGTCGCTCGTGTCGCACGAGTTCCCGCTGGCACAGATATCCGAAGCATTCGACGCCTTCTTCTCGGGCCGCACGCTGAAGGTGATCGTCAAACCGTAGCCGCCCCGGCCTCGACCGGCGCTATGCGGAGAACCGGCGGCCCTCGTCCACCATGGCCAGGAAGCTGTCCACGGGCACGTAGTTGGCGATGCTGTTCCCGGAGCCCAGGCAGTAACCGCCGCCGGGCATGCACTGCTCGAGGACGCGCCGGACGCGCGCGCGAATCTGCTCCTCGTCGGCGCGGCAAAGGAAGTCGACGTCGATGCCGCCGAGGATCGAGATGCGGCTGCCGTAGGTCCGGTAGGCCTCCTCAACGGGCTCTATGACGTCTTCGAACGAGTGGCGCCCGTCGATTTCCACGTCCTCGATCAAGTCCTCCATGATCGGCGCCAGGTTCCCGCAGGAGTGCAGTATGTAGGGTCGCCCGGCGTCCTGAGCCATCTGCGCCATGAGCTTGTGCTCGGGCAGGACGAACTCCCGCATGTCGTCCGGGCTGATCAGCGTCCCGCCTCGGAATCCCATGTCGTCGCTTCCCCAGATGACCTTGACCCGGTCGAACTCCAGGATTCTCTGCAGGACGCGACGGTGGACTTCCATCAACCTGTCGCTTATCGCCTTCACGAGGTCGCGCTGGTCGTACAGCGCGTAGCAGAGCGTCTCGTATCCCATCAGCCACGTGAGGTGTTCGGCCGCCTGGCCGAAGTACTCGGTGGCGATGATGCACATGTCGTCCGGCAGATTCTCCGAGTACCACTCCAGGGACCGCGTCGAGGTGGCATCCACGTCGGGCCAGGGGTACGCCTCGAAGTCGTCCCAGTTCGTGATGGGCCCGGCGTGCTCTTCCATGAAGCTGCGCCCGCCCTCGCGCGCCAGCGCGCCGGCGTCGTCCGCTTTCAGCCACCTTAACGGAAGCTCGAAGTCATCCAGCGTGGTGCAGACGTAGTCGTACCCGAGGAAACGCTGCACGGCCAACTGGCGCCTCCACCCGGACTCGGGGGCATCCGGGTCGGCTCCCTTCAGCAGAGCGAACCGCGCGCAGATCTCCTCCTGCACCTCGCGGTCGATGAACAGCTCCATGTGGTAGACGCGGTCGGGAATCCCGTCGCGTCGGATGCAGCGGACCAGCCCTTCCCAGCTCTGCCGGACGGGTGTCGATAGCAGACCCTTCATGGGCTCCTCTCCCAATTCCGATGTAAGCAGGGCGGACCTGGCGCGCCGGGTCAGTCGGCCAGATCGTGGAAGACCGCCTCGATCGCCTCCTGGGCGATCCGTTCGGAGTCGGGCCCGACCTTTGTTGTGTTGATCTCGTAGCCGCCCTCGGGGTAGGCGGCGGCGGTCGGCAGGTACCCGACGTTTCCGTTGCTATAGCCCAGCACGAGCGTGGACTGCGCCGGGGACGCCTCACGGCCGAACAGCGCGTACTCGACGAACACCTCGGCGCTCATCGCCACCAGCATGGCGTCGCCAAGGCGGATGCCGTGCAGCCGGAGCGGCTTCGGCTCGCCGTCTTCTTCTTTCGGCGGCAGATCCGCCGTGCGTGTGACGGCCCGCACGGGCAGGGCACTGAGGTCCCGCATGTGGCTCAGGGCCTGCCGCACGGCCGCGGCGGCGGCCGCAGCGTGCTGCTCCATCTCACCGAACGTGCCTCGCACTCCGTCGCGTTTCGTGCTGTACGGGTTCTGATTTGCGCCGCAGCCCTGGAGGAAGACGAATCTCTCGCCCGGGGCCTGACATTCCAGGCGCTGGATGGCGCGCCCCATCCACTCGCCCGTGATGCTCAGGTTCCACTCGCCCAGCGTGGTGCCGTGCACCGGCGCGCTGAACAGCACGACATCCGGTTTGTGCTCCCGCGCGAACCGCCAGACGTCCACCTCGTGCAGCGTCGGTCCGTCGGGGTTCTCGCCGAGCCAGACCTTGCCGTCGGGCATCCTCTCGCGGCGGTTGCAGCCGATGTCGAGCGGGGCCGTGCCGGCCGAAAGCGCGGCCGGTGAGGCTTCGGC
>Ga0114922_10004201_pt1 | contig 13382 bp, 9 predicted proteins | sample AartaG_FD_100975 | JGI IMG/M metagenome (GOLD analysis project Ga0114922, IMG submission 100975) | Deep subsurface microbial communities from Aarhus Bay to uncover new lineages of life (NeLLi) - Aarhus_00045 metaG | ecosystem: Environmental > Aquatic > Marine > Oceanic > Sediment | place: Aarhus... | reverse complement strand
GTTGGCTAACTGGGTTGACTTAGTTTGCTCATCTATTTTTTCAACTACGCCTTGTTTATGCTCAAATTGATAAATTGTATCTTGCAACTGTCTGTCTAGTACCAGCCTATCAGTAATCACCACTACAGAATCAAAGATTTTTTCATCCTGTTGGTCATGCAGACTGGCAAGACGATGCGACAACCAACCGATTGAATTACTCTTGCCGCTGCCAGCTGAGTGCTGAATCAGGTAATTTGTTCCCGGACCATCAGCTTGGGTATGAGCCTCCAGTTTTCTTACCGAATCGAGTTGGTGATATCTGGGGAATATCATGGTTTCTCTGCGGATTATCTTGCCGCCAATAGTTCGCTCTATTGTCTCAAGATGCAGGAAGCGAGCTAGGATATCCAGAAAGCTATCCCGTTGCCAGATTTGCTCCCAGAGATATGATGTTTTATAGCCCTCCGGATTCTCTGGATTGCCAGCACCTGTGCCGTTACCTTTATTAAAAGGTAGGAAGTAGGTCGATTCTCCTTTAAGCTGTGTGGTCATGTAGGCGAGGTCTGGGTCAACTGCAAAGTGTACCAGCGTACGCTTTTTGAACTCAAAGATTTTCTCGCGAGGGTCACGGTCATGCATGTATTGATATCTGGCATTATCTACATTCTGCCCGCTCATGGGATTCTTAAGCTCGGCGGTGGCAATGGGGATGCCGTTCAAGCTAAGTAACAGGTCAATTGATTGCTCGCCGGTAGTGCTGTAGTGGAGCTGGCGGGTAACATTGAGACGATTGGCATCGTAGGCTTTTTTTAGGTCGGGATTCATACCGGAAGCAGGGGCAAAGTAAGCCACACGGAAAAGCTTGCCGTAACACTTGAAGCCGTGCCGGAGTACATTCAGGCTGCCCTGAGAGTTCATTGTCTTGCACAGGTCATCGAGCAAGACTGTTTCAGCATTGGCCTTAATGGAGCTTTCGAGATACTGCCACTCTTTAGGCTGAGTCTCCTTGATAAAGGGAATGAGGACAGTAGAATCAAGGCAATGCTCACGGTCGAAATTGGCCGGGTCCGCCTTAATGTAACCACCGTCATTAAGTAAAGAATATTCGATTTCTTCTTCGAATGCCTTTTCCCGGTGGTCTACCGGCATATTAATTCCTCCTATGACACGTGCTGTCTCACATCAATTTTACCCGTAACAGCAGCGGTGATAAGGGCAGAGCGATACTCCTGAAGCTTTTCTATGGCTTGATTTATCTTGCCGATGAGGTTATCAATTCTGGCGGTCTCTCGATCAAGATGATCTGCAATAGCCTGCTGTTCTTCAGTTCTTGGCAATGGAAGACCAACCGTTTCTAATTTCGATTTCCCCAATTCCATAAATGTACTACCTTGACCAAGTGATATGAGTTCTTGGCGACTAGCATAAAGAACATAATATAGAAAGCGAGTGCGCATATCTGAATGAGGTACAAGAGACCGGCAACCTTGATTAGTGCAAAGAGCAGTTGCAGCAATGGCTAGATGGCCTATCGGAGCACGAGTAGAAAGAATCAAACTGCCAGTGGGCACTAGGTTTGTCCCGCAACTTTCGTATCCAGCCTGTGTTATATATCGTTTTGTTCCACTGATTTCAGATGATGCTAATTCTCCCAAGTCTTCAGGAGTCACCCAGGGTATATCACCGTCCCAGTATTCAGGTTCAGAACTTTTAGGAGTTGACCCGTTAAATACTTTAGAGATTCGCTTTACGGATTTAATCTCCCAATGCGCTGGAATCTCACCTAACCACTCCACCCCACTATCTTTCATTGGCGAATACGGGGTAAGCCCTCTGGTAACGGCGTGGGTTATCAGAGCGGTACGCTGTTCCCGTAACAAATCAATGAGTCTCTGCTTTTTGGCTATCAACTCATCAATTCTGGCAGTTTCACGATCTAGAAAATCGGCAATGGCTTGCTGTTCTTGAATAGGCGGAATGAGGGAAATAACTTCTTTAAGTTTCTCTCTTGTCAGATGCGCGATACTAACTCTATTAGCTATGGCTTCAAAATGTCCTGATTTGCCACAAGCCAAGAACTGATATAAAAAATATAATGGCACATTATTCTTTTGAATTGTCACTTTGTGAACTGAGTTTTGAATATAACATTCCTCTAATTCATTTCTCCAAATTGCGGTTCTTCCTACTTCCCCTCCCTCACTCACAAGTAAATCATTTAATTCAAGCCGGTAACGAATTAGTTCTCTATCAGAAAACCACATTTCTTTAATATCAGAGTCATCAACTTTCTCCCATGAAATATTTTGGGCTCTTAAATATGGTTTCTCATTGTAATTACCATTGTCATTTGACTCAAGCATTTTACCTAGTACTATACTGCTGGAGTATTTGAGCTTTTTAACCTCCCAGTGCGCCGGAATCTCTCCCATCCACTCTACACCAGAATACTTATATTCAGTATATGGCTCGTATTTGCGCTCGGTACGTTCTGGAATGACCATGCTCATCCCGCCACCTCATTTATCATCCGCACAATGTCTTTCTCAATTTCCTTAATGTCCGCCTCTATATCATCCAGTGGTCGCGGTGGCACGTATTTGTAGAAATGACGGGTTATAGGGATTTCATAGCCTATCTTTGTCTTGCTTTCGTCTATCCAGGCATCCGGCACATGGGGCAGGACTTCCCGCTTGAAATACTCGTGGATGTCCTCTTTAAGAGGCACGTTCTCATAGTCGCGTAGCTCAGTATCCGGCTCTGGTTTACCTTTAGCGTCAGTGCAGATATCGGCGGTTTCATCCCGCTCAGACAATGCATTGATAACTACCTTCTTCACTGGCGCAGCCAGCTTGATTCCCTGCTTATTACAGGCAGCCAGCAGGTCAGCTTCAAAGGTATCACGGTTCTTATAAACCTTTGTACTATCCATGCTATTTAACGCCTGGATAATAGCCCCCTGCAATTTCTCTCCTGCCTTTTTCTCGGATTGTCCACTCTCTCCCTTCTTCCTGGATTTGGCCAGATTCTGGAAAGCGGAAGCTTCTCGCATGGTTTCAATGCGCTCTGGCACCACCTTGAAGTTGAGCTTTAAGGGACGCTCTACGGTTATCTTGCGGTATCCGAAATCCTCGTTATCGAATACCTTACAGTGTTCATTTTCGTTAAACTCTCCATAGATATTGGTTATATCTTTAATTTGCTGCTCGCTGATTTCGTTCCGCTTCTGTCCCAAACTTCTGCGCATTTTCTGGTAGTAATCCACCACGTTAACAAGCTGTATCTTTCCTTTCCTCTCCTGTGCTTTATTATTGGTTACAATCCATATGTAAGTATAGATACCGGTGTTATAGAAAATTTGGTCCGGCAGGGCGATTATAGCCTCCAGCCAGTCATTCTCAATAATCCACTTGCGGATATTGCTCTCACCTGAACCGGCATCACCAGTGAACAAAGGGGAGCCGTTGAAGACAATGCCGATGCGGCTTCCTTCCGGCTTCATCTTGGATATCATATGCTGTAAGAATAGAAACGAACCATCGTTAATGCGGGGCAGACCGGCACCGAAACGCCCATCGAATCCTTGCTGTTCATATTCTTTGCGTACGAAATCTTCTTCCGGTTTCCATTCCACACCAAATGGAGGATTAGCGAGCATATAATCATATTTCTGGCTTGTGAAACCATCATCAGTAAAGCTATCACCAAACCGGATATTTTCCAGGCTCTGGCCTTTAATCATCATGTCGGAGCCACAGATAGCGTAAGATTCATTATTATATTCCTGGCCAAATACGATAAGCCTAGCGTCCGGGTTTAACTGGTTCAGGTATTCATCAGATATTGAAAGCATCCCGCCGGTACCGCAGGCAGGGTCGAACAGGGTTTTGATGATGCCTGGTTTGGTCAGAATATCTTCCTCAGGATTAAAGAGCAGGTTTACCATGAGGCGGATAACTTCTCTAGGAGTGAAATGGTCACCAGCTTCTTCATTCCTTTGCTCGGAAAACTTGCGAATGAGTTCCTCAAAGATATAACCCATTTCAATATTAGGGACCTTATCCGGGTGCAGGTCGAGTTCACTAAATTTGGATACAATCAGGTACAGACGGTTGGCTTTGTCTAAACTGACAATTTGCTCCTCAAATTTGAAATTATCTATTATTTCCCGGGCTTTTGAAGAGAAGCTCTTAATGTAATGAACCAGATTGGCCACGATATTGTTCGGGTCACCTTTTAAGTTTTGAAAATCAAACTTGCTAGTATTGTGAAATTGCTGCCCGGCAGCGCGGTTCAGGATTAACTCATAGTCTTTTACGGGACCACCCTTTAGGCTTTCAACGCGATGCAAGACTTTATCTTTTGTGGGTTCCAAGACACAATCAAGCCGGCGCAATACAGTCATGGGAAGCATTACCTGCCCGTATTGAGACGGTTTATACGGACCGCGTAATAAATCAGCAACGCTCCAGATAAAGCTGACTTTCTCGTTAAATCTATCTACGGACATGACTGCTTTTTCTCTAACACGCTTAAAATCAAGTCCTTTCGGTTATGGTAATTATACACCCGTGGTAGAGTGTCAACAACAGATAGCCCTTTTGGAGCGAATAGAGAATTTCATGTGCGTGCAGCTGAGAGTCACAATCCGTCAAAGAGTGCAATAAAAGCTAAGGTAGCTCTGTTGCTCAGGCGACTATAGTAAAGGCAAGTCGTAGATGCGCCAAGTCTTGTAGCGCTTTGCCCCCATGAACTCGGAAGGGCGCAGGATTAGGTGGTTATCCTCCAGAAGCAGAGATGTCTCACATTTACAGTAGCCTTGCTGGATGGCGTAATTCTTAACTTTTTCATAGAGGAGAGCATCAACACCTAAGTTACGAAAACCGGGACGAACCCCAAAGAACATCAGCCGGGTGTGGCGAATATGTCGACGTTTGCAGAGCAGCCTGGCAATACGTAGTAGGTCTGACTCGCCGTACCAACGCCAGCGTGGCCGTAAGGCATAATTGGGGTCGGGGAAAGCCCCGAGAACAGCAGCCGGCTCACCTCGGACGAAAGCAAAGTGAACTAAGCCTGGATCTACGATTAGGCGTAGGGAATTTGCCAAAAGGATAGCTTCCTCATCAGTGATCGGGAGGAAACCCCAGTTTTGTGCCCAGCTCTCGTTGTAGATTCTTACTATTAGATGTACCTCATTGTGCAGGTGTTTGAAGATTAGTGGCCGCGTTTCAATGTCTCGGCGCTGTCGTACTTGATCTGCTAACCTCTGCAGGCGGAGAGGAGGGGGTGATTGTACATCCATTGTATAGGCGTAATAGTCCTTAGCTTTGCGGAAACCATACCGTTCGAGGAATTCGCCGTAGTACGGAGGATTGTGTGTTAATTCAACTGTCGGTGGGTACTCAAATCCGTCTACAAGGACACCTTGGCGTTCGTGGGTAGCATTGGAGTATTCACCGGGACCTCGTATAACCTGCATCCCACGGTTTTTGACCCAATCACAAGCCCGATCCAACAGTGCACTAGCGACTGCGTAATCCTCTATGACATCCCAGAAGCCGAAGAAACCGATATGGGTGTCGTGGTATTCGTTGAATCGATGGTTAATGGCTGCTGAGATTCGACCTACTGCCTTCCCATCACGCCAAGCCAGAAAGTGTGTAACTTCAGCATACCGGTGGTAGGGATGTTCCTGAGTTAGCAGACCAACCAGGCCGAGTAATCGGTTACCAAGTAAGTCGCCTCTGAGAGGCGGTGTCCAGCATGGGTCACCGTGATGGAGGCTCCAGGGGAAATCGGCAAAGAGCTTGACTCGGGACGACCCTAAGGGAATTTCCTCAATTTTCAGGAGTGCTTGGGATATGGTAAATCTCCAAAGAAAACAATTTTGGGGTATTATACCATGCTCCGCAAGTTAAATCGCTAGATTATTGATTAATTAGCAACATGTAATTGTAGATAATACATCTGGGTTAAATAATCAGCCATCTAGTGCAATATAAGTTGTGATAGATACATAGAAGGGTGATTAAAGAGACTCTTTTGAGGAAACCAGACTTGCTGTGTCTGGTTGTGGAAATGACCACCATCATCACCGTTGACGAACCACGGTCTCCCCTCTACAATAGCGATGGGGGGAAGCAAGGAAGTGATCGTCGTAACCGGGGCTACCGGTCACATTGGCAATGTTCTGCTCCGCGAGCTAATTGCGCACGGGCAGGTTGTGCGTACCCTTGTCCTACCCAATGATGACCTCCGTCCCCTCAGCAGTCTTGATGTGGAGATAGTCTACGGCGATGTCACTGACCTAGCCAGCCTCAAAGATGCTTTTGTGGGGGCAGATGTCGTCTTCCACCTAGCCGGAATCGTGACCATCATGTCAGGTATGGTGCGACTACTCGAGCGGGTGAATGTGGGAGGTGTGCGTAATGTCGCCAATGCCTGCCGCGCAACTGGTGTCCAACGTCTCGTCTATACCAGTTCTATCCACGCTGTCGCTGAGCCGCCGCATGGTACCGTAATCGATGAGTCACAGCCTTTCGATCCCGACCGAGTCCTGGGTGACTACGCCCGGAGTAAAGCCCGCGCTACACTTCTGCTTCTTGACGAAGTACGCCAGGGTGGACTCGATGCAGTCATCTGCTGTCCGACAGGCATCATCGGTCCGTGGGACTACGGAATCTCCAGCATCGGGCAGCTCATACTCGATTTTGCTAGTGGTCACCTGAAGTCGTATGTGAGCGGCGCCTATGATTTCGTGGATGTGCGTGATGTCGCCCACGGTCTTATCCTGGCTGCTGAGAAAGGGCAGACAGGGCGTCACTACATCTTCTCCGGTGCGCAGGTGCAGGTGCCAGAGCTGATGGAGGAACTGGCGCACAATATTGGTTATCCTGCGCCTACCTACCGGATACCGACTAAAATAGCCCGTGCCGCAGGGGTTCTCGCTGGTGCTTACTATAGACTGCTTCGGCGGCGGCCCGTGTTCACCGCTTACTCCATCGATGTGCTGCGCAGCAACTCCCAGGTAAGTTCAGCACGGGCGCGTGCGGAACTAGGCTTTACAACCAGACCTTGGCGGGAGTCCATCCACGACCAAGTCGAATGGTTCCGTACCGAGAGAATGCTTCCCGTGCATCGCTAGCTTTGAGAGGTTTCTTTAATGTTCCTGATGACTTGCCCCAGAAACAGGCGCATTGTTAGTGTTAGTCTAGTAATTGAAAAGGGAACATTCAAATAATCTAAAGAACCTATACCCGTAACCCAAAAACTGTATAGTATATCCTGGACACCGCACAGTATAGCATTGACTAATAGGAATAGAGAGTGTTATCCTGTTACTCATATTAGCATCAGTATCATTCAATAGCCCGGAGGAGATGAAGGTCAGAAAGCATAGTAATCCTGTAAGCCATGGTTTAGAAACATTGAGGGGGTAGATTGGAATCATTCGAGAGACAATGGAAACGCTGGTTTCCAGAAGATAGAAGCGGGAAGCCTAAGCCACCTGTTAAGCACGGATGGAGAACCTCTAGGGTACTGTTAATACTGTCTGGGGTTCTGGCTGTCTTTCTTATCATAAACATGTTAAAGGGGCTCTATACTGAGTGGCTCTGGTTCGACAGCTTAGACTATGGCAGTGTCTATACCACTATTTTGACAACTAAGATACTACTCTTCTTCTGTGGAGCCATCACCTTTTGCCTCTTATTTTTGGGCAACCTGATGCTGGCTACGCGCTTAGCACCCAAGGCGAAAGCGCAGCTCTGGCCTTGGGTCATAGTAGACCGTCTGCAGCGACTATCCAAGTGGAGCATTATCGCCGGAACGGCACTGCTCAGCCTAAATTTCGGACTAATAGCTCAGGGCAACTGGGAGGTTGTGCTTCGGTTCTTTAACGGGCAGCCCTTTGGCATCACCGACCCTGTTTTCCAAAGGGAGATTAGCTTTTATGTCTTCTCACTACCTTTCCTTCACTCACTGCGGGGTTGGCTCCTGGGTGTGCTGATAGTTACTCTTCTTGGCAGCGCTGGAGTATACTTTGTCAGCTACGGGGTGCAGCGGCTTAGGTTCGACTTTACCAGGCCAGTGTTAGCCCATATCGGTGGACTGGTTATTGCCGTCCTGGGCCTTTTCGCCTGGGGTTACTGGCTTGGCATCTGGGAATTAGTCTTCTCCAGTCGGGGGGTGGTCTTCGGAGCCAGCTATGCTGATTTGCATGCCAAGCTTCCAGCACAATGGATCCTTTTTGCAGTCGTGCTCGTCTTTATAGCAATCATTGTGTTTTCCGTATTGCGACGTAACTTTCGCTGGCCTTTATACGGTATCGGTGCCTGGATAGTGGCTGCCATTATCGTCGGGGCAATCTTCCCCGCCGTGGTACAGCGCTTTCAGGTACAGCCCAATGAACTGGCTCGGGAGAAGCCCTACATTGAGTATAATATACAATTTACAAGAGATGCCTTCGCTTTGAACCGGGTTGAGGAGCAGTCCTTCAGTGCGGAGAAGTCACCGAGCGGTGAGGATATAGCCCAAAATGAGGCGACTATCAGCAACGTCAGGCTCTGGGACTCTCGCCCGCTAAAGGACACCTATAACCAGCTCCAATCCATTCGACTCTACTATGACTTTAATGATATTGATGTCGACCGCTATGTCATCGATGGTGAGTACCAGCAGGTCATGCTATCGGCTCGGGAGTTATCTGCGGAGAAACTGGCCGTAGAGGCGCAGACCTGGGTCAACCGTAAACTGCAGTTTACTCACGGCTACGGTATTGCCCTGAGCCCGGTTAATGAGGTCACTGCTGAGGGGCTACCGGTATTGCTGGTGAAAGATATACCCCCTGTTGGTGACTTCAATATAGAGCAGCCCCAGATATACTTTGGGGAAAAAACGAATGATTACATAATTGTGAAAACAAATACTGAGGAGTTTGACTACCCTATGGGTGATGAGAATATATACGGTTACTATGAAGGGAAAGGTGGAGTTAGCTTGGGTAGTTTTATCCGCCGATTAGTCTATGCCTGGCAATTCGGTGACCTTAATATCCTTATCAGTGGCGAGTTAGCCCCAGAGAGCAGGGTAGTCTATTATCGAAACATCCAAGAAAGGGTGAACCACCTGGCACCATTTTTGAAGTTGGATAGTGACCCCTACCTGGTGGTGATAGAGGGAAAGTTGTTCTGGATACAGGATGCCTATACCACCACTGATCGCTATCCCTATTCTGAGCCGTTTGGGGGTGGGCTAAACTATATTCGCAATAGTGTTAAAGTAGTTATTGATGCCTACGAGGGCAGTGTAACCTTCTATATCGCTGACCCTGAGGATGCTTTAATACAAACCTACCAGGCCATCTTTCCCAAGCTCTTCGTCCCTGCCGAGCAGATGCCCGAATCCTTGCGAGTCCACATCCGTTATCCCGAGGACATGTTCAATATCCAGGCATCAGTATACCAAACCTATCATATGCGCGATGTCCGGGTATTCTACAACAAGGAAGACATGTGGACTATGCCCAGAGAAGTCTATTTCGGTAGTGAGCAGCCTATGGAGCCGTACTATATCATCATGAGACTGCCCGGTGAGGAGAAGGAGGAGTTCCTACTCATGTTACCATTCACCCCGGTGAATAAGAATAATACCATTGGCTGGCTGGCTGCCCGCAGTGATGGAGAAAACTACGGTAAGCTGCTTGTTTACCTTTTCCCCAAGGAGCGGCTAGTGTATGGTCCCAGCCAGATTGAGAATCGGATCGGGCAGGACACCGTCATTACTGAGCAGCTTGCTCTGTGGGGTCGCGGTGGTTCTCGAGTTATCCGCGGCAACCTGCTGCTGATTCCTTTAGGTGAGTCCATCTTGTATGTAGAGCCGGTCTTCCTCCAGGCAGAAGCCGGTGGGCTTCCACAGTTGAAGCGAGTTATTGTGGCTGCTGGTGAGAATATAGCTATGGAACAGACATTGAGTGAAAGTCTTGCGGCTATCTTTGGTGCTGAGGCACCGCCGACCGAACCAGAACAGCCAGCTCCTGCAGAACCGGAGGAGCCAGTGGCTGCTGATATAGCTAACCTGATTGAGGAGGCTCAACGGCACTACAACAAGGCTCAGGAGTACCTCCAGGCAGGTGATTGGAATGGTTATGGAGAGGAGTTGGACGCTCTGAAGGCGGTGCTGGATCGACTAGCGGAACTCACTGCTGACTAGCAAAGAAAGCCTATTGGTTCGACAATCTGGATTCTTGTTACTTTCAGTATACCTACCACATTTCAATATGCCGCCAAAGTTCACTTGTGACCAGATAGAGTTGGGGTAGTAGAATTCTCTAACCAATTGTCCTAATGGGAGGTTACCTATGAATTTTATCGAAATTGCAAAGAAGCGGTACAGCGTCCGAGTCTACAAACCCCAGCCAATAGAGGACGAAAAGCTTCAGCAAGTTCTTGAGGCGGCTCGCCTAGCGCCCACCGCAGCAAATAGGCAACCCTTTAAGTTCATCGTTATCCATACAAAGGGCAGAGGTGAAGAACTCATGCGGATATACAGCGCTCCCTGGTTCGTGCAAGCTCCAATAGTTATTTGCGCGTGTGGAATTCCCTCTCAAAGTTGGACTCGTCGAGACGGTAAGAACTACTACGAAGTGGATGTGACCATCGCCATGGACCACTTAATCCTAGCCGCCGCTGACTTAGGACTCGGCACATGCTGGGTTGGAGCGTTCAATTCTGATGCTGCGCGTCAAGTGCTGGGACTACCGGATGAGGTGGAGCCGATTGTATTGACTCCACTCGGATACCCCGATGCTCAGGCTGGATATAAAAGCAGGAAATCGTTGGATGATTTAGTGCACTACGAACACTGGTAAGCAAGTGAATTGAATATTCTGCCTGATTGTTGGTTCCAAGATAAAAGAATAGCGCATGATGAGCGTCACTCGTAGCCTGATAGCCGTCTTTGGCAGGACAAGGTGGTTACTGTCGGCGAAGCCAAGATATTACTTAAAGATGTGGAAGTATCACGCTCTGAGGGCTTCGAACAACACTCGGAATAACAAATTCATGCTTTATCAAGCTCCGTCATAAGAGTTGAGACACTTCTCCGAAGTTGACCCCTACGGCTGAATACTTTAAATTTCTAATCTGTAGAGAACATTTGACCTGGTTTGAGGAAGACCTTAGGTATGTCAAGTACCCTGAAGCGAGCACTGTTTCATATATTTGTTGGGTTATCAATCCCTGTAGCCGCCCTCTTTTTGCCTACAGTGGTAGTACTATTAGCTCTCGGGTCAGCCACCGGCGTTTTCTTATCAGTTGACCTTATTAGATTAAGGGCTCCCGGTGTAAATAGATGGTTTCTCTGGCTTTTTAAGGCACTGTTAAGAGAAAAAGAAGTGTCACATCTGACCGGCGCCAGTTATTTGCTTCTTGCATCTTTGATAGCGTTACTAGCTTTCCCAATAGATATTGCGGTGTTGGCGCTTTCTTTTCTTGCTGTGGGTGACGCAGTGGCGGCACTTGTCGGTCAGTGGGCAGGCAGAATTAAACTCCTAGGTAAGAGTTTGGTAGAGGCATTGGCATGCTTTATTGCTTGTGTTACAATAGGATTTTGCTATTACCATGCGGGTCTAAATATCGCTTTACCCACCATCATAGTAGGCTCGGCATGTGCCACTTTTGCCGAAGCCGTACCCTTGCCTATAGATGACAACCTAACTATGCCCCTATTCGCCGGAGCGGTGATGATAATAATGCAAATCTAGTACCAATGGGCTTACGGAAATACACATATCTGCGATTACATATTTGGTACCAACACCCATACGAGAATTGAGATGAGAAAACAAATAGCTAGACTAACATCTGTCATATTTAATCCCCCCGTTACAGCTATCATATCAATCCTGCTAGTTTCCTTCGAACCGACAACCAGCGTATTCGAATCTTTGAAGTGGACACTAATTGTAATAGCTCTTAGCATACTACCTCTCTCCTTGGCTGTTGTCTATCTTGTTCGCACTAACAGGCTCGATAGCGTCTTTGCTGATATTCGCCATCAGAGAACTAAAATTTACATACTGTGGATTATTTTGGCTATTGTGGGCTGTGTCGTTCTTCAGTGTCTAGCAGCGCCGTTAGCACTAGTAGCGTTGTTTCTCACAGCATTTGTATCGGGGGTGATATTTGGGGGCATTAACCTCTGGTGGAAAATAAGCCTTCACACTGCCACCGTCGCAACCCTAATAACGGTAGCGGTTATTTCGTATGGCTTTATAGCTGCAGTAAGTGTAGTGCTACTCCCTCTAATGATTTGGTCAAGAGTAGAATTAGGATGCCACTCAGCCGCTGAGGGAATAACCGCTGCTTTCCTAGCAAGTTTGATTCTCATCTTAGTATTTTACTCTCTGGGTCTAATTTAGCCTCTATTAGGCTTGGCACCGGTAGTAAACCGTAAAAAGCGAGAAATACATCCAAGTTTAGTCTAGCAGTAATCACACTTCGTGACGGAAAGTTCAATATCGAGCCGAGCCACCTGATATTATTCATTTGATTATAACGGATCAGGTTCACTCTACCGATAGAATCCTGAATAATCTTCGATAAAATTCTTGCGGATTATCGACCATCATGAAATGCCCGCTACTGGAAATCTGTGTCTTGGGAACAGGAGCAAGCAGTCTTACTACGGCTGAGTTCCTGTTCAACTCCCCAAATATGTAATGCTTGCTTATGTCCAAATCGATAAACATTCGCAGCAGTTTCCCACTATCAGACCAGTTCACTAGAGATTCTGAACTCTTGTAAAACGCGTATGGGGCGCTTTTGGAAAGCCATTTATAGAGTAATCTCTGGCTCATTATCGTGGGACCTAGTAGCTCTTTGGTGCCACTAACCTTGGATTTCAAAGCCTGAAATGCCCTTGTCTCAAAATCTTCCAATGAATACCGGATGGCTTCTCTACTTAATGTGCAATCTTCCCCAACCAGATTTCCTTCCAAATTTGTAAATGATATGACTTTCCCCCCTATTTTCTCAGCTAAAAGTAGCCCGATTGCTCCGCCCATACTGTGCCCAACCAAATGAATCCTTTCAAGGTTCAGTTCTTCAATAGCTAGTTTGCAGATCTCGACATGTTCTTCCACGGTATAAGAGAAATCTTTAGGCTTGGAAGAATTGCCGAAACCTAACAAATCAAAAGCTAGGACTGTGTATTTCTCATATTCTGGAAACTTCCAGACATCTTTGAAAGAATCTTTAGAGCAACCTAATCCGTGTATGAGAGGTACAATCAAAAGGTGTGGAAATAGTTAGCGGTAGCGAGTACCCTTTCTGTAGTGAGAAAACAACAGAAGGAGGTACTAACCACCGCCATGGGAAAGCAAACCACAACAGGGAACCAAG
>Ga0114922_10004200_pt1 | contig 13382 bp, 15 predicted proteins | sample AartaG_FD_100975 | JGI IMG/M metagenome (GOLD analysis project Ga0114922, IMG submission 100975) | Deep subsurface microbial communities from Aarhus Bay to uncover new lineages of life (NeLLi) - Aarhus_00045 metaG | ecosystem: Environmental > Aquatic > Marine > Oceanic > Sediment | place... | reverse complement strand
TTACTATTAATAATCGGCCGTGCTCTTGCAGGTCTTGTTGCAGGCAGCATGTCAACTGCTCAAGCTTCAATAGCTGACGTCAGTCATAAAAATAATAAAACTGTTAACTTAGGTTTAATTTCTTTTGCAAGTTCTTCTGGCTTTGTCGTTGGCCCCTTGATAAGTAGTATTTTGGCAGACAAAAGTTTGGTTAGTTGGTTCAGCTACTCAACTCCTTTTTTAGCTGCTACTATATTAGCATTTTTAAATGCTAGTGCTCTTATTTTTACTTTTAAAGAAACCTTTCATCCTAAGGCAAAACAAAGGATTCAATTAACTAAAGGATTGGAAGTTCTTGTTTCCGCCTTCACTAATAGAAAAATTCGTAGATTTGCGACCATTTATTTACTACTGACATTAGGTTGGACAATGTATATCCAGTATATAAGTTTATATTTAGTACAAGTGTTCGGCTATGGTTTTACTCAAATTGGTCATTATATCGCTTGGATTGCCATCTTATTAGGATTTTCTTATTTAATAATCGTGCGCATCGTAGCAAAATTCTTCAGACCAATACAAATTGTTAATGGTGCTCTAATTTGTGCTGTTATTGGAACCACTGTTGCGACGTGGAAAATCGAATTAGTAGCGTGGATAACTGTAATCCCTATTGTCGTTGGAAGAGCATTATCTTATACAGCGTCATTGACCATATTTTCCAATTTTGTAGATAAAGATTCACAAGGCTGGGTAATGGGAGTTGCGGGTGCTATCCTGGCTTTTTCATGGGGAACTGGTTCTATTCTCGCAGGTATTTTAGGATCCTTTTCAGTCGAAGCTCCTTTTGTTATAGCAACAATCCTTTTATTACTTGCATTAGCAGCTGCCTCTTCACTTTTTAGGAAAAACTCTCTAGTTTAATGATACCATATGCAGGCTTTTCGTAAGGATGATTAGTCTTTAAAGCAGTAATAACTTGCTGAATATTTTCAGCATCACAAATCATTTCCACTTTATATTCTTCAACAGTTTCTATTTTCCCGAATGATCCTAAGTATGGTGTGCTACCCTGTTGTGGACAAAACTGGCCGCTACCCTTAGTCTGCCAAGCACAACATTCATAATTACCAAGTTTCCCGGCCCCTGCTTTAAATAGACTATCTTTAACTTGTTCTAGATGAGTTTCTGGAACATAAAAACAAAGTTGGTAAATCATAAATTTTCTCCATTAAACAATGTAAATATAACTCAATTTTGTTAATATTAGAAATACACTTTTAACGGGGTCAATAGATGGAAAAGAATACAATTTATATCTGTCATTTACCTTTTTCTATTACAGAAGAAGATCTACGAGAACTGTTCTCCAAATTTGGAAAAATTAAAGAAATAACTATCCCAACTGAACAAGGCTGTGATCGTACCCGCGGTTTTGGGTTTGTTGAATTTGCTGATCCCAAATCTGCTGAGAAAGCGGTAGCGGCAATGGATTCCAAAGAAATTACTATTAGTGGAGAAACAAGGTGTCTTAGCGTAAAAATTGCTGAAGCCAAAGAAAAGACTCGTGGCAGAGGCGGCAGATGGTGATCAAAACTTATGATTACACACGACTATACTAAACAAATTACTGCTGCTTTGGATAGCTGCATCACAGAAACTAAATACTCTGGGAAAAAATATGTAGGTAAAGTACGGGATACTTATGACCAAGGCAATGAATTATTGATCGCTAGTACCGATAGATTAAGCGCTTTTGATCGTGTTCTAACAGCAATTCCATTTAAAGGTCAAGTACTAAATCAGATCAGTGCTTGGTGGTTCAAGCAAACTAAACATATTATTGACAATCATGTAATCGAAGTTCCAGAACCTAACATTACCATAGCTAAAAAATGCAAAGTTTTCCCAGTTGAATTTGTTGTCCGTGCTTATGTAACCGGAATCACTAGTACTTCTTTGTGGACTCATTACGAAAAAGGAGAACGTGAATATTGTGGCCATAAATTACCAGAAGGACTAATTAAAAATCAGCCTCTACCAAAACCAATTTTAACTCCCACTACTAAAGAAGCCGTTCATGACCGTCCATTAAGCGCTCAAGATATTCTCAAGCAAAAACTTATGAGCAAACAAGATTGGGAATATATTAGCAAAATTGCTTTACAGTTGTTCAATTTCGGAAGTCAACTAGCAGCAAAGTGTGGTTTGATTTTAGTTGATACCAAATACGAATTTGGCGAAGATAAAGATGGAAATATCTTATTAGTCGACGAATTACACACGCCAGACTCAAGTCGTTATTGGCGAGCAAGTAACTATCAAGTGCGTTTTGTAAATAATCAAGAACCAGATAATTTCGATAAAGAAATAGTCCGCTTATGGTATAAACAACATTGCGATCCTTATAAAGACAAAGTTTTACCGCTAGCACCCAAAGAACTAATTATTAAATTAGCACAACGATATATTCAATTATACGAGATGATTACCGGTAATAAATTTAAACCTTAAAAAGTGTGCTGTTGCTCATATTACGTTTATCCAATTTACAAGACCTTTAATACAGAATAACAAATATGCATTTGTATATTTACAATTCCATTTGATTATGCTAATTTGGAATACGAAATATACATCTGTCGATTTGTAATTCCATAAAGGAGATGATGTCAATCACATTAACGAATGATGCCTCGTTTTGAATTTTTGAGCATATCAACAAATAATTGCACTTCGGGACAATCATTTACCATTTCTTCTAATTTTGGTATTGCTTGCTTTGTAGTCAGATTTTCCTGGTAAATTATACGATACGCGTCGCGCAATTTTTTTACGGTTTCATTACTGAAACCTTTGCGCCTTAAACCTACTACATTTAAGCCATATATTATGGTTTTACCATGATATCCAGAAACATAAATATATGGCAGCACATCTTTAGGAACACCGGTTGCTGCTGCCACAAAACTATAAGTGCCAATAGTACAAAATTGGGCAATTTTAGCAAAACCGCCTAACACAACATGATCTTCAATAATAACATGACCAGCTAAAGAAGCATTGTTGGCAAATACGATGTCATTACCCAATACACAATCATGGGCAATATGCACATAAGCCATTAGCAAATTCCCATGGCCGATTCTTGTTACACCTTTCCCCTGTTGAGTACCCCGATGCAATGAACAAAATTCACGAATAATATTATTGTCACCTATTTCTAATAATGTATCCTCGCCTTTATATTTTAAATCTTGCGGATCTTCACCGACAGAAGCAAATTGAAATATCTTATTATTGCAACCAATTTTAGTTCGACCTTTAATGACCACATGTGGACATATACAAGTTCCTTCTCCAATTTCTACATTTTCACCAATAATAGTATAGGGACCAATACTTACATTATGAGCAAGTTTAGCATTCGGACTTATAATCGCCAGCTTATCAATCATGTTACCGCCTTATCTCGCTATCATTAAATTCGCCGCACAAGCAATATTACCATCAACAGTTGCTTTGGTATCAAATTTCCAAACATCTTTTTTTTGTCGTTCAACACTAACATGTAAAAGTAATTGATCTCCAGGCTCAACTACTCGTTTAAAGCGGGCGTTATCAATGCCAGCAAAATAAAACAACTCCTTGCTATTAGTTATGAGAAATACCAAAAGGCCTGCTGCCTGTGCTAAAGATTCTACTACAAGAACTCCAGGCATTACCGGTTTTACAGGAAAATGACCGGCGAAAAATGGCTCATTATAGGTAATATTTTTCATTGCCAATAAAGATTTCCCATCTTCATATTCCAACACACGGTCTACTAACATAAAAGGGTAGCGATGAGGCAGATACTGTAAAATTTCTTCAACATTTAACTTGTTCATATTATTTACCCTTCGATTTATACAATTTACCAGCCATATCATTTAATTGTAATAATCGCGACACAGTCTTCATCCATTTACGATGAGGTTGTACTGTAACAGCCGAAGAATAAACTCCTGGATCGGTAATGGATCTTCCTACAACACTAGCCCCAGTAATAATCGTTCGATCTACAATATTAATATGACCATTGAAACTTGTACCGCCACCTATCATACAATACTTACCAATAGAAGTACTACCAGCTACAGCTACACATCCAGCTATTATTGTGTGAGCACCTATTTTAACGTTATGTCCAACCTGAATTTGATTATCTAACTTGACCCCATCACCAATAACTGTATCTTCCAGTGCTCCTCTGTCAATACAAGTATTGGCACCTATTTCTACATCATCACCGACTCTTACTGCACCTAGCTGATAAATCTTACGCCATTCCCCATTATCATTTGCCATACCAAACCCGTCAGCGCCAAGCACCGCACCACTGTGAATTATCACGCGATTACCTATTTGAACACCATGATAAATAGTAACATTAGGATATAGATGACAATCATTACCTATTTTTACATCATCGCCGATTACACAATTAGCTGTAATCACACTATGCTCGCCGATAGTAACATTATTACCCACGCAACAATTAGCAGCTATAGCTACAGAACTATGGATGTCACAATTTTGACCAACAACGGCTGTTTCATGAATACCAGGTTTACTTTTCGATTCTTCGATGAAAAGATTAGTTAATTTAGCATAACTTAGATAAGGGTCTGCAACCAACAAAGCATTTCCAGAATAACGTTCGGCATCTTTAGACGATAAAATGACTGCAGCTGCCTTAGTTATTGATAAATATTTGCCGGCATCTGATGCAAAACCTGGTATTTTCGCACAAAAACTAATCTGATTCTGTTTAGCTTTATCAAGCGAGGCGATACCATTAACAACACATATAGCATCACCTCGCAATTCTGCTTGTAGAAACTCAGCTATTTCAGCCAAGGTATATTTTTTCATAAAGAATAATGATATTTTCTACTTAAGTTCTTTAATCACTTGATTAGTAACATCCATATCAGAATCATTATAGGCAACATTAGCTTTAGTTAATACCACATTTAACTTTTGATCTGCAGCGACTTCATCAACGGCTTTTTCAATACTTCCTAATATCGATTGCATAGCCTTTTTCTGTGCTTCCATTAATTTTTGCTGAAAATTAATTTGTAAATTATGTAACTTTTCTTGTTTAGCAAGAATTTTTTTCTGCGTAGCTTTTTTATCCTTGTCTTTCATAACGTCGTGATCGCGGTTAAATTTATCAAAATCTGCTTTAAGTTGCTTTTGTAATGCGGTTATTTGCGTCTGTTGTGGAGTAAATCGTCTTTTTAATTGAGCCTGCATTTTCTTAACCTGAGGAATACTCTGCAAAGTCTTCTGCACATCAAGTACTCCAATTTTTAAATCAGCGGCAAATACGATACTGAAGCTGAATAATAAAATAGTTGATAAAATCAACAATAACATTTTTTTCATAAAATTCTCCTCTTTAAAATAATTAAAACATAAAAATACTAATTAAAAACTAACACCAATTTGAAACTGAAAAGGCTCCGTTTCATCGCCTGGTTTCTCATTAATCGGTATAGCCAAACTAAAAATTAACGGTGCAATCGGAGTATACCATTCGACTTGTACACCAGTTGAATAACGTAAATCGCTTAAACTCAATTTCTTATCATAAACATTACCTGCATCTAAAAATATACTGGGTCGGACACTCGGCATAGGACTGGGAATAATAAGTCCCAAACTACCATACATTGAAATATTACCACCTATAGCGTCACCATTAGAATCTTTAGGTCCCAAAGTATTTGCACTAAAACCGCGTACCGAACCTATACCGCCTGCAAAATAATTTTCAAAGAACGGTAACTCATGCATTTTACCATAACCCCCTCCGTACCCTAAATAACCGTGCGCATCCATAATAAAACGTTCGGTGATTGGACGATACCATGTCACATCATAACTTGCTTTATAATATTCTAGCTTGTGTTTTAAAATTGGCAATCCACCTTCTAAACCTAACGACTGCATAAATCCTTTGGTCGGAAAAGGAAATTTATTTAAACTACTGTATTGCCAACCGCCATTAACTTTAATATTATCAAAATTCTTGCCATACTTAGCAACAAAATCTTTTATTTCTTTAGCAGAACTTGCAGACGTTCGTAATCTAGTATGCTCATAACCATAACCAAAATTCAAGCGGCTATATTCAGATATAGGAATTCCATAAGTAGCCGATCCACCAAATACATCCGTAGCATAATCACTTACATACTTAAGTTTTCTAGGATTAGTATTTTGATAATATAAATCAAGTCCAAAGCTAACATGATTTTTAGTGTAATATGGATCATAATAGTGGAAACTATAAACATTATTATACTGACTGTTATTAAATTGTACACCCACACCTTTACCACTACCCATAAAATTTCGCTCGTTAACTGAAGCCCCGTATATAAAACCATCCATATCAGAATAACCAAATTGAAGACTCGCTGCTGCTGATGAAGTTTCTTTAAGATGATTTTGTAAATCAACCTGATTAGGATGATTTGGAACCGGTTTTAATTGTGGCTCTATATTTTGCAAATAACCTAAATTAGCCAAATTTCGCTTTGATTCTTCAACATCCGATAATGAATAAAGCGCACCTTCCATTTGGCGCATTTCCCTGCGTAAAACATAGTCAGCTGTTTTAGTATTACCCACAAAACTAATTCTTCGAACATAAACTCGTTGCTTAGGATCGACTATAAAATTGATCAATACTTGGTGCTTGGTATGATCCACTTTTGGCTGTGGCTTAACATTTGCAAAAGCATAACCAAAATCACCTAAAAACATGGTGATGCTAGTATCGGTATCGATCACTTTCTTACGCGAAAAAACATCTCCTTTATGAATATCTATTAATTTTTGTATTTGCACCTTTTTGCCTAACAAATTACCTAATAACTTAATACCACTGACTGTATAAACTGGACCTTCAATTACGTGAATAATAATATAAACATATTGTTTATCGGGAGTAATTGAAACCTGAGTAGAATCGATTTTAAACTGCAAATAACCTCTATCTAAATAAAATGAACGTAATTTTTCTAAATCAGCATCTAGTTTTTCTCTCGAATATTGACCCGCGTGAGTAAAAAAGCTCCACAAATTCGGAGTACTCAAAGTAAATTCTTTTAGTAGCTGATGATCAGAAAATTTATGGTTGCCAATAATCTTAATCTCTTTTATTTTTGCAACTGGTCCTTCAAAGATATTAATATTTACAGATACACGGTTGCGTGGTTGTGAAGTTACTTTAGTATCAACTCGAGCATTGTAATAGCCTAAATTATAATATTCCTGCAATAAAGCCTGTTTGACACCAACCAGAACAGAACGATTAAATACCTCTCCTTCAGCAAATCCTTGCTGTCTTAAAGTCTCAAGTAGCTTTTTAGTCTTGATTTTTTTATTACCAGAAATATGCAATGCACCAATAGTTGGATTTTCGACCACCTTAACTATCAACTCATTGTTTTTGTGGAATAAACTAATATTACTAAAAAAGCCAGTCTTATATAAAGTTTCGATAATTTTAGAAGTTTCGGAATAATCTAACCGATCACCTTTTTTAATCGGCATATAACTTAAAAAAGTTCCAAGACTAACCCGCTGCAATCCTTCTACATGTACTTTCTTGACAACAAAACCAGAAGCAGCCCACGCAGAAGTAAAACAATATAATAGAACTACAAAAAATATTAACCGTTTAATAAAAGTCATAATACCCAGTATACATTAATTTATAAACAATAATAAACCCAAAGTAAACACCGGAACAGCTGCTGTCAAGCTATCAATCCGATCCAAAATACCACCATGGCCTGGTATCCATTGACCACTGTCTTTTACTCCTGCTTGTCGTTTCATAATACTTTCAAATAAATCACCGAGTACAGAAAATAATACTACCAATATAACTAAAATTGTCCACGGCAGCAATTTGCTAAACTCAATTTTCGCAAATACAGCAAAAATAGCCGCAACTATTAACGCCGACATTATTCCTCCACATAATCCTTCAATAGTTTTTCCTGGGCTTATTTTAGGTGCTAATTTATGTTTACCCCATAACGTTCCAGAAAAATAAGCCCCGGTATCTGCAGCCCAAACCAAGCAGAGAATAAATAAAACATTTACTGACGACATTTTATGTAACGCATTTAACCCTATCAAAAAAGGAATAAATACAAAAAAACTAAGCAAACAACTCACCCGTCCTCGAAAAAGCTTTTTATTAACATTCGGATAACGCAAAATTAAACAAAATACCAATAGCCACCATACCAAACTAATCCATAAAGTGACTTTCACTAATAAAAGTTGTGTCATAGAAAAACCCCACCATAATAACCCTATATACAAAATACGCTGCCAGATCTCAGATAAACCAGCTAGTAACGACCACTCCCAAGCAGCTAAACTTAAAATAATTGCTACAGCAAGTGAAAACGAAGAAATGGGTAAATAAAAAACTCCTAGAATAACTACTGGAATTAAAACACAAGCTGTAATTATTCGCTGTCGAAGTATTTTATAATTCGCCAAAGCGCCTCTCTCGTTTTGCATAAGCTCTTAAAGCATCTTCCAAAGCATCTTTATGAAAATCAGGCCATAAGATATCTGTAAAATATAATTCTGTATACGCCAATTGCCACAACATAAAATTACTAATGCGTAATTCACCGCTAGTACGAATAAACAAATCTGGTTCTGGTAAATCGTGCAAACAAAGTAAGGACTGAAAGTATTCTTGAGTTATCTGCTCTGCCTTCAACTCCCCGGTTTCAACACTATGCCCTAGTCTTTTTACCGCCTGCAAAATATCCCAACGGCCGCTATAACTAATTCCAACATTCAATTTCAACCCAGTATTATTAGCGCTTAATTGTTGTGCTTCGACAATTTTATTCTGCAATTTTTCATCGAGCCGCGCACAATCACCTATGACACGTAACTGTATATTATACTTTTGGAGATCCTTAATATCTCTTTGCAAAGCATCAAAAAATAACTTCATTAAATAATTAACTTCCTCAACTGGTCGATTCCAATTCTCGATGCCAAAAGCCCACAAAGTCAAAATTTCTATACCTTTTTCATTACATGCTCTAATAATTTCCTGTACGGCTTCTCCACCTGCTCTATGTCCTGCACTACGCGGTAAATTACGTTTCTTTGCCCAACGACCATTACCATCCATAATAATAGCAATATGTTTTGGTAACTTATTCATCAGATCTCTAGCAATTCTTTCTCCTTATCAGCTAAAATTTCATCTATTTCCTTAATAAAATCATCTGTTAGTCTTTGGATGTTTTCTTGAGCACGACGCTCCTCATCTTCACCGATCTGTTTTTCCTTATATAAATTTTTAATATTATTATTAGCATCACGCCTAATATTACGAACCGCAATTCGAGCATTTTCTGCTTCTGTTTTAACCACTCGCACTAAATCTTTACGTCTTTCTTCAGTTAAAGATGGTAAAGGAACTCGAATAACTGTACCTGCAGTATTCGGATTCAATCCCAAATCAGAGTTAATAATCGCTTTCTCTATAGGCTGTACCATAGCCTTATCCCAAGGCGTTACACTAAGTGTTCTTGGGTCAGTTACTGTAATACTTGCAATTTGATTAAGTGGCGTAGGATTACCGTAATAATCAACTTTGATATGTTCCAACAAACTGGGATGGGCTCGTCCAGTACGCAATTTATTCAATTCGCTTTTAAGCGATTCTATGGCTTTAGCCATATGAGTTTCAGTATTTCTATTGATTTCATCAAGCATGATTAATCTCCATTTTTAACAACTGTCCCCTCATCTTCACCTAGAACAATTCTAAGTAAAGCGCCTTTTTTGCGTAAATTAAAAACCCTTAAAACCATATTATAATCGCGGCACTGTAAAAAAGCTGCCAAATCCATAACTGCTAATTCTTTTTCTAGTACTTCACGGTAAGTTAAACTTTTATAACGTTTAGCTTTAGGATTAGAAGTAGGATCAGCAGAATAAATTCCATCTACATTGGTAGCTTTAAGCAAAATATCAGCTTCTACTTCTATACCTCGCAAGCTCAGTGCAGAATCAGTAGTAACCAATGGATTACCAGTTCCAGCCGCAAAAATCACTACATTACCTGCCTCCAACTTATGAATCGCTCGACGTCTATCATAATGCTCTACGATACCGCTCATTGGAATAGCAGACATGATTAATGCTGGCATATTATTGCGTTCAAAAATATCACGTATAGCTAAAGCATTTATCAATGTAGCAATGGTACCCATATTATCACCGGTAATTCGGTCCAAACCAGCTTTAAAAAGAGCTTTGCCACGAAAAAAGTTACCCCCACCTATCACTACTCCAACTTGCACATCCAAACCTAAAACATCTGCTATTTCTCCCCCAATATATTCAATGACTTCTGGATCAATTCCAAATTTAGTTTTTCCCATTAATGCTTCACCACTTAGTTTTAGCAAAACACGTTTATATACAGGTTTTTTATTATTTGTCATTTAACTTTCCCTTTTTACTTGCGCCATAACTTCTTTAGCAAAATCAGCTTTTTGCTTTTCAATACCTTCACCAACTTCAAAACGCACAAAAGATAAGACTTTAGCACCGAGTTTTTCTAGTAAATCCCCAACTGTTATAGCTGGATCTTTCACAAATGGCTGATTTACCAAGCTTACTTCATCGATAAATTTTTTGATTCTACCAGCTACCATTTTTTCAATAATCTTTTTAGGTTTACCACTCTGTGAAGCCTCTGCCCAATAAACTTCTTTCTCTTTATCTATTATCTCTGCCGACAAATCGTGAGGAATTATCACTTCTGGTTTACTAGCTACGATATGCATAGCAATATCCTTACCTAATTGCAAATCTTGCGTAGATAATTCTACCAATGCCCCTATTCTACCTGCGTGACAATAATTACCAACAATTCCACTAGATTTCAAAACAACCATACGACGAATTCGTATATTCTCACCAATCTTAGCAATTAACGTTTCACATTCCTGGGCGATGATTGGCAATGCCAATAAATCAGAAAGATCAGTTACCTTATTTTCTAAACCAAGGGTAACGACATTGTTAACAAACGTTTTAAATTTCTCATCTCTAGAAGCAAAATCGGTTTCAGTATTTACCTCTATCATAATAGCTGTTTTATTATCATTCGAAGTTTTAATTACGATAATTCCTTCTGCCGCAATACGACCACCTTTTTTAGCAGCCTTTGCACGTCCTACTTTACGCAGGATTTCAATAGCTATGTCAATATCACCATTAGCTTCAAGTAATGCTTTTTTACATTCCATCATTCCTGCACCAGTTCGCTCTCTCAGTTCTTTTACTTGAGCAACAGCAACATTCATTTTTTTTCCTCAACTTCGGTTTTTTTGCTTGTAGCAGTCTTTTTTACCGATCCCCTTTTTTCGGCAATTTTTGCTTCTTCTTCTTTATTAACTTTCGCGGTTTTAATCTCCGCTTCTTTCTCAGCTTCGATGGGTTGTTTTCTCATTACTTTTTTCTTAACGGTAACTTTTTTCTTTCTTACTTCTCTTTCTTCGACTTTCTCAGTTTTAGCTTCCTTTACTTTCCTCGCTTCTAATAAGGCAGCTCGTGCCTCGATAATGCTATCTGCAATATGTTTAGTGTAAAAACGAATAGCGCGTGTAGCGTCATCATTACCGGGAATCACATAAGCAACATTATCAGGATCTTCATTAGTATCCACAATAGCAATCACAGGAATACTTAATTTAGCAGCTTCATTAACTGCAATATTTTCACAACCCACATCAACAACAAAAATAGCATCTGGCAAACCTCCCATATTTTTTATACCACCCAAAGCTCGTTCTAGTTTAGTTAGTTCACGCATTAAATTAAGCGCTTCTTTCTTAGTAATACCAGCAAACTTCTTACTATCACGCATAGCCTCCAAATCTTTTAAGCGCTTGATAGATTTTCTGATCGTTTTATAGTTAGTTAACATGCCTCCTAACCAACGATAATTAACATAGGGCATACCGCAACGAATTGCTTCTTCACGAATAATATCTTGAGCAGATTTCTTGGTACCAACAAACAAAATTTTGCCATTTTTAGCAGCCACATTGCCTATAAAATTTATTGCTTCTTGATACAAAAGCAAGGTTTTTTCTAAATTAATAATATGGATCTTATGCCGAACTCCAAAAATGTAAGGTTCCATCTTTGGGTTCCAGAAACGGGTTTGGTGGCCAAAATGAATTCCGGCCTCTAGCATTTCGCGCATTGTAAATTTACTCATAATCTATCTCCAAGGGTTATACCTCCACATAATCATAGTTCAATTTCACACTTTAAGTGCAAAACACCCGAAACTATGTATCAATATGTGTGTGAATTATTTGCTAAAAAATAGTATGCTTTATATCATATCTTCATAGTAAATAACAATATGAAAACACTATGGTTGATATAAAAACCCCACAACAGATCGAGAAAATGCGCCAGGCAGGATATGCTGCAGCTGAAGTACTCGAAATGATTGAACCTTACGTCAAAGTTGGAATAACGACTGGCGAATTAGACCAAATTTGTCATGATTACATGATTAATGAACAAAAAGTTATTCCTGCGCCTCTTAATTACCGAGGATTTCCAAAATCTATCTGCACTTCGATTAATCATATTATTTGCCATGGCATCCCTGGTGACAAAAAATTGAAAGATGGCGACATTATTAATATAGACGTAACAGTTATAAAGAATGGCTATCACGGCGATACTAGCAAAATGTTTTTAGTCGGAAAACCATCTATTATGGCAAGACGCCTAGTAAAAGTTACTCAAGAGTGTTTATATCTAGGTATAAAACAAGTGAAACCCGGCGCTCATCTGGGCAATATTGGAGCCGCCATTCAAAACCATGCTGAAAGCCATCATTTTTCAGTGGTTCGAGAATACTGTGGACACGGGATTGGCAAGAAATTCCATGAAGATTTACAAGTACTACACTATGGTGAAACAAATACTGGTATTATTCTACAGTCAGGCATGACTTTTACTATCGAACCTATGATCAATGCTGGTAAACGTTACATAAAAACCTTGTCAGACGGCTGGACTGTGGTAACTAAAGATCATAGTTTATCTGCACAGTGGGAACACACTATATTAGTTACTGAAACTGGTCATGAAGTATTAACTAAACGTAAAGAAGAAGAAGATATTTAATAATCAAAACATATCCACTGGATCCACATCTAATGACCAACGGACTTTGCGGCTTAGTTTTAAAGTTTCTGCCTGTTGCACTAAAAGATCCAATAAACTATGTAGAGCACTTCGATTTTTACTATTCA
>Ga0114922_10004199_pt1 | contig 13383 bp, 15 predicted proteins | sample AartaG_FD_100975 | JGI IMG/M metagenome (GOLD analysis project Ga0114922, IMG submission 100975) | Deep subsurface microbial communities from Aarhus Bay to uncover new lineages of life (NeLLi) - Aarhus_00045 metaG | ecosystem: Environmental > Aquatic > Marine > Oceanic > Sediment | place... | reverse complement strand
CCTGCTCGGCCATGGCGGGGAGCACCGGCTTCAGGTAAGTCATCAGCACCCGGAACAGGTTCAGCCCGACGCTGCCAATCTCCTGGACCTGCTGTTCGGCGCCCTCCTGCCTGGCCAGTACCCAGGGCTTCTTTTCATCGATGTACTGATTGGCTATGTCGGCCAGCGCCATGATTTCACGGCTTGCACGGCCATACTCGCGCGCCTGGTAAAATCCCGCGATTTCATCACCCGCCTTGACAAAGGTCTGGTACAGATCTGCCTCGCTGACACGTTCCGATAATCGCCCGTTCGATTTTTTCATGATGAAGCCGGCGCAGCGGCTGGCGATGTTAACGACCTTGCCCACCAGGTCGCTGTTGACACGCTGGGTAAAGTCCTCGAGGTTGAGATCGAGGTCATCGATACCGCCACCCAGCTTGGCGGCAAAGTAATAGCGCAGGTATTCCGGATTCAGGTGGTCGAGGTAGCTGCGTGCCTTGATAAAGGTGCCGCGAGACTTGGACATCTTCTGACCGTTTACCGTTAAAAAGCCGTGCGCAAAGATAGCGGTAGGGGTACGGAAGTCCGCGCCTGTCAGCATGGCCGGCCAGAACAGGGCGTGGAAATAGATGATGTCTTTGCCAATGAAGTGGTAGACCTCGGCTTGACTGTCGGTTTTCCAGTAGGCATCGAAGTCTGTGCCGGTGCGTTCGCAGTATTGTTTGAAGCTAGCCAGATAACCAATGGGGGCATCCAGCCAGACATAGAAAAACTTGCCGGCTGCGTCCGGAATCTCGAAGCCGAAATAGGGGTCGTCACGCGAGATGTCCCAGGCGCGCAGGCCGTCGGCAAACCATTCATTGAGCTTGTTGCTGACTTCTTCCTGTAAATGTCCCGCTGTGGTCCATGTGCGCAGCATGGCTTCGAAGTCGGCCAGTTTGAAGAAATAGTGCAGTGATTCTTTCTCAACCGGTTTGGCGCCGGACACGGCGGACACGGCGTTTTTCAGTTCGGTGGGCGAGTAGGTGGCACCGCAGGACTCACAGCTGTCACCGTACTGGTCGGCGGCACCACAGCGCGGGCACTCACCCTTGATGAAGCGGTCCGGCAGGAACATTTCCATTTGCGGGTCATAGGCCTGGGTGATGGTGCGGGTTTCAATGTGCCCGGTATCCCGGTTGCGCCGGTAAATCAGTTCCGACAGCTCGCGGTTCTCGTCGGAGTGCGTGCTGTGATAGTTGTCGAAACCGATATGGAAATCTGCAAAATCAGCCTGGTGTTCCTCAGCAACCCGGGCGATCAGGGCTTCGGGCGTGATGCCTTCCTGTTGCGCGCGCAGCATGATCGGAGTGCCGTGGGCATCATCGGCGCAGACATAGGTACAGTCGTGACCGCGCATTTTCTGGAAACGCACCCAGATGTCGGTCTGGATGTATTCCACCAGGTGGCCGAGATGAATCGAACCGTTGGCGTACGGCAGGGCGCTGGTGACCAGCATGGTGCGTTTTTGCTCCGGCATGAAAATTCCCGACTGTACTGATAGATAGCGGAGTATTATGCCAGAAGCGCTGTGTTTGAGGTATGACCCCTCAACGCGCTGTGTCCCAAACCGTACAAATCCCGGTGAAGACCCGCCTGCCTGAATTGTGTACAATCGCGCCTCATTTTTTACCAAGCCCGGCGGCCGGTTACTGAGCCCTAGAGGAAGACGACCATGGCAGATTTGTCCAGAGAGCAGATTGAATCGAAGCTCAAGGAATATATCGATCCCTATATGGAAAAGGATCTGGTATCCACCAAGTGTTTGCGGAACGTCATGATCGAAGGCGACCAGGTTGTGGTTGATATCGTTCTGGGTTTTCCCGCCGGCGGTTACAAGGAAGAGCTGGCGGCCAGACTGAAAGAGATGGTCGAATCGGTCGACGGCGTCGCCAAGTCACGCATCAACGTCAATGTCGCTATTCAGGCGCACTCGGTGCAGAAAGGCGTAAAAACCCTCAGCGGTATCAAGAACATTATTGCCGTTGCCTCCGGCAAAGGCGGTGTTGGCAAATCCACCACCGCAACCAACCTTGCGCTGGCCCTGTCCGCTGAAGGCGCTAACGTGGGGGTACTGGATGCGGATATATACGGACCCAGTCAACCGCGCATGCTTGGTATCAACGGCAAGCCCGAATCCAAGGATGGCAAGTCGCTGGAGCCCCTGGTCAGCTATCACATCCAGACCATGTCCATCGGCTTCCTGGTGGATGAAGAGACCCCCATGATCTGGCGCGGTCCCATGGTGACCCAGGCCCTGCAGCAGTTGCTGGGTGACACCAACTGGTCTGACCTGGATTACCTGGTCGTCGACCTGCCGCCGGGCACCGGTGATATACAGCTGACGCTGGCCCAGCAGGTGCCGGTCAGCGGTGCGGTGATTGTCACCACGCCGCAGGACATCGCCCTGCTGGATGCTCGTAAGGGGCTCAAGATGTTCGAGAAAGTCGAGGTGCCGGTACTGGGCATCATCGAGAACATGAGTATTCACATCTGCAGCCAGTGCGGTCACGAAGAGCATATCTTCGGCGAAGGCGGTGGTCAGCGCATGTCTGATGACTACAACGTCGATTTCCTCGGCGCGCTGCCGCTGGACAAGAAGATCCGCGAACAAGTCGACAGCGGCAGGCCTTCGGTGGTTGCCGAGCCGGACGGCCGTATCGCCCAGATCTACCGCGATATTGCCCGTCGCACGGCGGCAAAGCTGGCCTTGAGGTCCAGGGACGTCGCCGCCAAGTTTCCGCAGATCGTCATCCAGAATAACTAACGGCTTTCTTCGGGTTTTCATGGTGTTACTGGGGAGAACGCAGGCTGGCCGACGGTCCCGTAAAGGGATGTCGGCCAGCCTGCCCGGCTGAAATACCAAGCAAAAGAGAGACAATGTCGATTAAATCCGATCGCTGGATCCGCCGGATGGTGGAACAGCAGGCCATGATAGAGCCTTTCATACCGGGGCAGATCCGTCACCACGACGGTGTCGGGCGGGTGATTTCCTACGGGACGTCGAGTTACGGTTACGATATCCGCTGCGCCGACGAATTCAAGATATTCACCAATATCAATTCGGCGATTGTTGACCCCAAGAATTTCGACGACAACAGTTTTGTCAACGTCAAGTCGGACGTGTGCATCACCCCGCCCAACTCCTTCGCCCTGGCGCGCACGGTGGAATATTTCCGTATCCCGCGCAACGTGCTCACTATCTGCCTGGGCAAGTCTACCTATGCCCGCTGCGGTATTATTGTCAACGTCACACCGCTGGAGCCCGAGTGGGAAGGGCACGTTACCCTGGAATTCTCCAATACCACGCCCCTGCCCGCCAAGATCTACGCCAATGAAGGCGTTGCACAGGTACTGTTCCTGGAGTCTGATGAAGTGTGTGAGACGTCTTACAGGGACCGCGGCGGCAAGTATCAGGGTCAGACAGGCGTAACCCTGCCGAAGGCTTGATATCCGATAGCGGGGATTGATTATTAATCAGTACAGCAGGGTGGCTGCCCAAGTAATTTAACCGCCAAGGGCGTCAGGAAAGCGAATTCGCGCCGAAGGGCGGCGCTGCTGCGGCTGATTCATTGCCTGTTTGAAAAGGGGCTGTACTCTCTGCCGGTGCCCTGCACATGTCCGGTAAATTCCAGTTTCTTGAGGACAAGCTCTATCTTGACACCGTTTTTTTTGTGTTTGAGAAATCGTACCGGAAAATAATCGAGGTGCGGGGCACTCCAGACCCAGTTCCTGTCGCGGTCATCGTTGGTTCGTTCCACCTTGAGCGTGCGGTAGATCCCGGAGTCAAGCTCAATGGATTCCTCCCCGACCAGCTCAAAGTCGTAGATCTTGATGCGGCCCTGGCGCGGTATCCGGTATTTGAAAACGCTATCGCCGTTACGCAGGTCAAATAACATGGCCAGTTGCATCACCAGTCTATCGATGGCGCCCTCCGGCATGGCTATTTCCCAGTGCTCTCCCGCCCCGATATTTTTAACGCGCCGGTTTTCCAGGTCGAAGACAAGATGTGCGTTGTCATCGTCATCGCCCTTTTTACGCCGCGATCGATATTCAATGACCTGGATGGCATTGTTGTGGAAGCGCCAGCGGCTGCTCTCGGTGGCCTTGTCGGATCCAAAAAGAGCGGCAATGCCGCGGGTCACAGATTTCTGTTCATAAAGGTACTCATTGCTGCCGACGCGGGTCAGGCTGACTTGCACCGTACCGATGCCTAATCCATTGGCGCTCGCATCGTAGCTGGCGACGAATGAGGGGTAGGGGGCATCCTCGTCCGCTTGGCCTGAAGCTGTGAAAAGCACAGACAGCAGGATAAAAACGGCCAGACTCGAGGCTTGCATGAGAGAGTGTTTTTGATAAGGCATCAGGTTTAATCCATGGGCTCCAGTACACAGGGCGAAATGGGTGCATATGTCGGCGAATTTACGTATTTCCGTTCACTACTGTCCCGTTAACCTTTTGCGACACCCTCCGGAGGGAGAAGGGATTCTCTTTTTCAGCCACTGGTGATTCGTTATGTTCTGCGTCGTCTAAGGCGCCTACTTTTGGTCGATTACCATCGTTATCAGCTTGTCTATAAGACGTTACTGGATTTAACTACAACTTAACGGGAGAACAGTGGTTTTTCTATATCAGTCTATTCGTCAGCGTCGATCTGCAGTGGTTGTCGTAAGGGCTTTTGATCAAACAGTAGCTGCTCCCCGTCCAGGCTGACACGGCCTTCCGCCAGCCAGCGTATGGCCTGCGCATACAGCCGGTGTTCCTGTTTCAGTACGCGTGCCGCCAGCCGGTCGGCGTCGTCATCGGGCAGTACCGGCACCCTTACCTGTACGATCACGGGGCCGCCATCGAGTTCCTCGGTGACAAAGTGGATACTGGCACCATGTTCCCGGATGCCTTTGTCAATCGCCCGCTGATGGGTGTTAAGGCCACGTAATTCAGGCAGCAGGGAGGGGTGAATATTGATCAGCCGGCCCTGGTAGTGGTGCACAAACCCAGGTGTCAGAATTCGCATGAAACCGGCCAGTACGACCAACCCCGGTTCAAACCTGTCGATCAGTCCCTGCAATGCGAGATCGTAGTCGCCCCTGTCGGGGTAGTCGGCCGCATCCAGCGCCAGTGTATCGATGTTTTCCTGGAGCGCGTATTCAAGGCCGGGAGCTCGCGTCTGGTCGCTGACAACAGCGCTCACCACGGCGGACAATTCGCCGCGCCTGATGGCATCCAGAATCGCTTTCAGGTTGGAGCCGCGTCCCGATATCAGTACCACCAGAGAGAGTGGCTGTTTGTGCTCAGGCATTCAGTTCAACACGCGCCTGGCCTTCCGCTTTCTCGACGCTGCCCAGAACCCAGCCATTTATGCCGTGTTCTGCAAGGATGGTCAGACATTGCGTGATCCCGGAAGCCGGCAGGCAAATCACCATGCCGACACCGCAGTTGAAGGTACGGTACATTTCGAAGGTATCGACCTGCCCCTGTTCCTGTAACCAGGAGAAGATGACCGGCCATTGCCAGCTGGACTCTTCGATGCGGGCCAGCGTGTTATCGGGCAGCATTCTCGGCAGGTTCTCCGGCAGACCGCCACCGGTAATATGACACAGGCTGTGGATTTCAACCTGCTCCAGCAGCGCCAGCAAGGGTTTTACATAGATGCGGGTAGGTTCGAGCAGCCAGTCGAGCAGGGCCTTGTCCTCCAGCCGGGTGTCGGTGCCGGTACCGGTGACTTCGAGGATTTTGCGGATCAGTGAATAGCCGTTGGAATGCGGGCCGGAGGACGGCAGCCCGATCAGGATGTCACCCGCTTGCACCGACTGGCCGTCGATCAGCTTGTCCTTTTCAACAATACCGACACAGAAACCGGCCAGGTCATAGTCTTCGTGCTTATACATGCCCGGCATTTCAGCGGTTTCACCACCGATCAGTGCGGCGCCAGCCAGCTCGCAGCCGCGCCCAATGCCCTGGATGACATCGGCGGCAACGTCGACATCCAGTTTTCCGGTGGCGTAGTAATCCAGAAAAAACAAGGGCTCGGCGCCCTGAACGACAATGTCGTTGGCGCACATGGCGACCAGGTCGATGCCGATCGTGTGGTGGCGTCCGCTGTCGATAGCCAGTTTCAGCTTGGTGCCTACGCCATCGGTCCCCGACACCAGCAGAGGTTGACGGTAACGATCGAGCGGGAGCTCGAACAGGGCGCCAAAGCCGCCGAGACCGCTAACAACGCCCGCACGGCGGGTTTTGGCGACGACGGGTTTAATGCGTTCAATCAGGGAATTACCGGCATCTATATCGACGCCGGCATCCCGATAACTGATCGGTGAACCGGAAGAGGTTGAATGCTGCCCCGACACATCAGACTCCAGATTGTGGAAAACGTCATGGTACAGGTAATTGCCAATGCGATGCCATATCACCACCCATCCCATACCTATGGTATGGTAGCGCCAGATTGTCAAATGTGTGATGCAATAATTGACTGTACGCAACTATATTGCCTGGCTGTTTGCTCTGCTGCTGGTATCGGTGACAACTCATGCTGCACGTGTGGACGACCTGTTCAAGGTCGAGGTGACGGCCGGCGGCCGTGATGCCCGTTCACGTGACGCCGCGCTGGGGGAGGCGCTGGGGCAAGTGCTGGTGCGTATTACCGGCAGTACCGAGTCGCTGAGCAAGTCTACGCTCAAGCCGTTGTTTAAGAATCCCAGTCGTTTCGCGCAACAGTACAGGTTTCGGGAAATTCCCGCGGAGACGCCGGGCCAGGCGGAACACTTGAGACTGTGGGTGCAATTCGACGGGGTGGCACTGGCCAGGGAGGTACGTGAGGCCGGCTTGCCGTACTGGGGAAGTGAGCGGCCTGACGTTCTGCTGTGGCTGGCGATAGATGACCGTGGCCGGCGATACCTGGTTTCCGATAACTCGGGAGGCAGCGTGGCCCGTAGCCTGTCGCAGTCGGCTTACCGCCGGGGTTTGCCGCTTACCCTGCCGCTGATGGATCTTGAGGATCAGCGTGCGGTGCAGTTTACCGACGTCTGGGGTGGTTTTGTCGGTGCCCTGGAATCGGCTTCACAGCGTTACCGGCCGCAAGTCATTCTGGTCGGCAAACTGGGCCGCTCAGGAGCCAGCGGCGGCTGGAGAGGCAGCTGGGATCTGCTCGGTGCCGGCGGTCAGCAAAGCTGGACCTCGCACGCCGCAAACCTGGAAGCCGCGGTCGAACAGGGTATTGGCGAGGCAAGCGAGTGGCTGGCGCTTCAATACGCGGTTGTTGCTACGGGTGAAGTTGTGCGTTCACTGCTGGTTGAGGGTGTGCAGGGCCTGGAGGATTATGCCCGGGTCTCGAAATACCTGGCCTCATTGACCCCGGTCGAACAGGTGCAGGTGGCTCGTGTAAACGGCCGGGAAGTGGAATTTTCCCTGAATCTCAACAGCGAAGAACGCAATCTGTTACAGGTCATCACGCTTGGAAGAGTGCTGCAGGCCATTGAGGACCCATCTACCTGGCGATTTCGCTTAAATCCTTGAGACATCTATGCGGGCTAGCGACATACCCAATCTGATCACTGTGGGCCGGATTTTACTGGTGCCACCGATCGCCTGGGTCTTGATACAGCAGCATTTCCTGCTTGCCCTGACGTTGTTTTTTGTCGCTGGTGTATCCGATGCCGCGGACGGTTTCCTCGCCAAGTACTACGGCTGGACCAGCCGCCTGGGCGCTTTGCTCGATCCGCTGGCGGACAAGTTTCTGCTGGTGACTTCTTACCTGGCACTGACGTGGATCGGCCTGCTGCCGTTATGGCTGCTGGTGCTGGTGGTGGTGCGCGACGTGGTGATCGTAAGCGGAGCCGTGGTGTACAATTTTCACATCGAGCGTCTTGAAGCCGAACCTACGCTCATCAGCAAATTAAATACCCTGCTACAGATTCTGCTGGTCTTGCTGGTGATTGTTCATCAGGCCACGGGCTGGGGGGGCAGTGGCTGGATAGAAATGCTGATATACGCCGTTGCCGTCACCGTTGTCTGGAGTGGCATAGACTACGTCATCACCTGGAGCCGGCGAGCACGGAATGCCGGTACTTCACCGGAATGATTCAACAGCTCCCGCTGGGTATACAGATCAAGGCAGCGGCGCGCTTTTCGAATTTCGTTGCCGGACCCAATGACGAATTGCTTGACCAGTTGCAATTATCGGCCACTGGCGGGGGAGAGCCGTTTTTTCTGATCTGGGGCAACAGCGGGTCGGGTAAATCCCATCTGTTACAGGCCAGTTGTCACCAGGCAGCCAGTCAGGGGCGCACAGCGGCTTACTTTTCTCTGCAGGAATATTCGAACCTCCAGCCGGAACTGCTGGATGGCTGGGACGCTTACGATCTGGTGTGTCTGGATGACATGGACGCCATTGCCGGGCAATGGCAGTGGGAAGAAGCCATATTTCACCTGTATAACCGGATTCGCGAACGGGGTAGTGGCCTGGTTGTGAGCTCGAACTCAGCGCCTGCCCACTTAAAGCTTTGTTTGTCCGATCTGCGATCCCGCCTGGGCTGGGGGCTGACGTATCAATTGAAATCCCTGGACGATCACCAGCGCTTGCAGGCATTGCAGTTGCGTGCGCAGCAGCGTGGTTGCGAAATGCCCGATGAAACCGGGCGTTATCTCATGCGTCGATTGCCGCGCGATATGCCGGCCCTGTTTGATTTGCTCGATCAACTGGATGAAGCATCATTAGTGGCGCAGAGAAAGTTGACGGTGCCGTTCGTGAAATCGGTGTTGGGCCTGTAGCGATTCCGCTGTCGACGATGGCAGCGTTTCGCTCCTACAAGGGCTGGGTATTGAGACGCGTTTCTCACCAGTACAGGTTCCTGCTGCCCCGTGAGACATGTTGCTAAGCCGCCTCGGCTTTCGATGCCCGGATAAAGCCGATCCCACCTGCCAGCCAGCACAGTGACAGAGCGACTTCCGTCAGCGCAAGCCAGCGGGCTTCAGCGTCGCTGTAGGCTTCCATAATGCCGTGTGTGAAATAAAGCAGGCAGAGAAACAGGCTCCAGGCCACGGTATAGCGGCGTGCGTGCAGCAGGCCACGCAGCGGCGCGAACAGCGGCAGCCCAAGGGCGAGCAGGGCAAGCTGGGCCGGCACCGTGCGGGGCGGGGCAAGCCATCCATACCAGGCGGGTAGCAGTGCCATGATGCCGAAATAACCCGACAGGGTCAGTATGTAGAACAGGCGGACTTTGATTAGCAAGGTAGTGCCGATTAGCGGGACAGTTTGAAGGTGGTTTCGGCCAGTCGTTTGCCAAGCGCCCGGCACAGGCGCTGTTCGGCCTCGGTCAGGGGGTTCTTGCTGTCGGTACCTGCCAGGTGGCTGGCGCCATACGGCGTGCCTCCCGCGTCGGTATGCAGCAGGTCCGTTTCACTGTAGGGGATACCCAGAATCAGCATGCCATGATGCATCAGTGGCAACATCATGGATAACAGTGTGGTCTCCTGGCCGCCGTGCATGGATGAGGTCGAAGTGAACAGGGCGGCGGGCTTGCCAGCCAGTTCGGCTCCCAGCCACAGACTGCTGGTGCTATCGATGAAATACTTGAGCGGAGCGGCCATGTTGCCAAAGCGGGTTGGACTGCCCAGCGCAAGGCCGTCGCAGACGCGCAGGTCATCTTCCGTTGCGTACGGTGCGCCTTGAGATGGAATGCTGTTTTCGGTGGCCTCACACACGCTTGAAACCGGCGGCACGGTACGCAGGCGCGCCTGCATGCCGTTCACCCCCTCAATACCGCGTGCGATATGTTGCGCCATTTTTTCGGTGGCGCCATAGTGGCTGTAGTAGAGGACCAGTATCTCACCCTGCTGGCTCACTCCACTATCTCCAGTACATCTTCGGGGGGCCTGCCCAGTGCAGCTTTGCCATTGCTTATGACAACCGGGCGCTGGATGAGCCTGGGATGTTCGACCATCGCCCGGATGAGTTCATCCCGGTCCAGGCTGGTATCCGCCAGGTTGTTTTCCTTGTATTCCGCCTCGCTGGTTCGCATCAGCTGGCGTGGCTCCAGGCGCAGCATGTCCAGAATCTGTCCGAGTTGTTGTGCATCGGGCGGCGTCTTCAGATATTCGACAATTTCCGGCTCAATGCCGCGTGCTCTCAATAATTCCAGGGTTTGACGGCTCTTGCTGCAGCGTGGATTGTGGTACATGGTTGGTTTGGACATGGTTGTTACCTCCATCGGGCTATTTTGCGGTATCCCGGTTGATCAGTCCATGCTGCGTCGGTGATGATTTCTTGACCCCTTCCTGCCTCGGTGCTAGCGTGTCATGGAGATTTTTCAGCCGCGCCACCCATGACTAAATACAGTTTAAGTTTGTTCGGATGCTGTTGCTCCTGCTCCATGGGGGCAGCCTGGGCTTCCGCTTTGTTATTGTCAGTACTGGTGGCGGCCTGTGGTACGGCGCCCGTGCAGGAAATGAGCGAAGCACGTCAGGCCATCGCGGCGGCGCGCGACGTGGGCGCCCGGGACTATGCGACCGACCAATATAATAAGGCCGAGTCACTGCTTAAGACCGCTGAGCACATGCTTAACAATCGCCATTACGATAAAGCCAGGCAGAGTGCCAACGAGGCCCGTGATGAGGCGATTCGGGCGCGTGAAACAGCCCAGCAAACGAAACCACAATCCACACCCTTGAATTAAATCCAACGATGAAGGAATTTTTTCGGTTTTATTGCGTCTTTTTCATTTAATGCCGGTAATACCGGGTCATTGATGGCCTGGTTCGTTGCTTGACATGCGGCTGAGTCGGGTGTTAGCTTCAGGCGACCAATAAGAGACATGAAAAGTCTCGATGTATCAACCACTAGCGGAGTGAATTTCAATGAAGATAAATGTTTTTGGTGGGCAGCTTGTTGCTGTGGTTCTGGTGCTGGGCATGTTGGCTGGTTGCGCCAGTACACCGAAGGAACCGGCTGTCGATCAGGGGAGCGCGCAAGCTGACCAGGCGATTGCGGCGGCTGAGGCTGCCATTGCCAAAGCCAAGGCGAACGACTGGATCTGGCGGGATACCGAGAAGTTTCTGAAACAGGCACAGGATGCCGCTGCCAAGGGTGACAGTGACGCGGCTGTCAGCCTGGCCAACAAGGCACGTAGTCAGGCTGAATTGGCGGAAAACCAGTATTACCTGGAACAAGCCAAGTTTATGTTCAGTGAGGTGAGTGCGGTACAGGGCTTGAACGCCAGCCAGCAAAATGCCGTGAGTGAAGCCGATAAGGCCATAAAAAATGCCGAAGGCCGTAAGGCTTACGATCTGTTGACACCGCTGCTCACTGAAATCCGGGCAGCAGCCTCCATGCAGTACGAAGTGGTACGCGGAGATAGCCTCTGGGCTATCTCCGGCAAACCGGAGACCTATAATAACCCGTACCAGTGGCCGCTGATCTTCAAAGCCAATCGCGACCAGATCCAGGATGCCGATCTGATTCATCCGGGGCAGACATTCGATGTGGATCGCAATGCATCGGCATCAGATGTTGAGTCGGCGGTCAACCATGCCAAAAATCGGGGTGCCTGGTCGATTGGAGTGCGCGAAGAAAGGGACCGCCGTTACCTCGGTGGTTCACTGCAGTTGCAGTAAGTTTAAGTTATAGTTCGGCGCGAGGATCGTCGGATGATGGAGGGCCCCGTTGGGGTCTTTTGCTTTTTTGGCGGCCCGGTTTTTCCTCTGTTACTCGAGTTCGTAAATCAGGCGTTCGAATCCCTGAGCGCTTTCCAGTAACTCGGTGCAGAGTGTGTTTTGGAGACCACCGCTCTGCTCGTAGATCGTCACCTTATCCCCGATCTTTATTTTTCCGCTGTGCGCGATCAGGGTATACACGCGCTGCTCCCCCCGTTTCTGATTGGCTGATATCGCCGGCTGGTAGTCATCGCCCAGGCCTGATGCGTCTTTGACGCATGTGACGACAGCTTTGGGTTCACGGGCGAGGTACTGAAGCCCCAGATCAAAACCTGAACCGGATTCCGCCTCCATCAGCCACCGGACTACCGCGATAACCCAGCCAGCGCTGTGTTTCTCACCGATTCTGCGCAGCGCGACCAGTTGACCGACACGCGGGTGGACTGTCGGCGTGCCACGGTAGCTGACTGCCAGGCCGCCGCCGCTGCGGTTGATGCTGGTACAGGTTAGTAATGCCGGTGTCTTGTGGCCGGCAGCATCGGGCGAAGCTTGCGTTCCCGGATCGATAGTGTCTTTATGTCCCGCTGCCAGAAACAGGGCAGGATTAAACCAGCGGCCCTTGTTGAGCGCACAGTAGGCCGCATCCAGGCCGCTTACCAGTTCAATTCTGGCGTGTGCCGCTTGTCTTTCGGCGGCGCGCGCCCGCTGACTCTGCCAGCGATCCTGTACTTGCTGCAGTGTACGCAGCAGCGTCGGAGCCGGAACTTTGGCAGGCAGGCCGAGGACGTGAGGCTGCATGTGCTTCTGCAGCTGCTCGATATCCTTTTCCATTTGTTTCATCAGGGCAGTAAGATTCAGGTATAAGGGGTCGTCTGTTATTGCTTCTCCGCCACGCTCAAGACCTGCTAACGCAAAACACGTGTCGCGGGAATCCACATCGTTTTCAATGGTAACCAGCCCGTTGTGTAACTCGATGTACTTTCTCAGAACCGGGATCATGCCCGCCGGCAGGCCGTAGGGATCGGCCAGGCGCAGTAAGGCAATCAGGCGGAATGACGTCTCGATCTGAATCTTGCCGCTACCCGGTAATTCCGACGAGTAACTCTCGCGCCCGGTTTGCCAGGCGTAGTTGAACAGGGCCAGGCATTCGCTCCACAAAGCGCGTGGCGTGCGTTGATAGCCGGCATAGTAGTAGCTGAGTTGAAGTCCCAGTGTGTAGATCGAGCCAAGCAGTGCCAATGGAAGACTGCGTGTCTCTATAAAACCGCCGCGTTTATTGATCATCTCGTGGGCGACGATTTTGTAGCCAAAGCCGATATCCTGGCACAGGCGTTTCAGCAATGGCTGGATAGCATCGGCATCGGTCGGTTTGGCTGGCAGCGATTCATTCAGCCGCTGGTAGGTTCCCAGAAAGTGACCCAGGATCTCCAAACGGGCTGCCGGTGCAAGCGTTTGCCGGTTCATCAGGCGCAACTGCTGGCTGGCCGCCTGCGCCGCCCGCGGCAGATCCAGGTAGGGCAGGTTGTCCAGCCACTCGTAGACCTCGCGAGGCTTGATCTTGACGCCGGGACGACTGCTGTTCTGGGCCGGAATTGTGAGTTGCAGGGCGGTCAAGGGAATCAATAATCCGTTTGGTGACGTCCCCTTTAGCGGTCAATTCACCAGACAGGGCCGGCGATCTGGAAACAGCGTATCGCCGGGATCGCCGTT
>Ga0114922_10004198_pt1 | contig 13386 bp, 15 predicted proteins | sample AartaG_FD_100975 | JGI IMG/M metagenome (GOLD analysis project Ga0114922, IMG submission 100975) | Deep subsurface microbial communities from Aarhus Bay to uncover new lineages of life (NeLLi) - Aarhus_00045 metaG | ecosystem: Environmental > Aquatic > Marine > Oceanic > Sediment | place... | reverse complement strand
CGAGGTAACGCTGGTCGAGCCTGAGGACAGGATATGGCAGGACTACTGGAGCAGCGTTTATAACCGAATCGAGCGCAGCGTCGGCTGGATTGTCTTTTCAGTAGCTGCTATCCTGCTGACAATCTACGGCGGATTCAAGCTGATAGAAGAGATAATCACAGATGCTACTACAGGCATACTTTTGAAAGCCAGCCTGCTGGTACTTATTGCCGGACTGGCTATTCTGCTGGTCTCGGTGTCTCGGGAGAGACTTCACTTCTGGCAAAAAGACCGTTATCGAAACGTAAGGAGGTAAGACAATGCTCATATCCACAACAGATACCATTGCAGACAAGAAGATTGTTAAGCAACTGGGACTGGCCAAGGGTAATACCATTCGAGCCAGGCACATCGGCAGGGACATAATGGCATTATTGCGGCACATAGTCGGCGGTGAGATAACCGATTATACCAAGATGATGGCCGAGTCACGGGAACAGGCCCTTGACAGGATGATAGAAGACGCTCAAAAGCTCGGCGCAAATGCGGTAGTACACCTTAGTTTCTCGACGTCAATGATTATGGGAGGAGCATCCGAGATTCTGGCCTACGGCACGGCTGTAGTGGTCGAGTGAGTTTTTATGTTATAAGGAGGCTTAAAAACATGAAAATGAAATTATTCCTTATTCTTGGTCTTGTTCTACCAACGTTAGGGGCTGGTTGCAGCAGGAAACAAGGCTCACAAGCAACGCCGAAAGACGCTGTAAAGAAGTTTTCTGAAGGTTTTATGGAACTCGATAAAGCCAAAGTTATGGCCTCCGTGACCGGTGATAAGCTGGAATTGGAAGCGCTGTCAGTATTTATGGATTATATAATTACGGTACAAGATTTTAAAAAAGCCGTTATCAATCAGTACGGTGCTTCCGGATGGGCTCACTTTGAAAATGAAGGCGGTGCCAAACTAAGTTTGGACCTAACAGATAACAGAGATAAGCTGGATTCTGCAAAAATAGAAGTCAACAACAATAAAGCCACCTGTACTATTCCAGGAGAAGCCCAAGTTATGAATCTATCTCGAAACAACGGCGTCTGGTACGTTGATGCAGGAAGTGCTTTGGCATCAGGTGGCACAGATATTAAGAAATTCATAAGAATGTGGTCGGGAATGACGGACCTTATTAAAAAGAAACAGCAAAGTATTGGACAATCCGGCGTAACTGCTCAATCATTGGACAAAGAACTGGGCAATGAATTATTAACTATCCTGATGACAAATCGCTAAAGAACAAAACTCGATTTCCGGCAATAATTTGAAAATATCGTCTTTTACTCATTTAGAACCATAGAGCAGGATTCAGTTCAATCAACGTAATGAAAGGAAGACTAAATGGATGCGATTAAAGATTTTCTAAGGCCCGAAATAATATGGTTCCTGGTAGGACTCGTACTGCTGATTTTAGAATTTATACTACCCGGATTAATCATCGCTTTCTTCGGGGTCGGGGCCTGGATAGTAGCACTTGTCTGCCTTATTACCGAGATCGGGATAAATACTCAATTGATAATATTCATCATTGCTTCGGTGCTGTCACTGCTGTGCCTTCGGAAATGGCTTAAAGGAATATTCCTGGGACATGCTGTTTCCAAACAGAACCTGAAGGAGAACCTCGAAGAATTCATCGGGCAGAAAGCGGTTGTGAAGGAAAAAATCATGCCGAATACCGGCGGCAAGGTGGAATTCCACGGGACCAACTGGCTCGCTGAGTCAGATGAGGAAATTGCAGAAGGAGCTACGGTTCAAATTACCGGCAAGGACAATATCACCCTTAAGGTCAAAAGCCTGTAAGAAGAAAGGGGCATGCCGGACACTAATTATCAAAGCAGGACAGAAAAGTTAATGTAAACCCATTGAAAGGAAAGGAGCAAGTCATGTTAGCAGATGTAAACCCGGCCGTAATAACAATAATTCTCGTAGGCATACTACTATTTGCGCTGATTGTATTTTTCAAGACCATAAGGATTGTGCCCCAGAAAATGGCGTATATAGTCGAGCGGCTCGGCAAGTATTCGAATACACTCGAAGCAGGCTTCCATATACTTGTGCCGTTTCTCGACAGGGTTGCATACAAACACACCTTAAAAGAGCAGGCGGTTGATGTTGCACCGCAACAGTGTATCACAAAGGACAATATCGCAGTCGAGGTTGATGGTATTCTATATATGCAGGTTGTGGACCCGAAAAAGGCCTCCTACGGAATAAACAATTACCAGTTCGCATCCGCACAACTGGCCCAGACCACTATGAGGAGCGTAATGGGTAAGCTCGAGCTGGATAAGACCTTCGAAGAAAGAGAGACGATAAACAGCGCCATTGTCGATGCAGTGGACAAGGCCTCGGATCCATGGGGGGTAAAGGTAACAAGATATGAAGTCAAGAACATCCTGCCTCCACAAAGCATTAAAGATGCGATGGAAAAGCAGATGCGGGCCGAGCGCGAGAAGCGGGCGACTATTGCCGAATCGGAAGGCGACAGACAGGCAAAGATAAACAGGGCAGAGGGCGAAAAACAACGGATGATTGCGCAGTCCGAGGGCGAAAAGCAAAAACGGATAAACGAGGCAGAAGGCCGGGCCGTCGAAATTTTAAAAGTTGCCGAAGCAACGGCCAACGGCATCAGGGAAATCGCCTCCGCTATTAACGAAAAAGGCGGGATTAACGCCGTAAACCTTCGCATAGCCGAACAATACCTGAACGAATTCGGCAAACTGGCAAAGACCAACAACTCGATAATAATACCTTCGAACCTTTCCGATATTGCGGGGGTGATTAAATCGGCCGCGGCAGTAATCAAAGACCAGACCGAAGTCAAGAGCCAAACAGGATGAAATCCCGGGTCAACAAAAGAATCATGCTAACTCTTTTTTGGAGAACATTTGAATGGCAATTCAGACTTCTCTATTCCTGCACGAAGAGGTCATGCTTTTGGCATTGCGTGACGAGGAAGGTACTATCGCATCGGGTACAATGTACCAGTACGCAATCGGTGCGGCAATACTGGCCGAGCTATTATTAAACCAGCGCATTGCTTTAGAGGAATCCAGAAAGAAAAAGCTTGTCAACCTTATCAGCTCAACGCCTCTCGGTGAGCCCTTAGTTGACCAATGCCTTGAAAAAATCGGCAATACGAAAAGACGTGCATCGCTTCAGACCTGGGTATCACGGTTTGCCGGCGTAAAGAATCTTAAACATCGCGCAGCCCAACAATTGTGCGACCGCGGCATTCTCAGGGCCACAGAAGACACGATTTTGCTGCTTTTCACACGAAAGATATATCCCGAACTCAATCCGGTCCCAGAAAGGAAATTGACTGAACGTCTCAGACAGGCAATCTTCACCGACAGCAGGGATATTGATCCCCGAACTGTTGTTCTTGTATCACTGGCTCATAGTACCGGCCTTTTGAATATTGTCTTCGATAAAAAGAAGCTGAAAAACCGTAAAGCCCGGATTAAAGAAATCAGCAATGGTGAAATAACAGGAAAGGCCGCAAAAGAAGCTATAGCGGCTATGCAGGCAGCTGTTATGGTGGCCGTTATCATGCCAGCTATTATGACAACAACCATTATTCATCATTAAGCATATCAGTATGGTTAAGCCTTGTGACGTGGGCAGCAGATATACATGTGAATATAATTAAAAGAATTTGTGTCCTTATCAAATTAGGAGACATACGATGAAAAAAGTTACCGCATGGATTTTCGTAATCGCATTTCTCGGAGTGTGTGGGCAGACTTCACAATCTACGGCTGAGGAGCAAACTGTCGATATATGGACGGCTGCAGCGACAGGTAATATTGAAGCCATCAAGCAGTACATCTCAGCCGGCACAGACCTAAATGCCAAAGAACCACAAGGAGGCAGCACGCCCTTGATAGTGGCGATACTTTACGGCCAAACGGAAGCCACCAAACTGCTGATCGAGGAGGGGGCGAAAATCGACGCCCAAAATAACGATGGAGCGACCGCTCTGCACGTAGCGGCATTCTTCTGCCGTACAGAGACCGTAAAACTGCTCCTGAACAAGGGCGCAGACGTGAAGGCTAAGAACATCCGGGGAGAAACTGCGCTTGATACAGTGGCAGCCCCGTGGAGTCAGGAGTTGGAAGGCATCTACAAGTGGATAGCAGAGCTTCTGCAACTCCAACTGGACCTTGAAAGAATAAAGGTTACCAGACCGAAGATAGCAGCGATTCTGCGCAAGGCTTCCAGCAAGAGCGCAGGATCGCGAAAAGCGGCAGAGATGAGGAGTACCGGTTTTAAGGGTTCTTATTTCATGAACGGCGAGATTCATGTTAACACGTACGGGACACCGGAAGGTAAGCCGCTTACGAAAGGGCACTGGGATTTTAAGCCGTCCTGGTCGAAGACGGGCGACATGCTCGTCTTCTTTCGGAGATTGAAGAATCACCGCGTGACCGTGATGTGGAAAACCGCGATTTGTATTATCAACGTTGACGGCACAGGCTTTCATCAACTGACCGACGGTACACATACGGATTTCAATCAAACATGGACACGTGACGGATCCAATACGCCTATCTGGAACCGGAAGAATCCGGAGACGGGCAGCTTCTACGTGATGAAAAGCAAGGTGGGCGCCAATCCGGGCGATGAGGTCGCTCTTACCGACAAGCGATATCACACGTGGGCATACACGACCCTGGAGGACGGCAGGATTCTGGTGCAGTCGGCACATCCGAAGTATGGGCACGGATATTACCTGATGAGGCCTAATGTCGGCGGTGAACCCCGCTTCGAACGTATCGATTGCGAACTGGCGAAGAAGGGGCTGCTGGATCGTGTCAGTGTTTCGCCGAGTGAGAAAAAGGTTTGTTTCGAATACCAGACGGGATTCAGGTATAAAGATACAGGGCGTACGCTCTATATCGCCGACTTCAATGCTAGCAAGCCCTCGATCACGAATACGAAGGCATTCGCTAACAAGAAGGGGGCAAATCGCTGGTTTGCTTATCCCCGCTGGACCAAGGATGAAACAGCGATTGTGTACCATGCCAGCCCGTCACTCTACCTCTACAGACTGGAGGATAAAATCACCGTGAAAGTGTCAATGAATGATAAAGCTGACTATCGGTACCCTCACTGTGAGGCGACGCCGAAGTAAACCGTTCCGAGGATTAATATGATGAAAGACAAACTAGGAAGGCGAGAATTCTTAAAGCATACGGTAGCGGTAGCGGCAATCCGTACAGGTATAGCATCCGCGACTGTACCGGATGATAAGCGGATCAATCTGACCAATACGATTCCCACACGCGTCTTTGGCAAGACTAAAGTGAAACTGCCGATCCTCGGATATGGCGGTGCCGCGCTTCCGAGGGTATGGGGTAATCCTCTTTCATTCGATGACCGCGTCAAACTGGTCCGCTACGCTTGTGATCGCGGCGTGCGCTACTACGATACGGCGGGTAACTACATGGAGAGCCAGGCGATTCTTGGTGAGGCGCTCAAAGACGTGCGTGACAAAATCTTTCTGACCTCCAAGGTCGAAGTGACCCGAGCGAGCAAGACAAGGCGGGCGTTCGAAAAAGTCCTCGGTGAGTTGAAGACGGATTATCTGGACGCTATACTAATCCACGGCACGCCGGGCCTGGAGCAAATGACCGTCTCCGAGGCCATGAAGGTTTATGGCGAATTAGTCAAACTGCGCGAAGAAAAAGCTGTTCGCTTCATTGGATTCTCGGCTCACTCTTATTTTGACAAAGCCCTTGCTTTGATTGAGTCTGATGGATTCGACTTGTGCATGTTATCCTATGGATACATTCCCAGAGGAGACAAACAAATATGGTCTGCCAGAATGACCGAACTACGCAATGCATGTATTGCCAAGGCCCACGCACGCAACATGGGTATCGTTGCCATGAAGGTTGTCGGCGCAGGTATTCTCGGTGCGTGGTCCGGATACGTGGTGCCGGAATTCGACAAACAACGCATCAAGCAACTGCCAGCAGCCGCTATTCGGTATGTGCTGCAAGATGAGCGTATTGATATGCTGACGATCGGAATGCGCCTGGAGGGAGAGATTGATGCAAATATCAAGACACTCTCAGGTGATACAATGTACACGTCGAATGATCGGTCACTTCTTGCAGAGTTCAGCGCAAAAGCGTTCGAGAGCGATGCGATCAAAAAGATGAGGATTGATTGACTGCAATCAATCCATTAAACTTCCCATAGGAGTATATCATTACTATGGTTAAGCCGTGTGATGAAAATGGCAGGTAAATGAGTGTTGAAGTGAATGATGCTGATTATTGTGCCACAAAATAGACCTCCAGTTTTTAGGTCAAGGCATTCGAAACAAGATTCAAAAGGAAGCACATGATGCACATAGTTTGGGGAATTATGATAATGGCAGCCGGCCTATTCATGCTGATCTGCGGAAGTCTAAAAAGTAAGTTTATCATCTATCGACTTATGGTTGCTCGCTCGAAAATACTGTGGGGTGAGAATGTGCATCGCTTCTACCAGATCACAGGGGCTATTGTCATTGTCTTCGGAGCATTGGTGGCGCTTGGGTACATCTAACCGTTGAAGAATTATGCAATTGGACCGGCGCTTCTTGCGGAATTCAGCGCAAAAGCGCTCGAGAGCGATGCGATTAAAAAGATGAGGATTGATTGATTGCAATCATAAGACATTAAATTTTGTTCGAAAGTATATGAATATGGTGGTTGTTTACAAGACTAATCCTGAGTCGGTGCAGGCCGTGCTCGGACTTCTTCGAAAAGAAGGATTCAATCCGACAACACTGGAGAATCCGAGTACAGCAGCAGTCCTAAGCGGAGCCGGACACGCAACATACTTAATCAGTATTACGGTGCCAAGTGAGGAAGCCAAAGGAGCCAAGTCGGTTCTGAGAATGGGACAAGGCCCGGTAGTCGGAAACCGAACAAATAACAGAAAAACTCGCCGGACCATTACTGTTCTCGACAATGGTTGTTGCAGTGCTTGCCATTATTTTTCTTTCTACGGGTATTCTTTGGGATAATGTGGCTTTACTTTTCGTAATCTGGCTTGTACTCTTTGCATTACTGGCTAAAATTATTAAATAACATTAAACCAGAAAGCCAAAACAGCAAGTCAGGGATAAGACTGCGAAGGTAAAGAAAATGATTGGTATCATATCGAAGCCCGATACGCAGGAGAAACTGGAGATACTCAGCGCCGATGCGCAGTATGATTTGGCTTGTGCTTGCAGCACCGGTAAAGAGCAAGGTCGTAAGAGGAGCGGTGACGGCAAATGGATATATCCTGTAACGCTTCCAAGTGGAGGAAAAAGCCCCCTATTTAAGACACTGATGTCAAATGTCTGCACGAATGATTGTAAATACTGTCCGCTTCGAGAGCAAATGGACGTCCGCCGGTGCAGTCTCGGGCCGGAGGAAACAGCGAAGGTATTTCTGGATTATTACAATCAGCGAAAGGTTTTTGGGCTGTTTTTAAGCTCGGGCGTTTTAAGCTCGGCCGATGCATCTATGGACAAACTAAACGGCGTAGCCAGGCTGCTGAGAAAGAAACACAGATTTAAAGGCTACATCCACTTGAAAATTATTCCCGGAGCAAGCGATGCGGCGATAGAAGAGGCGGTTTCTTTAGCCAGCGCCGTCTCACTGAATATTGAGACACCGGGCGAAAAGAGACTTGCGAAAGTCTCGAATAAGAAAAGGTATATTCAGGATATTATCGAACCAATCAAGCTTATCAGCAGGTTGACCGGATGCGGATCGAGATACCAGAGGGTCAAGCAGACAACGCAGTTCATCGTAGGAGCAGCCGGGGAGCCTGACCAGGATATCGTCAAATATACGTTCGGATTATATGAACGTCTTAAAATGCACAGAGTATATTTCAGCGCTTACCAAAAAGGGCTGGGTGACGAGTCTATAGATGGTGAACAAGATGCAGAGAAAAGTCCGAAGGATATTCTTATGCGGGAACATCGGCTGTATCAGGCGGATTTTCTGCTTCGCAAATACGGCTTCAAAGAATCAGACATCCTTTTCGAGAAGAATGGAAACTTGTCTTTGACTTCAGACCCAAAAGAAGCATGGGCTCTCAGGCATCCTGAAGCATTTCCTGTAAATATAAATCGAGCGTCAAGGTTTTCGCTCCTGCGAGTGCCCGGGCTTGGGCCAGTAACTGTCAAGTGTATTCTACAGCAGCGGAAATCCGGAAAAATAAGGCATATCGAAGATGTGGGAAAGGTAGGTATCAGGCTGGAAAAGGCGAAAAAGCACCTTACCTTTTGAGTTAGTAAGACTGAAGGAAAAGTTGTCTTTGCTGAGCTTATTACAGAGGTGAGAAGCCAGGTTCGAACACTTTCATCTGTCGAGGGCCTGCGGCAAATGGTCAGCTTTCCGTTTACCGTAGTAAGGGACTTAACCATAAAAGTAAAAGCCAATAACAAAATAAGCGATAACCAGGAAAAAGGAGTTTGATTATGAAAAAGGTCAAGTTGATTGCAATAATTGTAATATCTATACTGGCGTTTATTATCTTTCTTCAGAATACAGAATCTGTGGAAACCAAAATTCTTTTCATGAAGGTGGCTATGCCCAGGGCTATACTGTTGATTTCTACGTTTCTTGTCGGTTTTGTTGCGGGTACAATCACCACCAGTATGCTTTTAAGAAAATCCGGAAAGAAAAAGACCCTAACCCAGGACAGTTGAAATTTAAGATAAACACAAGAGTTTTCCTTCTATAGATACTCCCAGAAAAGACAGGAGATTTATAAATATGAAAAAAGGTAAAAACAAATTCAAAGTTTTTAAGAAACGCTCGAGTAAGGCGGGTTTACCCCCTGGGACACTGGTTTATGTCGGCGAGAAAAAAGTTGAAAGCGTTCGAATCACCTTCATAGACTATGACGAGCAGAGCTTTCAGGAAAAACAGGTTACAAACATCGAAGAATGTCTAAAACTCAAAGACACAACTACCGTCAGTTGGATAAACATCGACGGCCTGCATGATATTGAACTACTTGAAAAGCTTGGAAGAGGATTCGAGCTGCATCCGCTTGTCCTCGAAGATATTCTCAGTACGGGGCAACGTCCAAAGTTCGAAGATTATGAAAAACACATTTTTATCGTGCTCAAGATGCTCAGCTTCAGTGAGGAGAGCCAGTCGGTCGAAGCCGAGCAGGTTAGCCTGATACTGGGACCTAATTATGTTATTTCCTTCCAGGAACGCATCGGTGATGTTTTCGAAACTATAAGGGAGAGAATAAGAAACGCAAAAGGACGTATCCGAAAAATGGGACCTGACTACCTTTGCTATTCACTTTTGGATGCAATTGTAGATAATTACTTCGTCATCCTGGAAAGATTCGGCGAGAAGATTGAGTCCTTGGAAGAAGAGGTTGTTGGCGACCCGACGGAGCGAACAGTCCAGCAGATTCACTCCCTTAAGAGGGAAATGATATTACTGCGCAAATCAATCTGGCCCTTAAGAGAACTAATAGGAGGAATACAAAAGAGTGAATCTTCGCTTATTAACGAAACCACAGATATATATATGCGGGATGTCTATGACCATACCATACAGATTATAGACACCATAGAAAGCTTTCGCGATATGGTTTCAGGGTTGCTTGATATCTACCTATCCAGCCTCAGCAATAAAATGAATGCCGTTATGAAGCTTCTGACGATTATTGCCACTTTATTTATTCCGCTTACTTTTGTGGCGGGAATTTACGGAATGAATTTCGAATATATGCCGGAGCTTAAAGTGCGCTGGGCCTACGGCGGAGTCTGGCTGGTTATGATTTCGATTGCAGTTATTATGCTGTCTTATTTTAGAAGGAAAAAATGGCTTTAAAGCTACGAAAGGGCATTATTAGTATTTCGTTATCTGAGGAGAAGAATCTATGCTAATCTTGTTTATTCTGGCATTAATAGTATCTTTTATTGTGGTTAGAATCGGTGCGATAGCATTTCAATTAACCGGACTTGAGTGGTCTTTGGCAAAATTCCAGGCACTGTCGTGCTTTTCCGGAACCGGATTCACAACAAAAGAATCGGAATTGATTACCGGCGACCAACAAAGACGCAAAATTGCTACACTTCTGATAATTTTAGGCAACGCAGGTTTGGTAATTATGATTGCCACTTTAGCCGGCTCTCTGGTTCCCCAAAAAACCATACTTTCAAAATTGTCCGAATCATTCCTACCGGTTGACATCTCACCCGATTTAGTAAAATGGGTGAATCTGGCAATTATTTTAGCTGTAGTGTATGGAATATATAGGGTTTTCACATACGAAAAATTTGTCAGGAAAATGACGAATATTCTCAGAAAAAAGATTATCAAAAAAGAAATCTTTCAAAAAGTGTCCTTCGAGGAGCTTCTACTGGCAACCGGTGGATATGGTATATCACGAATTACAGTCAATGCCGGAAGTCCCATACTTAATAAGACACTTGCGAAATCACAACTCAGGGAATACGATATTACGGTACTGGCGACCGTAAGGGGAGGTGAAACAATACCCAATCCACCAGCAAACATGAAAATTCTGCTCAGGGATGAGCTTATATGCTTTGGTAAATTAGAGAACATCAAAAACAGGATTTCAATGAATCCCTAAGGGTAACTTAGTCATACATTCCAATAAAGGCCTTGAAAAAAAATCTTTGAAAAGATTTCTTACATATTAAGCACTTTGAAGAGAAAGGCATAAATATCAGCTTGTTCATCGATAACTTTGGATACAGGTTTGCCTCCGCCGTGTCCGGCTTTTGTTTCAACGCGGAGCAAAATGGGATTATTGCCGGTGGCTTTTGCCTGGAGAGTTGCCACAAATTTCTTGGCGTGAGAGGGAACAACGCGGTCGTCGGTATCCGCCGAGGTAACAAAGACGGGTGGATAATTAACACCTTCCTTAACATTGTGGAGCGGGGAATAGGCATAGAGAAACTTAAAATGTTCGGCAGACGCCTCGGCATTGCCGTATTCCGGTATCCAGTATCGGCCGACTGTGAACTTGTGATATCTCAGCATATCGGTAACAGGGACCTGGCATATAACAGCACCAAACAAATCAGGACGCTGTAACATACAGGCAGAAACAAGCAGGCCGCCATTACTGCCGCCCCTTATTGCAAGCTTTTTCACATTGGTGTATTTATTTGCAATGAGCCACTCAGCGGCGCCGATGAAATCGTCAAATACGTTCTGCTTTTTATCGAGCATACCGGCCTGATGCCAGGTTTCGCCGTATTCGGAGCCTCCCCGCAGATTAGCAACACAATAAACACCGCCCATTTCAAGGAAGTTAATGACAGATACTGAAAAAGAAGGTCTGATGTTAATGTTAAATCCACCGTATGCATAAAGCAGTGTCGGGTTTTCGCCATCGAGCTTAAGACCTTTCTTATGTGTAATGAACATAGGGACACGAGTGCCATCTTTGGAATGATAAAAAACCTGTGTGGTCTGATAGGCCGAAGAGTCAAAATCGACTTCAGGCTTTTGAAAAATTGTCAAGCGCCCAGCTCGGAAATCATAGCGATAGTTCGTATTAGGGAACAGAAAAGAGGTAAAAGAAAAGAACATTTCAGTATCATCCTGTCTGCCGGAGAGACTACCGACCCTGCCAAGAGCAGGCAGTGGAATTTCACGGACAAAATCTCCGTCGAGGTCATAAATTTTAAGCTGGTGGTGAACATGGTGCATATAGGCAACAACGAAGTGATTATTAATAAGGGCAATATAATCAATTACGTCTTTGGTTTGCGGCAGGATTGTATGCCAGTCGCCACGAGCCGGATTATTTATATCGATGGCAATGATACGTCCACGAGGGGCGTCAAGGTCGGTATTAAAGTAAAAAACTGAGTCAACATTACCAATGAAGTCATAGCGGGCGTCGGCATCATCGAGCAGTCTTATAAACGGACCGCTGCTTTCAGCCGGACGATAATAAATACGGTTCTTAGGATCGGTGCCGTGATACACATTGAGAATGAAAAATTTACCGTCCTCAGTGACAAATGGGGAGAAGCCTAATTCTTTATTATCCGGGCGTTCGTATATGAGTTTGTCCTTCGATTGCGGTGTGTCGAGTTTGTGCCAATACACACGATTATAGTTTGTCTGGTCCTCAACGGGAACAGTATTGGGATCAGGGAAACGGTTGTAAAAGAAGCCCGTGTTGTCGTGTTTCCAGGCGACGCTGGTAAACCGGCACCATTGAAGAATTTCTTTATAGTCTTGCCCGGAATCAATTGTGCGGATTTTGATTTCCTGCCGGTCGCTTCCGCTGCGCGAGACAGCAAAAGCCAGCAGAGTACCATCTTCGCTCACAGCCGTAGTGCTTACGGCAATAGTGCCATCCTTACTAAGTAAATTAGGATTGATAACGACAGCAGGCTGGCTATCGAGTGTTTGCTGAATATAGAGGACGGATTGATTTTGGAGGCCGTCATTTTTTCTGAAGAAATAGCGACCGCCCCGCTTATACGGCGTCGAATACCGGGGGTAATTCATTAAATCGGTCAGGCGGGTCTTGATTTGCTTTCTGACAGGAACGGCCGACAGAAAATCAAAGGTCAGTTTATTTTGCTTTGCGACCCAGTTCTGTGTTTCCCCGGAATCGGCATCTTCGAGCCAGCGGTAGGGATCGGGAACTTTTGTACCATGATAAACATCAACTGCCAAATCTCTGCGTGCCTGTGGATAAGTCAATCCACCAGTCTGCATTTCGGTTGGAGACAGTTGCCTACATCCAAAGCACAATGCGCCCCAAACGAGTGCAACGGTAAATAAACGTATGTGTAAATTTTTCATCGTTTATATCCTCATCATCTGATAATAATTTTTTTATAGAAACTACATTTGAAGAAGTGTATCAAGCCCTGTCAAACACGAATTAGGTTAATTTGGGAAAATTTGTTGCATTTTTGGACAATGGCGGTTAGTATTCGACCCAAATGAGGTTTTGGCGAATGGATGAGCCGAACAAAAACAGTAATAAAGGTGGTAAAACAAGCCTCAGCAAGGTCTTAAGCGAATTTGTTGAAGGCCTGAGCGATGAGCATCGTATGCTGGTCGTACTTAAAGCACAATTATACGGCGGAACCTGGGAGCCGATGCTCGACGACCTTAAGAACCGCCTGGCAGGTAAGCCCTATATATTTAAGCTGGTAAACCGGATAAACGATGATATCGAACGCATCCAGCAAATGCAGAATTTCGAACAGGAACATAATGTCGATTTGGCCGACTTCGTCGAACTACCATAAATATAAGGTTTTTTGTGAGGGTTTATGAAATGGCAAAAATATTGAAGAACAAATTTGTTTTATTGACGAGTCTTACAGT
>Ga0114922_10004197_pt1 | contig 13386 bp, 7 predicted proteins | sample AartaG_FD_100975 | JGI IMG/M metagenome (GOLD analysis project Ga0114922, IMG submission 100975) | Deep subsurface microbial communities from Aarhus Bay to uncover new lineages of life (NeLLi) - Aarhus_00045 metaG | ecosystem: Environmental > Aquatic > Marine > Oceanic > Sediment | place: Aarhus... | reverse complement strand
GCGCTCCTGCGGCTTTGCTCAGTTGCTCGAGCTCGGCGAGCGGGTCGCCGTGCTCTTCATGCATGCCGGGCAGTATCCCCCCCGCGAGCACAACGCGCTCCAGTCGGACAGAAAGCTCTCCCCGCCGCGGCTGTCGGGCTTCTGTTGTTATTGTTCTTCTCTTTCTGTCGGGTCCTTTTTCTGCTATGCTTGGTTACTCCTTTGGATCGATAAGATGTTGAAAAGACAAGCGGGTTTCAGATTGCCGCCTCTACATATATTATAGCGCAAAAACCCCAATTGTCAAACGATGCAAATCCAAGTCATGCCCTACCGTCTTCCCGTTCCAGGCGATTCTCGTGTCGGATCCCGCAGCGGCAGAAAAAAACCGCCGCCGCAAACACACGTCTGCGGCGGCGCCGAATGCACTCTTGGCTGTTGTCTCAGATTACCTTTGTGATCGAGATGATTTCGTACTCGGGTTTTTCTTCCGTGAAATCCAGCACGGCCTTATCGCCGGCCGCCTTGCCGATGAACGCCGCGGCCAAAGGAGCAAGGTACGACACCACACCGTTTTCGGCGTCGGAATCCCAGGGGCCCAAGATCGTGTAGCGTTCGGTCTTTCCCTTTTGGGTGTCCCTGATCTCTATCGCAGTGCCGATCGAAACGATGTCGTCGCGCACGGCGTTGGGATCGATCAGCTTTGCCTGTACCAGTTCTTTTTCGATCCGCTCCGCCTTTTCCATCAGGATGCCTTGCTGTTCGCGGGCCGCCGAGTACTCGGCGTTTTCCGAGAGGTCTCCGAAGCTGATGGCAACTCCCAGGGCCTTTTGATTTTCGGGAATCTCTTCGTTGATCACACGGTTAAATTCAGCCTCCTTGCGACGCAGCCCCTCGTTAGTGGTGTAGATTACGTCGGGCTCGATCCCATCGGCCGCCGGCGCGGGGGCCAACGCCGGATGCTCGGCAACGACTATGGCGGTTATCTTGTCGCGGGCGGTTTCTGTGAGGCCGTGGCAGACTCTTGCGGCGTTGTAGACCCTGCGGGCCTCGTCTTGTGAGCTGTTCTCAACGATCCGCTCAAGGTGCCGGAAATTGGCCACGGAGATTGTATCGCGGCCCTTCGTCAGCAGCTTCTTCTGGCGGGTGGCGGCGGCCTTGGTCTCGGCTGCGTCGGCCCGAGAAAGTTCGTTCATCAGTCCGAGGAGCCGTTCGATGAGATCGATCTTGTTGTGCTCGCCGAGCAAGGCGGGGTACTTGCCCATCAGGGCGGATCGGCACAGCCACAAACACGCCTCGGCGTGCTCCCTGGATTTCGCGAGTACTTCCCGAAACACGCCCGACAGCAGGCTGTGCTTTTTTGCGTCGAGCAGTTCCTTTGCGGCAAAATCCCAGAGGTCGCTGCCGGCCTCGAAGAACGTCTTCGAGAACACCTCCGGCCACTCGTCCGGATACAGCTCCTTCAGTCGCAGAAGGGCCCGGCGCTTGTAGGATGCCTTGCCGATCATCTCAACGGCCTCGACCGCCGACCCGGGTGCGAGGAGTGGCCTGAGGTCGGGATGTTCAATGCTGAGTTCCCGGCACAGCCCTTTCAGGTCGTCGAGCACGAGGGCAACCTGCAAAACGGCCGAAGCATCCTTCGAGCCGTTGATGGCTTCGAGCAGCGCGTTCGCTATTCCGCCGAGCGATTCGCTGGTGCGCTCAGCCGCCTTCAAGTTGGTCTTGTAATCGTCGACCAGGGCGATCTTGTCTTCGATCCGCCCGGCGGCGGCGATCTTTTCGAGGATTTCATCCTGGTGCGACACCGGCTTGTCGCGCAGTTCGAGAACGGCCGACGCACCCCGCGACACCGTAAGGTAAGGGTCTGTCATCGCCGCCTTCTTGGCCGAAGCCCACCATTTGGTCCATTCCGACGTCGAGACAATGCCGTCGGTGAGTCGGCTCTTGACCACCGTGAGCGAAGCCTTGCCGCCCAGGTCGTTGAGGACAAGCTTGATCAGGCCCGTCTTGTCGGACTCGGCCTTTTCTTTGAGGGAATCCGCGTCGGCGAACTTCTGCGCCAGGAACCCTTCGGGCGGAAGCGTTTCGAGGATGTTCGCGGCCATGTCGAGCCCCACAGAATGGTTCTTGTGGGTTTCAAAGTCAACGCTGACGGTCTCGTCGTCCAGATTGATCGACTTCACCCGGCCCATGCCCCAGCCCGTGGGATGGTTCACGATATCGCCTTCCTTGAACCTGAGGAAAACGTCGATTCTGGGAGCCGTCTCTTCCACAGTCATCGGCCGGAGCAGACCGGATTTCTTGATGGCCTCCTCGAGGAGGGGATGGCCAACATAGAGCTCGCGGTAGTAATCGGCCATCTCTTCCTTGAGCTCTTCTTCCCTCGGCAGCAGGCGCGCGGCCTCTTTGAGCGCGGTGGCGCGGGCGTCGTAGTTCTTGCTCTTCTTATAGAGATCGACGAGCGAGAGGAACAGCATCCCGGCCAGGGAATTGCGCCGGCGGCTCTCCAGTTCCTTCGCCATCGCCAGGAAGTTGGCGATATTGTCGGGCTCGAGCTTGGCGAGCTCGGCCCAGATCTCTTCGATGTCTTCGTAGGCCCCGCTTTCGATGGCGGAGGTGAATGCGTCGTGATAGAACTCGATCAGTTCTTGGCGTTCGGATTCTTCCACTGGTAGTTCTCGCGCAAAAATTCCCCCGGGGAAGGGGGCAAGAAAGAAAAAGGATTAAGAGACGCGGTGAGAGCCCGCCCGCGACCCTATATATATATTACCCCCGTTCGCCCCGCGAGTCAAGGAAAAATAGCCTTCCAGCCGCCCTGGGGGGTGCGACAACGAAATATGGTTTTTGGCTGGCGCTTCCGGTTCGACGCCGGAGGTCCGGATCCTGCTCGTTACAGGGCCTTGGCCTTATCGGGATACGGGCAGAGGGCGTTGACTGGGCAGATGAGACATTTGGGCTTGCGGGCGACGCAAATGTTTCGTCCGTGCCACGTCAGCAGGTGCGACAGGTGCGTCCACTGGGTTTTCGGGACGAGCCCCATCAGCTCCTTCTCGATCTTGTCGGCGTATTTCTTCTTGACGTTGTGCTCCGAGGCGAGGCCCAGCCTGCCGCTGACCCGCAGCACGTGGGTGTCGACGATGATCGCCGGCTTGCCGAAGGCATTGCCGAGCACGACATTCGCCGTCTTGCGGCCCACGCCGGGCAGGGCCGCCAGCAGCTCGATGTCGTCGGGCACCTTCCCCTTGTGTTTTTCGACGAGCTGAGCGCACGCGTTCTTAACCGCCTTCGACTTGTTGCGGAAAGTACCGGTAGGCCTGAAGATCTTCTCCAGCTCTTCCAACGGCGTGTCGGCGTAGTCTTTGGCGGTCTTATACCTGGCAAAGACCTCGGGGGTCGTGGCGTTCACGCGGGCGTCGGTGCACTGTGCGGCCAGGATCGTGGCCACGAGAAGTTGAAGCGGGTTGGCATAGTCGAGCAGCACGCGCGCGTCGGGGTACTGCTTCGCCAGGCGGCTGATTATCTTTCTTGTGCGTTTTCTTTTCTCTTCCGTTGGCTCTGGCATTTGCGCACCTCCTGTGCCGGCCGGCGTGTTTTTCATCCGCAGACATTTCACATTCCCATGAATGCTCAGCTCCTACCCAGCGTTGAAACGCTTGGCTATGTTCAGTCAGTCCCTACGGGACGAAGAAGGCGCTCGTGGGCAATGAACGACATACAACAGCGACGTCGGATCCCAGCCTTCGGACCTCGGACTGGCTTGTCCGCCGAAGCTTCAGCGAAGGCGGATGACCGTAGACTGATGACTGTAGACTGACGACTGTGCGACTGTGTGACCGAGCGACTGCCTGCCCGCCAAAACCCGCCGGCGGCGGGTGCGACTGCCTTCAGGTCTACTGCTTGGCAAGGCCGATGACCAGTCGCACGCGCTCGGCGACGTTGGTGAGGTGGTCACCGACCTTCTCCATGTTCGCCACGAGATCGAGGAAGATCACGCCTGCTTGTGCGTCACAGTCTCCGGCCGCCAGGCGTTCTACGTGGCCGTCGTGGAGGTCGCGGTCGAGCTGGTTGATCGTCTCTTCCAGCTTCAGGGCTCTGTCGGCCGAGGCCGGATCGCGGTTTTCAATCGCTTTGAGAACCTCTTCAAACTGTTCGCGCACAGCATCGAATATCTGCTGTAGCTCGGCCCGGGCGCCGTCGCTGAAATCGAGTTTTTTGTCGTTCTTCAGTTGGGCGAGTTCGAAGATGTTTTCCGCGTGATCGCCGATGCGCTCCACGTCGTTCACGGCATGCATCAGCGGGGCAAGGGCCTTGGATTCGTTCTCGCTGAGGGGGCGTTGCGATAGCTTTACGAGGTACTCGGTTATGTCGGCCTGGAGCCCGTCAATGGCATCCTCACGCTTCTGCAGCTTTCCTTCCAGCCGGGGATCAAACCTGTCCAAGCACGAAAACGAGTCGGATATGGCCTCGAAAGAGAGATCCGACATATGACCCAGCTCCCTGATCGCCTGTTCGATGGCAATAGAAGGCTGATCAAGCAGGTGAGGCTCCAGATAGTTGAGCTTCTCTTCTTCCTTCAGCCGCGGAATGATTCTATTGCACACCCGCTCGAGAGGGCCGATTATCGGAAGGAACAGAAGCACGTTGAAAATATTGAATATCGAGTGTGCCATTGCGATGTGGCGCTCGATGTTTTCGGGAGCGGCCGCGAAGACGTTTCCGTTGGTGACGCCCTGCACGAGTTCGAGGAAGATGGGCCTCCCCGATTTCTTCCAGAACACCGGCACGTAAAACAGCCCGATCATGTAGGCCGCTCCGAAGATGTTGAACATCGCGTGTGCCAGTGCCGTGCGGCGGGCGGCGCGGTTGGCGCCGAGCGACGCCAGAACGGCCGTGATCGTGGTGCCGATGTTATCGCCCAGCACGATCGGCACCGCGGTGTAGAAGTCGATCAGCCCGCCTCCGGCCAGGGCCATTGTGAGGCCGATCGTGGCCGAACTGCTCTGGACGACCACGGTCATCGCCGTGCCGATGAAAACGGCATACAGCACCGACCGAATGGGCATTACGCCATCGACGGGCGTGCAACTGAATCCCTTGAAGAACGCCTCGAAGGAGTAGAGCTCGTGAAGCGGCTTGAGTGTGGCGCTCATCATGCCCATGCCCAAAAACAGCATCCCGAAGCCCATTATTGCCTGGCCCCAGAACTTGTGGGTGCGGCTGCGGACGACCATGATGATGATCAGGCCGATCGTGATCGCGGGGAGGGCCAGGGCCGTCAGCTTCAGCGAAATGATCTGCCCGGTGATCGTCGTGCCTATATTGGCCCCCAACACGACCCCGATCGCCTGCTTGAGAGTGACAAGCCCGGCATTCACAAAGCCCACGGTCATCACCGTGCAGGCGCTCGACGACTGGATCAGGGCCGTCACAAGGGCGCCGATGGTGACCGCTATGAAGCGGTTCATCGTGAACATCCTCAGGATCCATTTGAGCTTGTCGCCGGCTACGCGCTGCAGACCCTCGCTCATCTGTTTCATCCCGAAGATGAATATCGCCAGTCCCCCCAGGAGCGTTATCAGCATCACGGTCTTGTTGAGCGACGACGCTTCAAACCGGATCGGGCGGGCCACGTAGCCGCGGGCGGGGTCGGATATCTCCGCCTCGACGTGAATCTTGCCGGAGGTTCTCGGAAGTGTGAGGAATGTGGAAGCGAAACCGTCTTCGTCGGTGTGCGTACGTTCCGGCGTGATCGACGCGCCTTTGGGGGAGCCTTCAATGTTGAAGAAAACAAGGACATCGGACACGGGGTCGCCGTTGCGATCGAGCACCTGCACCGCCAACGGCTTGCTGAGCGTCGCGCCGGCCGGCCCCTCCTGCCAGTTCCCGAAGATTCTCAACCCCGACGTCATCCTGAAATGTGCCGTCCGCGGAGCCCCGTCGGCGCTGATCGTGCGCGCCTCAACGTAATAATCGCCGAACTTCGAACCGAGCTCAACAGTGCACGATGCCTTGCCCCCGGCATCGGTGAGGACGGTGGCGGGTCCGATGAGCTTGGAATCGTGGGCCTCGCCGAGGAACGAGAAGACCACTTGCTGCCCCGCGACCGGCGCCCGACTGCCCTTGCCGCCCAGCATCCCGCGGCGAACGGGGCCGAGGACCTCTACCTCCAGGAGCTTTTGCTCGCCGGCCGCCCCGACGGCGTTGTTCCCCCTGCAAACAAGGATCTTATCGACAAGTTGTAGGGATCCTTCCTGGCCGAAACACACCCCGGCCGCCAGCAACATTGCGGCAGTCGCAACACAGCGCAACACGTACCGGTTCAAAGCCATGGCAAAACCCTGAATGATAGTATGCCCGGATTACTTACACCCGCATTTGAAATTATAGCACCACAACAGCGAAAATGCCAGTGTAAATGGGAGGGGGCCGTGCGGGGGTGTGATAATCCTGTCACCGATCATCGGATGTTGCCTTCCGCCGGGCGAGCGGCTGAATTGCGGATGGGGGCGAGACCTGCCGGGATCGTCCCGTGGAAGAAAGCAGGACTGTATGTTTTACTCTACGGTCGGCGATGACACGGCCACCGGTCTGCAGCTCGTTCGCGCGGCTTCGATGATCTTGAGCACGTCGCGGCGGGCGATCAAGCCCACCAGCTTGCCGTTGTTGAGGACGGGCACGCGTTTGAAGCCGCGGTTGACGAGGATACGCGCCACGTCGCTGAGGGTTGCATCTTCGTTTACGGAAACCACGTCGTGCGCCATGATGAACGACACCTCCACCTCGTCGGCCGAGAGCATGTGATCGGCGACCAGCAGATCTTTTTCGGTGAGGATTCCTGCGAGGCCGCCATTGTCGTGCACCACGGGCATTCCGCTTATTGATTGCTCGAGCAGGAGGTGTATCGCCGCGAAGACGGTCGTCTGGGGGGTGACGGTTACGACAGACGTTGTCATTATATCGCCCGCTGTTATGTCGGCCAGGTAACTCTCGTAGGCCGAAAGATCACGTGCTCCCTCCCAGGCAATGCCTGCATTTGCTCCTTCATGCGCCCCTCTGATGACAATGCTTATTCTCTCGGCCAGAACGTCGGGAGTAAACGGTTTGGTAACATAGCCGTTGGCCCCGCTCCGAATGGCTTTGAGCACGTTTTCTTTTTCACCTTCGGCGGTGACCATGATGACGGGGGTCGCAATCCCGCGGCCGCGTATGTTCTTGAGGAACGTGAGGCCGTCCATCAGGGGCATGTGCCAATCCAGGAGAATCAAATCGACGTGGACACTCTCGATCTTCACCTGCGCCGATACACCGTTGTCGGCCTCGATGATGTCGGTATAGCCCAGTTTGGCCAGGAGGTTTTTTTGAATCCGCCGCATTGTAGTAGAATCATCGACCAGCAGTACTCTCATTGTTGACCTCTTCTGAAGGACGACGCTCACCGTACGCACGTGCACCTGCAGAGCGCGCTCACCCGCATCCGGCGCGACCTGATGTTATTGCTTACTAGGATTATCGGTGTTTCGGGAGGGAGGATTCATGCAATTCGGCGTTGAGCAACCTGCAGGGGGCCGGTCGCCGCGAATCGTTCTTTCTGCAGGAGAGCCCCAAAAACATGCGAATCTGCTTATGCTGTTGCCGATAATCTTAATAGTAGAAAAGCAATTTGGGGTCTTGAGTTGTCGCACGACAGGCCGTGTTTCGTGCGACCTATTAGTGCAAGGACATATTCAAAATGCAGGTGGATTACATCAACCCTTTCATCGTGGCCGTAACCCAGGTTTTCGAGTCGAGCGTCGGCACAACGCTGCGGCGCTCGAAGATCGGGATAAAGGAAAGCGACACCCGCTCCTACGACGTCTCGGGGATCATTGGGTTTTCGGGCAGTGCTTTCGGGTCTGTGGCCCTGAGTTTTCCGAAACAGACGGCTCAGAAAGTCGTCTCCGCGATGCTGGGGGGTGATGAAGCGAACGATGATGACATTGCCGACGGCGTGGGCGAGCTGGCCAACATGGTCGCCGGCGTGGCAAAAACCGCCCTCGCCGAACGCGGAGTAAAAACGTTTATATCAATCCCGAGCACCGTTATAGGCGCCGGCCATTATGTTCACCGGCCCAAGAACGTGCAGTGCGTCGAGATCAAATTCGAAAGCGACATGGGCACCGTCGTGCTCGATCTCGCCATTAGAGTTGTCGCCGAGGTCTCCGCCAGCGTTTCCAACGCATAACTGATCCAGCTTAATCACATGCCGCCGCTTCGTCCTGATCGGTCACCGGGCCGCGACCCGGTCCGGGCGGCACCCCTTCTTGCTGTGGACCTCCCCTGCAGATGCGCCCTGAGCGCCGCAACGGCCTTCGCCGAGAGCGCGCTGGCGCTGACCTGTGAATCCGACTCGGCGGTGACGACCACCGATCCTGTTATCTCGCCGTTGGCGGCGTCTACAATTCGCACAACCAGCGTGTCGACGTGCCGCTCGCCCTCAGTTGTGTGCTCGTGAGTGGCGAGGATTATCGCCTCGACCGCCAGATCCCTCGCGATGCGCAGCCTTTTCTCCTGGCTCAGCCGGGCCCTCTGCGCGTCGTAGGTAGTCAGCAGGCCCTGGCCGTCGATGAGCCTCTTGTCGGCGCCCGGGAAGGCCCCCTTGAAGGCCGCCCACAGGATCTGCTCTCTGTCGGGCGGCAGGCCAAACATCGTGTGCAGGCGATACGTCTTCAGCACAGGCTGGGTGAACAGCCCCTCGGTTCGATACGACACGCACCCCGACACAAACAAAGCCGACAGAAACACAAACACCACCATCCGTTGGCATTTCAGCGTGTGCATTTGTCAAGCTCCTTTATTCAGAATCCCGCACGCCGGCCGGTCTCACCGGCACGATTTCCCCGATTTCGTATTCTATACCCTCACATCGACAAAAGCAACGATCATCCCGCCGTCGCCGGGCTGTTTGAACCGTTTTTTTAAGCCACGATGGTGGGAGGGAAGCTCTTTGAAAAGAGCTTCCCCCCACACCCCCCTTCAGAAACTTTTCACGGCCGGGCCGGCAGCCGGCTCGGCCTTGTGTAAAAGTCCAAGAGTTGAGGGGGGGGGGCGAGGACCTTCAGAAGCCCTTAGGTTGTTAAAGCAAGCCGGCCCGGCCGCCGGGACGGCTGTGAAAAGTCTTTGGAAAGGGGTCTGGGGGAGAACCTTTCTTCAGAAAGGTTTCCCCCAGCAGATGCGACGAGACCAGGGCTTGAACCAAGATCTCTAATCACACCCCAGGGCAATCCGCATGAACTTTAAGCTTGAATCACGGCCGCCCTTGCTCTACCATGATTGCTATGGAATGATCGTAACCATAACGCAGGAGTGAGCAGGAAATGAAGATGCGAAAATGGCTGGTGCTCGTGGTAATGCTGGGACTGTGCGGGAGCTTGCGGGCTGAGCCGCAAGACGTGGACCTCGACCTCGACAAACACCTGGGCACGAGGTGGTACGGGGTATACATCGGTGGCAAGAAGTCGGGCTATGCCGTCGATAAATCCCGGAAGATCAAGCACGACGGCCGCGACGCCTACAAGTTCTCGATGGACCTCGATATCACAATTTCGATGATGGGGCACGTCCAGAAGCTGCAGACGTCGGAATACAGGATATACTACGACTCGGGGCCGATGGCGGAGTGCGGGGCCACCCTCGGTGCACAGTCGTGGCTGGGCGTGATGCAAGGCAAGACCCTGAAGCTCATCACGACCATGAGCGGGGTGAAGAGCGAGAAGGCCATTCCCGCACCCGGCGTCTCGCTGAACGACGAGATCGCCCCGTTGCGGCTCATCATGGGAAAACCGAAGCTCGGCGATTCCGTCGAGTGCCGGACGTTCTCCCCAATGATCGGCAAAGAGCTCAGCGCCGTTGTGACCGTTATCGACAGGAAGACCGTAATGTTCGGCGGGGTCGAGACGGATGTGTATGAGATCAATACGAACATCAAGGAGATGGGCTTCAACTCGTCCGCGCTGATAACCCAGGACGCCGAGATGCTGCAGTTCACGCTCCCCGCCGGCGGCATGAAAGTGGTGCTGAAACTCCAGGACGAAAAGAGCGCCAAGGACCCGTCGGTCGAAGCCGTGGAGATGCTCGACGCCTCGACAATCCACCCCGCCGGCAAGGCGCCCCGGGGCATGCGCGAGAAACTCAAGCTCCGCGTCACCGGCCTCAAGAACAAGGAATCCATCATCAACGATGAGCGCCAGCGCTACAGGAAGCTGGACGACGGCTCCTACGAGGTGACGCTCCAGCGGGGCGCTTTTCCAAAGACGTCCCCCAGCATCCCGATGCAGGATGCCGACCTGCAAGAGTACACAAAGGCGACGGAACTGTATCAGAGCGAGCACCCGGACGTTGTGAAGAAAGCAAGGGAGATCGTTGGCGACACCAAGAACTCCGCCAGGGTCGCGCAGGCCCTGTGCCTGTGGGTTTATACGAATGTTGCCAAGCGCGGCACCGTTATGGTGTCGAACGCCCTCGAGACCCTGCAAAGCATGGAAGGCGACTGCAGCGAGCACGCGGCGCTCTTTGTGGGCCTGTGCAGGGCGGTGGGGCTGCCCGCGAGGGTCGCCAACGGGATCGCATACTCCAGCGACCTGGGCGCTTTCGGCGGCCACGCCTGGGCCGAAGTGTACGTCGGTCAGTGGGTGGCCGTCGACCCCGCCTTCGGCGAACCGATCGCCAGTGCATCGCGAATAAAGTTCGCCGACGACGACCTCCTCCAGACCGCAAGGCTCCTGCAGATCATCGGCGACCTCAAGATCGAGTTTGTGCAACCGGACGAGTGAACCGGGGCCCCTGCGCAGACCCCTCAGCACACAGACCGTGTGCCCGTGGCTTGTTCAGCATGATGCGCTTCGAGTGCACCTCGGGTTATTGAAGCCGAAAGCAATAGATCAATGCTCGAAGGCCGAGGTGGTGTAAGGGCAGACGGCACCTCGCCCTCTCGGAACTCCGGCGGCCCCAAAAAATGCCGCGAGTGGACGTCAATCAGGATTTTATCCATTTTATCCTTTTTCACGTTCACTCGCGGTTATGTTTTTCGCTTTCCCCATCCCTCCGTTGATGTGTTTCATTTATCATAACACCCCGCAGACACAAGTCTGCGCCAGATCACTCTCGCCGCCCGCGCAAGGGTGCGACAACGAAATATGGTTTTTGGTTGGTGCGCGACATTCCCTCTCGTCCTCGTCGTCACCCCGCCTTTCCGAGGCGGTGCGCTATCGCGTCCATCTCGACGAACGTCTTCGTTCGTCGCGCCGCCTTCTGAGGCGGCCCCCCTGCGGGGGCTCTGGGGCTGGGGGCGACCGTTTTCCACGGGCTGACGCCCGTGGCTACAGACTATCGCCCTTTGGGCTAGGAAACAAACACGGGTATTTTGGGCACGACAAGCACAATACCTGCCCGCCGAGTCCTCCGCCATAGCTATGGCCCCCGCGAAGGCGGAAGCGGGTTCAGCGAAGGCGGGTCCGGGTTGCGGCCCATTCACGGGAACCATAATATTGTGTCGCCCCCCCCCCCGCAACCCATAACTCACAACTCACAACTCATCACCCATAACTCATAACTGCCTTGATTGTTTCGCCGTTGTGCGGTACACTGTTACGCGCATTGCAAAGGAGGATGTTTTCGCGTGACACCGATGATGAAGCAATTCCTTCTCGTGAAGGAAAAGCATAAAGACGCCATCGTGCTCTTCAGGGCGGGCGACTTTTACGAGACGTTTTACGAGGACGCGGAGATCGCGTCGAGGGTGCTGGGCATTACGCTAACGTCGCGAAACAAGGGCAGCGACAACCCCGTGCCGATGGCGGGCGTGCCCTATCATGCGGTTGATCCGTACGTCCGCAAGCTGATTCTCGCCGGATACAAGGTAGCCATCTGCGAGCAGATCGAAGACCCCAAGCTGGCCCAGGGGCTCGTGCAGCGCGACGTGGCGCGCGTTATCACGCCGGGCACGCTCACCGACGACTCGCTGCTGGAATCCAAGTCGAGCAATTACCTTGCGGCTGTCTACCCCGATGGCGACCTTGTGGGCCTGGCGTGGGTCGACCTGTCGTCGGGCAGGTTCATCGCCGCCGACGTCGCGGTGGACCAACTGATGGACGAACTCGCCCGGATCGCCCCCGCCGAATGCTTGTTGCCCGAGAGCGCCCACACGGCCGGAGGAGAGGCCGTCGCCCGAATTCAACAGGCGCTCCAGGCGCCCATCACGCCTCGGCCCGACCACACCTTCGAGCGGCGGACAGCCATGAAAAGCCTGCTCGAGCATTTCAAAGTGCTAAACCTTGCAGGGTTCGGATGCGATGACCTCGGCCCCGCCGTGCAGGCGGCCGGGGCGGCGGTCGACTACCTCAACGAAACACAGAAAACTTCGCTCGGGCACATCGGCAAGCTCGAAAAGCTCGAAAGCGACCGATACGTGCTGCTCAACGAGACCACGCAGCGCAGCCTCGAACTCGTCGAGACCATGCGCACCCGCGAGCGGCGCGGCAGCCTGCTGTGGGTCCTCGACAAAACGGTGACGGCCATGGGCGCCCGGCTGCTCCGCGAGTGGATCATCTACCCGCTGCGCGACTTGGGGGGAATCGGCCTGCGGCAGGGGGCCGTGGGCGGGCTTCACGCCGACGCGGAGCGCCGCGACACCTTGCGGGCCGCACTCGAAACGGTTTATGACCTCGAGCGCATCAACGCCCGAATATCGACCGGCCGCGCAAACCCCCGCGACCTCGTATCGCTCAAAGATTCCGCCGCGGCCCTGCCCGCAATACGCGATGCCCTCGCCGGATGCACGGCGCCGATGCTCGAGCGCCTCCACGACGGAATCGACATGCTCGACGACGTCCGCGAGCTGATAGAGGGCGCCATCGCCGATGAACCGCCCATGACGGTCCGCGAGGGAGGCATGATCCGCGACGGATGGGACCCGGAACTCGACGAACTCCGCTCCATCCGCCGCGACGGCAGAAGCTGGATCGCACAATACCAGGCCGACGAGATCAGGCGGACGGGCATCGACAGGCTCAAGGTGGGCTTCAACAAGGTCTTCGGCTATTACATCGAGATAACCCACGCAAAGGCCGACAAGGCCCCCGACAACTACATCCGCCGCCAGACGCTCAAGAACGCCGAGCGCTACGTTACGCCCGAGCTCAAGGAATACGAGGACCGAGTGCTCAATGCTGAAGAACGCGGCCAGGAGATCGAATACCGAATTTTCTGCGAGGTCCGCGACAAGATCGCCGAGCACACCGCGCGCATTCAGTCGGTGGCGGGCATCGTGGCTCAGCTCGACGTGCTGGCGTCGCTGGCGCAGGCCGCCGCCGAATATCGTTACGTGGCGCCGGTTATCGACGACAGCCTCGACCTGCACATCATCGACGGACG
>Ga0114922_10004196_pt1 | contig 13386 bp, 11 predicted proteins | sample AartaG_FD_100975 | JGI IMG/M metagenome (GOLD analysis project Ga0114922, IMG submission 100975) | Deep subsurface microbial communities from Aarhus Bay to uncover new lineages of life (NeLLi) - Aarhus_00045 metaG | ecosystem: Environmental > Aquatic > Marine > Oceanic > Sediment | place... | reverse complement strand
CTGAAGCGGGAGCCGAGGCGGCGCCGCTCGGCGTCGAGCAGGCCGGTGAGCTCTTCCTTGCCGTAGAAGTAGGAGGTCATCTGCAGCGGCGAGCTGAGGAGGCGCCCCCAGAGGCTCTTGGCGAACTGCGGGGCCAGCAGCGAGGTTTCCACGGAGAATTCGACAACCTGCTCCTCGGTCCAGCCGTTGCAGTGGGTTTGGACTGAGGTGTAGGCGCGGTTGGCGTTTTCAAGCCGCTTGCGCAGGTGGGCGAGGTAGGTGAGCTTGTTGCGGTTGTCCCAGCCGGCGTCGAGCGCAACTTTTTCGCAGAGGGTGGCCCAGCCCTCGATGTAGGGGTCATAGGGGAAGAGGATGCGTGCGCGGCGGGGGTTGAGCGCGGCGATCCTGCCCTGGATGAAGTGGCCGGGGTAGAGCTCGTGGATGATGATCATCTTGTTGAAGTGGTTGTTGAAGGAGCGGTAGAAGTCGTCCTTGTCGGCAGTCGGTGCGTCGTCCTCGATGTTGGGCAGGTAGAGGGTGGTGAGGGGATCGGGATCGAAGGGGGGCGGCACGTCGACCCAGCCGATGCGCTGAGCCGGGCCGGAATCGGGCGGGGCGAGCACGATGCTCAGCCGCGCGGCGGGCAGGGTTGCGATTTTCTTTTGCGCGACGAAGCGCTCGGCCTCGGTGGCGAAAGCCCTGTAGGTCTCGAGTGATTGCCGGCGTGTGGCGGGGTGGTTGGATTCCATGTCGGCGAAGACGGGATCGACGAGCTCGCGGAAGTCGTCGGGAATTGGTTTTTCGGGCCTGGTTTCGCGCCAGTAGTCGCCTGCGACCTGATGGATGAGCCGGCGGGTTTCGTGGATTTCGTCGAGGGCCATTTTCTCGAGAGTCAGGGGAGTGATGTCGCTGTCGGTATAGATGCTCAGCTTGTGCGCGTAAGCTTCGGGGCCGAGGACAGCGTTTTCCTGAGTTAAAGGGAGTCGCTTCAAAGATATTGAGAGGGAGCGAATTTCCGCCGCGACCGAAGCAGCGAGCCTTTCTAGTTCCTGCAGCTCGGATTGCTGAAAGAGGGGAGCGGCTTTGGAGGGCAGTTCTTTTTCGAGCCAGGACGCGGCATTCTCGAGTGAAGACAGGAGCCTTTGGGATCCGCCGCGCCTGAGGTTAAGCAGTGCCGACCGGCAGAGGGCTTTGAGGCCGTTGAGGCGGTTGTTCAGCGCGTCTTTCTTTTGCCCGGCGGTAAGCCGTGGGTGATCGAGGACGGGAGCGACGGCGCGCGCGATCAGCCTTTCGTAGAGTTCCGGCGAGTTGACGTGTGCGGCTTGCTTTTGCCATCTTTCGATTTCTGTGGCTATCTGCCTGGCAATCAGCCGGGCGTCGATGGCAACGTCGCGATCGAATTGCCCGCGGCTCTCTTCGATGCCGGCAAGCGTGGCGCGATTGATTGCCAGCCATTTTTCGATACTCTCCAGCGAGAGGTTTTCGTAGCGGCCTGCGTATTGCGTGAGCCCAAGCGAGAGGGCGTTGGAGGGGTAGAATTCCAGCCAGGCGTCGATGTAGTCGTCTATGACAGAGGAAGACTCAGGGGAGGCGGAAAAAATCGTCGACGGCAAAACGCCAAGAAATAGTAATCCGAGAACGATGAACCGACGGACCATGGTGACCCCCGTGCTATTATTTGCCCCGTCCGCCGGGCGGTTGAAGCCGGCGGCGTGGATGCTTCGAGGTTCGTCAATATCCTGCCACAGGGTTTCACAGAACCTCAATGATGAGCAAGTAAAGATCAGCGGAAACGCAGAGATAGCAACGGATTTCAGCCTTTTGCCTGAGGCTCTGAACCTCAAATTGTCTTTACAAGAGGGCGGTCCGGCGGTAGAATGCCGTGGTTTCTAACCAATAATTACTGAGCCAACAAGCGTTTATGTTCGCTTTCGCCATAAACATAATTGCAGCGCTGCATGTGGTAGCTGCCCCGCTATGCCCGGCAGTTGATGATCCGCTTGCCGCTCTGAAAGCGTCCCATCCGTCCGATTTCGCCGTTGCCGTACGTGTAACGCGCCTGTTCGAGAGCATGGAGCCGTACGCAAAGATCTTGGGCAGGGTGGAACCGGGGGATTTTTATCCGGTCGTTGGAGTGACGGAGGATCAGTACGGGATCGTCTGGGCCGAGGTGGCGGTGGAGGACGGATCAGCTTATCTGAGCGATGTGATCCTTGTCCGCGAGCGGGAGCCGGTTCTCAGGGGGCTACTGCAGAAGGTCGATCTTGCCGATATAGGATTATGGGACGACGAGATTCTGGAGAGCGTGCAGGAGCGCGGAGTAGAGGTTGGTTTCACGGCGACACAGCTTCTCTTCGCGCAGGGTTTGCCCCTGCTGGAGCGCGTGCGTGGGCATGTGGGTCAGGACCTTGGAGAAGGGGGAAATTTCGTTCTTAAGGAATGGTTTTATCCCCGTCTCGTAGTTTTATTAGAGGACGAAACGGTTGTAGGCTATACGACCGTTGCGAGGCTGGTGCGGGACCGCTCGATAGATTTCCTGCTGACTCCCGAGGAGCCTGATTTTACGGCGGTCGGAAGCTGGGAGAGCAGGACCGAGAGCGACGGCTTCAACCATATGTATGCAACGAGCGGAAATGAAGTCGGGCGGTTCAGAGTAAGAGTTCCCGTCAAGGGGACGTACCGGCTCAGTGCCCGCTGGATTTCGGCGCCGGAGAATTCCTCCGAGGTGATCTTCGAGGCCAAGAAGCGAGGCGGCGGAGAAGAGGTTGACGACCGGCAGAGGCAGGCCGTCAGCGTGGCGCGGATGAAGGCGAATCAACGGCTGAACGGCCGGCGCTGGATAGAGCTCGGCTTGTTCGACGTCGAACCGGGCTCGCCGCTGGTGATCGAGGTGAGCTCTGCTGACGACAAGCCATTCGGCGTCAACGCGTTGCGATTGGAATATGTCAACGATCCGGTGCTTCCGTCGGATGCCGGCGAGGCGGCCGATGATAGTATGCGATGATGGGCAAACTCGCCTGAGGTAATAGATGTCGAGACGTTACGACGACGACGAAGAGCGGGAAGACGGCCTTTCGCAGGACGACTCCCGGGACGACAGCGACACCGATGAGGTTGGATCGCCGGCTACGAAGCGGCCTAGCGTAAGTTATCCGTATCGCGCCAAGTCGGCTGACGCAATCGGGCAGTATCTTCGCGAGATGAAGTCGGTTCCCCTGCTGGACCGCGAGGGCGAAGTTCGCCTGGCCAAGGAGATGGAGCTGGGCGTAAGAATCATTTCGAGGGCTTTTGCGGCGGGCCCGGCTCTCTTGCCGATCATCCTTCGCTGGTTTGCCAAGTATGATGACGAGGAGCGCCGCTTTGAGGAGATTTTTCTGCCTTTCGAAGGGGAGCATGAGGATCATTTCAAGAAGATTCGGCGCGCATTCCGTCAGCTTCGTAAGGCGGAGAGCGAGGCGTTTTCGGATGGCGCGAAGCCGAAGAAGGTGGAGCAGCTGCTGAATCGTTGCCGCAAGCTGCTGGAGCAGACGAAGTTCATGGGGATGCTGCTGAGCGAGCTGATGGCCTACGTGAACGCCATGTACCGGCAGGTAAAACTCCTCGGCGAACAGATGGAAAAGAGTATGCGGGGCGACGGCCCCGAGGACAAGCATCTGGAGATCGGTCTCGACCGCCTGAGGGAGCGGCTTGAGAACCTGGAAAAGAAGACGGGGATGAGCGTCGGCGAGATTGTTTCCACGATGCGCGAGGTGCGCAAGGGGCATGAGATCACGGAGAACGCCAAGTCGGAGCTGGTAGAGGCGAACCTTCGCCTGGTGGTGAGCCTGGCGAAGAAGTATATAAACCGTGGGCTGCCGTTCATCGATCTGATCCAGGAAGGCAACATGGGCCTGATCAGGGCGGCGGAGAAATTCGATTATCGCAAGGGCTACAAGTTCAGCACGTACGCGGTGTGGTGGATCCGTCAGAGCATCACGCGGGCGATAACGGACCAGGTACGGATGATTCGCATCCCTGTCCACCAGATGGACCATGTGAATCAGATCAACCGCACTGTCAGCACTCTCAGTAAGGAACTGCTGCGTGAGCCGATGGTGAGCGAAGTCGCCACGCGCATGAATCTTCCGGTGGAGATCATCGAGGAGAGCCTGCGGATGGTGCAGGCCCCGGTTTCGCTGGAGACTCCGGTGGGGGACAGCGATCAGAACCACATCCGCGATTTCATCGAGGACAAGGACACGCCTCAACAGGTCGAGCAGCTGGCGATGGAAGACCTGAAGGAAGAGACGCTCAAGGCTCTGAAGACATTGAGCGAGCGCGAGGAGATGGTGCTGAAGATGCGCTTCGGTCTCGGCAGCGACCAGAAAGAGCACACGCTGGAAGAGATCGGCAAGATGATGCACATCACGAAGGAGCGGATCAGGCAGATCGAGGCGCGCGCGATCCGCAAGCTACGCCATCCGAGCCGCTGCAAGACGCTCAAGCATTTCAAGTACACCAACGCCTGAGTTCCACGCAGCATCCTCCCGACACTCGAATAATTATTTGGAATAGAGTGGAAACTACACGCTTGCGCGATCCCATCGAGGCGCTTCGCAAGTGGTGAAAAGGTCCAGCGGGAGCGACGGGGGATTATCTGCGGAAGGAGCGTTTCCTGTCGTCCTTGCGTGGGCCGTGCATTGCCTCCCGCAGATGCTGGCGGAACTTCTCCTCGGCCATCAGCAGTTTAGCACGCTCCAGCGGGGTAAGGAGGGTTTTCATCTCCTGGTATTCTTCGAGCTTGGTCTGCAGATAACCCGAGTTGAGCTCATCGAGCTCCACAATCAGCCGCGAGATCTCGTTGTCGTCGACGTGATGTTTTCTGAGAGCCTGCCGGAGAGAGAAAGCGATCCTTCCCCTGGCGGCATAGAACTCGTGATCTTTCTCCGCATATCTATTTATTGCCTCGAGGATGGCAATGCCTTTTTCGGAGGTGGCGTCGAGTTCAAGCATGTCGATGATGGTCCAGATGCGGAACGATTGCAGTTTCTTCCAGTTGTCGTCCTTCTGGGTGAATTCGGCCCAGCCATCATTTGCAGAGGCAACAACGGAGGCCAGCACAGCCAGGATCACGCAGATTACCAGTGCAGATTTCCTCATCTTTCTACTCCATTCGGACGGATGTCCACTACCACAAGCCGTCCTGACCGAGCATTTCGTTTAGTTGAACGAAGTACTCTTCGTCGAGGTTCGCCGCGGTTTCCATCAGTTCGTGCGTGTTGCGGGCGAGATACTCGGCAGCCAATTCGGCGTCGTTAAGCTCTTCGAGTTCGGGCAGGAGGTCGACATCTTCCCAGGTAGCAGCCTCGTCGAGCAGGTTGCTGCCGCTGATGTCGATCGCCAACGCCAGGTTATCTGGGTTCTCCGGGTTGGGCGGAAAGCCCTCCCGGCTTCCGTAGGGTGCTGTCAGGAAAAAGATTCCGGCCACGAGCAGCAGCGACGCCGCGACAGCGACGAAATGTGCGAATGCCGGTCTGGAGCCGATCCAGGCCAGCGGCGAGCGCCGCCTGGAGGCAGCGATAGCCTCTCGGACGGCGGGAAGGATGGACGCCTGCGCCGCCGGATCGACCCTTTCTTCCGGCATGTTACGCAGGTCGGCGAGCAGCCGGGTGAGATCCTCGAGTTCTTTGCGGAGGGCAGGATCGCTTTTAAGCAGGTTCTGCTCCTCGGCTGTCGGGGAGATTTCTCCAGCTGCTTCCGCCAGCTCAATGAGTCTTTCTGGTTTCATTTTATCCATCATAACACCACCCTTCAGCGTTTCTTAAGCTCCTCTTTCAGCCGCCGGACGGCGTGGTGGAAGTTAACCTTTGCCGAGTTTTCGGTTATTCCAAGTGTCCCGCCGATCTCCTGAAAGCTCAGTTCGTGGTAAATCCTCAGCACCAGGACGGCTTTCTGCATCGGCGGCAGCAGTTCGACACCTTCGGCGAGCAGCCGCTTGTGCTCATCCCCGATAAGCCCGTCCTCGGCTTCGGGCTCGACGCCGGGGTCGGTGTCCTCGATCTGCTGAGTGTATCCCCAGCGCTTGCGGCGCCGCAGTTCATTGCGGCAGAGGTTCATGGCGATCGAGTACAGCCACGTTTTAAAAGATGAGCGCCGCTTGAAGGTACGGAGCTTGGAATACGTTTTTAGAAAGACCTTTTGCGCGATATCGGGCGCCTCCCCGGGATCGCCGCACATGCGTAGAATCAGCCCCAGAATCGGCTTCTGATATCGAAGCACCAGCTGCTCAAACGCCTCGTCGTCGCCGTCCAGTACGGCCTCGACGGCAGCGATGTCGGGATCAGCGCTCATACTGCGCTCTCGTGGTGTTAGACTCCAAGCCGGGGCGATTGTTAAATATCGCTTTGCTTGCGCGTGGTATCGAAGGATTAGATGGCGGCATGTACGCAGGCATCCGATGGGGAGGTTTTCAGCCGCGTCCACCCTTTGTCATCGCGGCAATCTTCTTATTGAGGTTGTCAACGGTAGTGTTAAGGCGGCGCACCTCGTTGTCGCGCTCGGTGAGCTGCTGTCGCATCTCGTCGTTTTCCGATTTAGTCTGATCCATCAGGCTGCGCAGCTCTTCCAGCTCGGTGTTTGCCGCCTCGAGGGCGGCTCCGATCTGCTTGATTTCGTCCTGATAGCGCTGCAACTCCTCCTCATGGAGTTTTTGCTGTTCCATATATTTATGGATGATCGAATAATCGGCGTACGATTCCTGTACCATCGGCGCCTCCCTATATCTCCTGCACGATGCCCAGCTTCGTCAGGCTCAGTTTCAGGTCGTCGGGGTGCTGGCTGGCAGCCAGCCCTTCCTTGTCGCTGATAACGCGGTTTGCGATGAGTGCCATCAGCGACTGATCCATTGTTTGCATGCGGTAATAGTCCACGCTGCGGGAGATGATGTCCGGTATCGCTTTGATCTCGCCTATGCGAATCATTTCTTTAATCGCCGGCGAATTGATCATGATTTCGACGGCGGCAATGCGGCCGGGCACGTCGTCGCGGTTAATCAGCCTCTGGCTGATGATCCCGAGCAGAGCCTGGCTGAGCTGCAGTCGAATCTGGTCGTGCTGGTTCGGTGGGAAGGAGTCGATGATTCGGTTGATTGATTGGGCAGCTGAGTTTGTGTGGAGTGTTGAGAAAATCAGGTGGCCTGTCTCGGCGGCGGTGATGGCAGTGGAGATGGTTTCGGGGTCTCGCATTTCGCCGACCATGATGACATCGGGGTCCTGGCGTAGGGCGCTGCGCAGAGAGTTGGCGAAGCTGATAGTGTCGACTCCGATTTCCTGTTGGCTGATCGAGGCGCGATTGTCCTCAAAAACAAACTCTATCGGGTCTTCGATTGTGATGATGTGGACGGCCCGCCGGTAGTTGATTTCGTTAATCACGGCAGCGAGGGTTGTGCTCTTGCCTGCGCCGGTGGGGCCTGTGACCAGCACGAGGCCCTGCGGCCGCTTGGTGAAGACCTTGATGCTTTGCGGGAGCCCGAGGCTGCTGACGGTGGGCAGGGAGTGCGGTATGGAGCGGAAGGTGATAGCCGGGGTTCCTCGCTGTCGGTAGACGGCTACGCGGAAGCGCGAATCGAGCCCCTCGGGCGTGTAGCCGAGGTCGACTGCCAGGCGCTCGTCATAGATCCGCCGCTGGTAGGGGCTCATCATCTTCTGCGCGATCGATTCGATGGTCTCGCTGCCGAGCGGCTCGGCGTTCAGCGGCGTGAGGCTGCCGCGCAGGCGCAAGAGCGGCGGACGCTGCGAGCGCAGGTGGACATCGGACGCCTTTTTCTCCAAGGCGAAGCGTAACAAGCGGTCTATATCGAATTCCTGCAAGGCATTGACCGGTAAGCAATAATTCCCGGTAACATATTAACATAACAGGCAAATGGAAGCAATTAGAACACGCAGGGCGGTTGTATGGGCTAAAGGGCTTATTTCCCGTTGTTTCAAGAGGTTGCGGCAATGGAGGGGCCCGATAAAGGTGGAGATGAATGGAGAAAGGTCCTGCCAAGTTCAATTGACTTGCTTAAGCATTTAAGGATAGGATTACATTGAGATGTGCTCAAGGCACCTAAAAGGTGCCGTATTTTTTCAGCATTGCTTGGAGGCATTTAATGAGAAGGCGTTTTACAGTAATTCTTGGACTGGCAGCAGTGCTGGTTGTGGCTATAGCATGCGGCGGCGGGGAAGTCCCAGCTCTGCCGATGACGCTTGCCGGCTACACCATCGGCGAGGTATTCGAACCCGACGGACCGGAATGGCGATCGACCGACTTCGGCGACATGGTCAAATGGGAGAAGCAGCAGGGTAAGGACGCCATGCAGATAGCCTGCGACAAGAACGGCAGGATCCAGATAATCACTCTGAATATGTTTCTCTACTCACAGTCGCCTGAAGAAGGCGATAAGTCGTTGGTTAAGAAGTATCAGGACGAGATCTGGGAGTACAAGCAAACCTACAAGGCGATTGCCGCCGGGAAGGATAAAGTCGGCAATGAAGTGTTCGTTGATGAGAACATAGCGATGACCGTCAACATTTACATGGAGTCCGCCGAGGGCCCGACGCGCTACGTCAAGACGATCAAGACACGCGCTACCCACGACGAGTACACAAACCGCCCGTAACGGTTTGAAGAGGGCAAAAGCGTGAGACGCGCAATGCCCGGTTTAAAGGTCATTGAGCTGCCTTTGAATGTCCCACTTTACGGACAGCACCCCATCACTCAGCGCGAGTAGATAATGGCGCCGGTTATAATCGGCGCCATTAATTTTTTTGTTTATAATCAATGTGTTAGCGGAGCTGTGTCAGGAAAAAGTCAATGCTGAGACGTTGCCCCGACCATGCTGTCCGGCTGGTATGTTCTTTGCTCAGGCTAGAATGAGGATGAGGTGTAAGCTGCTGGAGGCCGAGTTTGCCTGAAGACAAAAGCCTGAGCGACGAAGCGGTCGCAGCCTTTCTCGAGGGTCTCAAGAAGGTCGATCCGCGCGTTCTGCTCAGGGAGCGCGTAAGGTTGGCAGGCGACACCCTGCATGTTTTCGACGAGGCGATCGATCTGGGGCGGATTCGCAGAATCCTTGTGGTCGCTTTCGGGAAGGCGGCTTCGCGAATGACAGCCTCGCTGGAGTCGATCCTCGGAGACAGGATAGAGCGTGGTATTGTGCTGTCGAACGTATTTCCGGAATCCCTACCGGAGAAGTACAGCGCGCGGCTGTGCACGCATCCACTGCTAAGTGAGGAAAATGTCTCGGCCGGCAGAGCAGTGATGGAACTAGCCGTAGCGGCTGGCGAGGGCGACCTGGTTGTCTGCCTGATAAGCGGCGGTGGTTCTTCGATCCTGACGCTGCCAGCCGAGGGTATCAGGCTGGACGAAACGCGCGAGGCGATGCGTCAAATGCTGCGGTCGGGCGCTCCGATCGACAAGCTTAATGTGGTTCGCAAGCATCTCAGCGCAGTGAAAGGGGGGCGCCTGCTGCACGCAATCGCTCCGGCGGGAGTTGTGAGCCTGATTCTTTCCGACGTGCCTGGTGACGACCCGTCAATTGTTGCCAGCGGGCCAACATCTCCCGATCCGAGCACATTTGCTGATGCGTGGTCGGCAGTGGAGCAGCTCGGCGTCTCCGACAGCTTGCCTGTAGCGATTGTTTCTTACCTGCAGAAGGGTTTGAAGGGCGAAGTAGAGGAGACCCCCAAGCCCGGAGGTGTGTTGTCGGCGAAGGTGTCGAATCACATAATCGGCTGCAACAGGGATATGCTGGCCGCGATGGAGGCTCACCTGCGCAGCCGCGGCTTCTGGACCATGCAGGAGCGCAGATATTTCGAGGGCGAAGCCCGAGAGCTCGGCGGTTCGCTCGCAGCCCGAATCAGGGGTCTGGCAGCGTCCCTGCCTCAGAGCAGCCGCCCCTATGCGCTGCTTGCCGGGGGGGAATCGACGGTGAGAGTGAGAGGCGGCGGGCTGGGAGGAAGGAACAGCGAGCTTGCGCTGGCGGCTGCGATAGGGCTGGACGGGGGCGGGGAGTGCGTGGTCCTGGCCGCGGGCACGGACGGGATCGACGGACCCAGCGACGCAGCCGGGGCCGTAGCCCTGGGGGATACCATTTCCAGGTCGAAGCAAATAGGTCTCGACGCAAGGCGGGCTCTGGACGACAATGATTCCTATAATTTCTTCGAACCTCTCGGCGACTTGGTAAAAACCGGCCCGACGGGTACGAATCTGATGGATGTAACGCTGGCTTTGGTCGGCAGGAAATATTGAAGGAGAGACGAAATGAAAAATAAAGTGTTTATCGCGACGGTTTTTGCGCTGGCGTTTGCGCTGGCGTTGCCGGCCCATGCCGATATTTATATCGAGCAACTCAACAAGCACAGTGGTGCTTCCAGCAGCAGCCAGGCGGGTTCCGGTATAACCAAGATGTGGATAGCTCAGCAGGCGATCAGAGTCGAAGAGCCGGGCGGCAAGACCATCCACATCACCGATCTTGAGGGGAGCCGGCTGATCACCCTCGACATGACCAAGCGAGAGTATTTCATCATCCCGCTGCAGCAGGTTCGCAGCGATCTCGAGCGTGCTTCGGCGCGGATGCGACAGCGGATGCAGATTTCCTGGCAGATCGAACATCCCGGGACAACAATGGAGGTGTCCGGCCATCTCTGCAAGCCGATCGTGTTCAGGGGTAGCGGCAGTATGGATCGCGGGACTAATATCTCGCCTCTGGAGATCACGATCGAGTTCTGGATCGGCGAAGATGTGCCGGTCACGTTCGACGCCTTCCTGAGACTGATGGACGTGATCGGAGCTGGCCAGAATCCTTTCATGGACGATACTATTTTGCGAGAGATCAGAGGACTCGAAGGCTTCCCGATGCGCACCGTGACATCGATCCGCATGGAAAGCATCAACGACCAGATCGAGCAGATAGTGCAGGAGATCCACGAGCTGGACTACGATCCCAACCTCTACGCTATCCCCGCGGGTTTCCGGGAGGCCGACAAGCCGCCGCAGTACTGAACCGAGCAACTCCCTAGAGGAAAACTGAATATCGTCGTACAGCAGTGCGGGGCCGTGGGCGGCCCCGTCCTGCATTTATTTCCGACTGATTGCGTGCGTTATTTTTCCTCAGCCAGTTTCTGCTTGCACTTCTCGATGTCGTCCCTGATGAACTGGACCTCGGGGCGATTCGGTGCGATCTCGATAAACTTCTCGAACTGATCAATTGCATTCTGCCACTGCTTTTCACCGTAGTATGCGTAGCCGAGCTTCATCAGGGCGTCCGCGTAATTCGGGTTCAATTCAACGGCTTTGGCGTAGTACTCGATTGCCTTGGTGGTCTGGCCGCTGTCGAGTAGGATCTCACCCAAGGTGTAGAGGATTTTCGGGTCGTCGCTGCGTAACTCGGCTAGCTTAATGAAAAACTCCTCGGCCTTTTCGTATTCCATCTTGCGGATGAAGGCGTTACCGCTGCCAAGCAGGGCGTTGAAGTTGTCCGGCTCCAACTCCAGTACCTTTCCGTAGGAGGCGACGGCGTTATCGTAATCGCCCTTCTTCTCGTAAGCGTTCCCGATCAGGAGATGAATCTTGAAGAGGTCGGGGTGCGTCTCGAGATACTCATTGTAGCGTGTGATGGCCTCGTCGTGTTTACCCTCAGCTAACAGCTCTTCGGCTTCGGCGATCATGCCTTCCGCTTCTTCCCTGGCCCCGGTTTCGGGCACGGCTTCGGCGAGCTTCTCGAGCACGATTACTATATCTTCATTGCGCCTGAATTGGCTGATTTGGACGACTTGACGGAAGGGGGCGTAGCCGAGCGCGTTCACTGTAAGGATCCAGGTGCCGCCGCGAAGCCCGGTGAATACGAACCGGCCTTCCTCGTCGCTCACTTCCACCTTGTTGTCGTACTTGGTTTCCGCTTCGGCTTTGTCGAACTTGACTTCAATACCGACGATCGGGTTGCCCTGCTCGTCCTTGACCGAGCCGGCGAAGCGGCCCCTCTGCGCCGCAGCGGGGGATGCGATCAGCAGAAAGACGAAGGATAAGGTAATGAGGATAAGTAACGGGCATCTATTTTTCATAATTACGTTCCTCCTGGAGATTATTGACAACGTGTGCATTGCTTTGTTCGCATGAGAGGACCTGCTCAGCCCTGTTCCTGCAACGATTTTTGGTTGGAAGCCGGCGACATCGATTGCAACGCTTCCACAAGGGATTATAGCTGAAGCGAAGCCGGCGCGCACACCAGTTTTCGGTTGACAATCCTAGGGAATCGGAACCTGTTGGTGAGTTCTATCGAGTTCTTCCAGCTTTTTGCTGATTTCGGGCTGATCGGGATCGGCCTGAAGCGAACGCCGCCAGGCATCCCTTGCCTTGTCGGGTTTGCCGTCCTTGAGATACACATCGCCGAGCAGATTGAGGACATCGGCGGTGACGGGCTCGCCGGACAGGACCAGCCGCTCGAGGAAGTTGGCAGCCAGGCTGTAGCGCTCCAGGCCGATATACGCTTGGGCCGTGAGACGCAACATTTCGAGGTTGTTCGGCTCGGATGCGGTCAATGGCTGCAGTGCTTCCAGCGCTTGCCGGTGTTTTTCCGATTCCAGGTAGAGTGCAGCCAAGGCCAGCCGGATCTCGCTGTTGCCGGGATCGGACACCAAGGCGGCTCCATAAATTTCTTCCGCTTTGTCGATCCTGCCGCTGCGCTCGAGCATCCTTGCCAGGGAGAATTTAACGGCCGGGGAGCCGGGCACCAGTGGATCGGAGGAGAAGACGCTGGGGTCGGACAGCTGCATCGCTGTGACCTCGAATTCGGTGCTGCGGGTGAATATCTCATCGGGCTTGCCGAAATCGATGCTGAGCGCGAGGTTGTAGCGGCCGGGCGAGAGATTCCGCAGGGGGATGCGCGACATCACGTTTTGGGCGCCAGAGGGCGGAAACTGGTTTTTGGGCAGTGTGCCCTGGCTGATCGGTCTCTCCTCACCGTCTGCTGTGACAAAGCTGTATGTGATGGTGATGACCTCAGGTGTTTCGCTCCGCCGCGTGGTGGGAAGGTAGAGCTGGCAGAGAATCATGAGCGAGTCGTTTGAGTTGAACCTACGGCCAGGTCTCGGGCTGAGTTTGACACCCGAGAACTGGAAGGGCCGCAGGACGGTCCTTTCGCGGGGATTCAGTTGCCTGATGTTTCCGGCGAGCACGAGGTTTCCGGCTCCGGCCGCTTGCGGGGGCAGCGGCGGCACGTCGATGGGTTGCGTGACCGTTTGGTATCTCTTTGTGAGTTTGTTTCTGACCTGCAAGCTGAGATTGTACTTGCCGGGAGGGCAGACCAGGTTGCCTTCGTAGAGGACGGGTTTGAACTTCATCGATTCGAACTCGCTGCTGTCGAATTCGATGTCGAAGTTCGAATTATCCGAG
>Ga0114922_10004195_pt1 | contig 13388 bp, 10 predicted proteins | sample AartaG_FD_100975 | JGI IMG/M metagenome (GOLD analysis project Ga0114922, IMG submission 100975) | Deep subsurface microbial communities from Aarhus Bay to uncover new lineages of life (NeLLi) - Aarhus_00045 metaG | ecosystem: Environmental > Aquatic > Marine > Oceanic > Sediment | place... | reverse complement strand
TGGGCCTAAACGTATTTCTGCTCGTGCGATCTGATAGCCATGTTGCGGATCGAACCATACCGTATATGTACCGGAGGTTGTGTTGGCATCGATGACATAACAAGCTACCGAACCAACCTGTTCGAGTTCCTTTCGAACTGATATGGTATCCGCCTGCCGAAGTACTGAATCAATACGTTGTTCATAGTCACTGTACCGAATACCCAAGAACGGCGTCCCTTTATGCCATATATTAATATTGGCCTTCGCACGTATTTCATCCGTTGAGATTTCAGCAAACTTATAATCCTGTGATATACGATAGTAGTAAAGAATAGAGCGTTTACCGTCCCAGAGGTCAACCCAATTTCTAGCTTCCTCGATGGGGGTAGGCGCATCTAATGTAGGAAGATCCCTCCAGACGCGATAAAACATGTGTGTTTTTTTGCTATCAACACGCACTTCTGTGGTCTTCCGACTAAAATCCGGGCGCTCTTTGTTTGACCATTGGACTCTATGTACCTCTTCAGTTTTCGCAATAAAGGAGATGAGTTGGTCCTGGTTTGCTGCGTACCTATCGAGCAATTCTGATACACTAAGTTTCTCTATATCGAGCTCAGCCGGATTGAAGCCTTCGGCGGTTACTACATGCTGTTTATCCGTCAGAATCAACCAGGGAAGTGAGCGGACGCCCCAGGCGAAACGGGTCTTTTCAATATCTGCTGTTATCATTCCTACAGGGAAAGAGATATTGTATCTCTTTTTCCATTCACTAAGATTCTTTTCCGTAACTTTAGAAGTTTGTATAGCCTCAATCGTTACGCCTTTTTCTTTCAATGCTGCTGCCTTTTGGGACAATTGTCTTACACAGTTTCTCGATGGTCGTTGGTTCATATCAAAGAAGCAAAGCAGAATTGCCCTGTTTTTAGTTTGCTCAGCAGATAGTTTGAGTTTGATGCCTTCGAACTTTGGTAATTGCTTCCGAATACCGACCTCTACCGACCAATCCTTTGGCACATATCGGATACTGCCATCCCAGTCGTCCTCCACAAACTTCTTTCCATCATCCCATATGTACTCAAATCTTGGTTCGTCTATTATTCTTATCCTCGTGCCATTCTGAACATTTAGGACGAAAGATTGTAACTCAGCATGGTTAGGATTAACATCTATCTGTGTTATCTTGTAGTGATGATACCATGAGCTGGTGCTATCCTGTCGATTTTTGACTGCACGAATATCGGCCTCCACAGAAATCCAAATGCCCTCTATGTTTTTGAATCGCACATTTTCTATGAAGGAGCTTTTGCCTTTGTATGATTCCATGTCTCTGTAGCTGCTGGGCGGTCGTCCGTGAATAAGGTCTTCAGGCCCTTTATGGAGTTCCGCTTTGGCAATACCATAGCCATGTTCAGGGTCAAGCCACACGGTATAAGTACCATGCTCTGATTTTGCGTCGATGACATAACAATCTACAGAACCGACCCTTTCAAGCTCATTGCGGACTGATATTGTGTCGGTTTGCTTAAATATTGAATCGAACCGTTCAACGTCACCAAATAAGAGACCAAGCATCGGTTCTGCCCCGGTATACAGTATGGTTATTCCCCGTATAGGGTTAGTATAGTTTTCGTCAGAGGTAATAATTTTGACAGAGCTGGAATCTAAGACAGGCGCCCTGTGATACTGGTAGTAGCGTTTACTCTCCCACAGAAATGTTCGTTGACTTTCTCTTGGAACCCAAATCCCATCTTCCCCTAAATTAAATTCCTTCAGACTGTAGTATGCAATCAGGTCACTGTCCGAGTCCTTGTACCGGAAATCCTCTATATATCGCCGTTTCCTTTCCTCTTGAGTGGAAGCGTCTCGCTTCAAATAGGTGGAAATTGTTTCTGTTTTGACTATGAATGATTTCAACTTATCCTGATTTGCAGCGTATCTGTCGAGCAATTCCGATACGCTGAGTTTCTCTATAGCAAACGCCTGTACGGATAAACAGCAAGTAGCAATGATTAGGAGCTTATACATAAATTTCATAATTATCCCTCTCTTCCAGATATAAACGGTGGGGTAAAACCCACCCTGATATGGCTTCTATATAAGTTTAGACATGTTTGTCAGTAAAATATTACAGATTTTCTATACTTTTGTTAATATTTTTCTTTCGTAAATCCTTATTAGATTTGCAACGTAAGCTTACGATAATAAAGGTGAATGTGGACACTTGCGGGTTAATATGCGGCAGCCGGTCTGGGTTACCAAGACATCATCTTCAATTCGCACGCCGAGTCTTCCGGGCATATATACGCCCGGCTCAATGGTAATAACCTGGCCGGCTTTGAGCGTGCCCTTGCTTTCGACCTTGAGGAAAGGTGATTCGTGAATTTCCAGGCCGAGGCCGTGTCCTGTGCCGTGGCTGTAAACGGGCAAATCGCTTTTGTCGATTACCTCTCGGGCGGCGGCATCGACACGGTTAATTTTGACGCCGGCCTTTATCATTTTTATCGCAGCGGCCTGGGCCTGCTCCACGACATCGTAAATCTTTTTATAAAATGTAGTCGGCCCACCAACCGCGAAACATCTGGTAATGTCACTGCAATAGCCCTTGTATTTAGCCCCAAAGTCAATCAGGATGGTATCTTTTCGTTTGAGCTTTCTTTTGCTCGGCTGATGATGAGGCCGGGAGGCATTTGGGCCGAAGGCAACAATTGTCTCGAAGCTGTTTTTCGCCCCAAGCTTGCGAATCTGAAAATCAAGCATACCGGACAATTCGTTCTCGGTTACGCCCTGCTTTATGTGCTGCAATGTTTGTTTGAGGGCTTGAGCTGCTATTGAAGCGGCGTCTTTGATAGCGGTGATTTCGCTGCCGTCTTTATTGCTGCGGACAGTTTCAATAACATTCGCAACTGACCTAAACCGTGCTTTGACGTGTTTTTTCAACGCTTCAAAATCCGCCAGTGAGATTGATTTTTCAACAGTTAGGGTTCGTACCGATTTTTGCTTTTTTATCAGTTTAGATACCAATTCGGCCATAGAGTCAGAGCGCTCAAGTACAGCGCAATAGGGACATTCGCTTTGCGCCTGTTCGGTGTATCTGCTGTCGGTTAGAAAATAGACCTTGTTTTTGGTAATTGCCGCCCAGCTATCGTCGCCTAAAAAGCCGGTTGTGTAAGTTACATTGGCCGGCTTTGTTGCTATAAGGCAATTTATCTTCTTTTTATTCAGCTCGCGGCGAATCGCCTTGATGCGTTTTTTTATTACATCTTTGTTCATTTACTAAGTAAGTCCTTTTCCGGTGCCCACTTTTTTTGCCAGGCCGGGTAGTCCTTAGCCAAGAGGCTTGTCGCGTAATATCCAAGCCAACTGTATCCAGTGCGACGCTCGTACGAGATCTCAGCGAGCGTCGCCTTCGGTATGCCATCGCGGCTACAAAAGATGGGCTTGTTGGTTCCAATCTGATAGAAGCGCGCCCATACTGGCGGGGCTGTCGCATCCTTGATGATGACCTTATCGTAGCCACTCTCCAAGGAGCTGTCCGGCTTGTTGATTTGGCGGATGCCGGTGAGCTTAACTCTGCCGAACCAGGCAACGGCACTTTGAATGGCCTCGATGGCTTCCGGAGAAGGATTGTCGATACTCATCAGGAACCTGACAACACCAACAGACTCAGAACCGCTAATCGAGGGTAATTCGTAACTACGAGCCTTTCTCGGGATGAAGGTCTTCTCGTCATGTTGGGCACACCATGCCGTTTTCTTACCATTCACGACTATTTGGCACTTCAGGATACACTCAATACCTTTCTGAACAGCGTTGTTGGCCTTTTGCCGACGGACTTCATCAGCAAAAGCATACGTAGGCTTTTTCTCGGCGATATCGCGAAGGACGCTCATAGCACCAATCATAGCGCCGTCATTGAATGTAATGAACTTACTGTAGCCACGCAGCCCTGGGTAAGTCTGTGGCCAGCCACCGTTGGCGTATTGCGCCTCAAGCAGATAATCAATTCCCCTGAGCAGGGCCTGCCTGAAACGCTCAAGCCGAGTGGCGTAATAGACCTTAGCTAAGTATCGAATCTGCGTATGCGTGGCGCTGTTGTCAAGTGTGGAATCTTTCTTACTCTTAGCCTTGCGCAGTTTGGCCTTGTCCTGCTCGCTGAGGACACGGGCCATATCAACATTCTTTGACCAGCCACCAGTATTACGCTGGTACAGAAGAACGTTATCGGCAATGCGGACGGCCTCGCTGGTGGCGTAAAACCCGGGCCTCTGGCCCAGACAACGATTCCACGAGATGACCTCAGCGGGGTTCTCTCGGCCCTGGGCACCGGATGCAATTGCCACAGCAACCAGACAAAGCGAACCTGTTAAAATACATCGTCTTGCTTTTTTCATACCTGCTATTCTCTCAGCCAATTTTTACCTTGCTTTATCTTCCTTGAAAATACAGAACCTCCCATGGACTACGAATACAATTGATTAACAACAATCTGAGAAAAAATAAAGTCTTTTTTGCCGGAATGTTTGGCTTTGTCTGGTTTTATTTCTATATTTTTATTAGAGAGCAAGACCTGCTGGCTGGGGGGGAAACCGGTTGGCTAAATAATGACTGACCTTTGATGTTTTCCGCAGGGTAGGAAAACGTTCATAACACCCAATTTTCCAGAAAAGGACGGCGGCTGCCGTCTTTTTTTATATCTTGTCATCGCTGCTTTTTGCCATTACAATGAGCCAAGTCTTGATTTTAATCATTCTACTAACTGAAGTTTTGCAAAATTCTTGTACTAAATCGTTGGTTGAGCTATGATAATACTACCTTATCGGACAAATATTCGGCCGAGAAGGACACCATACGCAAATTACGCGCTGATAGCTGTCAATGTGTTCGTTTTTTTTCTGGAATATCATCAAAATCCCGCTACAGGTAAACTGGAATTTCGGCCCTGGGTGCAGCACTTTATGCTCGCTGCCGTTCGGCCGGAACTGTGGCAGTTTGTAAGTTACGCCTTTTTGCACGGCGGTCTTATGCACATTATCGGTAATATGTTCTTTTTGTATCTCTTCGGCAATAATGTCAACGACAAGCTCGGCAATATCGGTTATATGTGTTTTTATTTGGCCGGCGCGGTGTTCAGCGGTATAGGCCATACACTGGTTGGTGGAGCCAATGTTCTTGGGGCCAGTGGGGCCGTCGCCGCCGTAACCGGCGCTTATCTGGTCATATTCCCCCAGACCTTAATAACCGTCCTGTATTGGTTCTTCTTCATTGGTACTATAGAAGTTCCAGCACTGTATTTTATCGTATTTAAGATGATTATAATTGATAATGTAATCATCCGTTACACAGCCTACGTTGCCTATGACGCCCATCTGGCCGGATACGCCTTCGGCATCGCAGCTATGGTAATTATGCTCGCGACCGGCTTAATCAGCACCAGCAGTTTCGACTTGTGGGCTATGATGAAACAATGGAATCGGCGGCGTGTATATCGTGACGCGGTATCGAGCGGCTATGACCCCTTCACCGGCCGGGCAAAAACCAGAAGGATAAAGGTCAAAGAGGTCAAAAGCCCTGCTGAACAACAAAAAGATGAGAAATCCCAGGAGCTTCGCAACGAGATTAGTAAGCGCATCACCGAACGCAATTTGCCGTCTGCCGCCGCTCTTTATCTGGAACTGATGAATCACGACAGCGGGCAGATTCTGCCCCGCCAGAATCTGCTGGATATTGCCAATCAGCTCGCCGGCGACAACAAACATACCGAATCGGCACGGGCCTATGAGCAGTTTTTAACTCATTACAGCACGTACGAATACGCAGAGCAGGTCGAGCTGATGTTGGGCATATTGTATTGCCGCTATCTAAATCAGCCGAAGCAGGCGGTAAAATATCTGGAGGCCGCAGCCAAAAAACTCACCGACCCCGGCCAGTTAAAAATGTGTAAGGACGAGCTTGCCCGTTTACAGAACTAAAAGCAATCGGACAATCTTCGCTCATCACCTGAAGGCCAACTACCGTACGTTGTCCATGTAACCATATACCCTACCGTTTTTTCCATCCCAAATATCCCTCATATTTCTACTTTTCTCGTGGGAACGTCTCACAAATCGCCAATCGCCGCAAGTCCTAGATTTAACCTGCCTATTTTACGTATAGTTAAATTTATGAAAAAGGCGGATAAGGATAATGTCGATAACTAAGAAAAAAGGAACGAGGGATTATAAGGTGTTATAGTGTGAGCATTTTTGATAAGCATGGCGCGAGACATAGAGGTAAGACTGGTATTTATTGGACAGTATGGTATATTTCGAAACGTTACTGCGAACCTGATGACCATCGCTCAAAAGAAATATATACATATCAACTCACATCTGAACATGGTGAAATCAGAACTATTGACTCAATTTATCATCCTTGGTTTCAATTCCTCGAACAATTGAAAGAATCTGATTTAATTTAATGTCTTAGCGGTCGTAAAACGGTCAGCAGAGATGACCTTTGCTACTCTTATTCTTTTTGCGGTTGTTTAGGCTGTATCATCTGTTCCACTTCGGCCCAGGTTTCGGGAGGCCTGATCTTCTCTAATTCCTCAATCTCTTTTTGGGACCGCCCCGATTGGTGAAGTAACTTAGTAAATGTATCGCGGTCATACCTCAAGGCATAGGCGTCGGCCAGCTCAAGCCACTCGACAACATGGTACAAGAACTTGAAGCTTCTATAGGCACATATTTTCTGAAAGGAAACTTTATCCAAATCCTTATTCTTAAACATTTCAAAGGTTCTTAAGAAGAAATGCGATACTTGGCGTCGTGACCGTTTTACTGTTTCATAACGATTAGTGTGGCTTATTATTCGTATATCTTTTCCCTTTTCGTTCATTCTCTTCAATTTCGTTTCAATTGACTCTCTGTTGCGATATCTCAAGACTGCCTTAATAAATGTATCTTTATCTTGGTCTCTATTTAAGGATAATTCCTCCATTAAGCCCAGAGCTTCAAGCATCTCACTTGATGAAAATATCGCTTGACGCTGATAATATAAGCTCACTTGAGCAACACGCTTAGTTATACGGTAAGACTGATAGGCAGCATATGCAGCAAAGATGGTCGCTATCAAGACTAAAATAGTCGCACCATATAGTAAAAGAGCGATAAATATATTTATGGGTTGCCACATGATAGTCTCCCTTCACTAAACTTTATTATTGCACAAATGAACATGATAATCGAAGATAAGAAGACTTACAAGTAATAAATAAATCCACGAGGATTACTGACAAATAAGAATTGCCACTACTTACGCTGATTGCATTTTTAAGACAAACGCAGTTTAACCAAAATTAAATTGTCGCGTCATGCCTAAAAACGAGGAAACCCTCGCAGTTCTTAAATTATTTGACAATCTTATTGATAAGCCCTATACTCCTTGGTGATTTATACAGCATCACTTGAACATTGAAACATTGCGAGAGAATTTCGAAAAAAGGAGAGACTTATGTATTTTGATGACAAATTCATTGAATCTTTACCGGAAGATATTGCTGCTGCAATTACGGCGATTTGTAAAAAATATTTTAAAACCGTCAATAAATTATCTGGCCAAGAGAGTTATACTTTTATCAAGGAAGCTCTTGGCTTTGTTGCTGCTTATTCTGAGGCGAATAGTTTGGGGATAGATATACCAACAATCAAAGGTGATACTACAACGGCTCACAATAATACTGATCAATTCTTTCAAAAGCTGCAGGCCCAATCTTCTCAACAGATCAGCCAAATTGAAATTGAACAATATAAAAATATACATGCAGTGAGGCTTGGTACTATCTTTCATTATGAATTCTCTGAGGGAGACCTCGGTCTCATCCAGAATCTAATCAACGAACTTAGGGAACTTATTTCCACAACCAAAGAATTAGAAGAAGACCATAGACATCGTCTTATCAGAAAGCTTGAAAAGGTTCAGTCTGAACTCCACAAGAGAGTTTCAGACCTCGACAGATTTTGGGGATTTTGTCTCGAGCTCAGCATCGTCGTCGGATTGATGGGCAAAAATGCCGAGCCCGCGGCTGATTTAGTAAAGAAAATCGTGGCTATTATATGGCCTGCACAAACTCGGGCTTATGACCTCCCAAGCGGTCTTCCATTCAAGTTGCTCGGTCAGCCCGAGGACGATAAATCCGAAAATAGTAAGTCTTAGTGAAAGGATAGGAAAATGGATAAAATTACGGAACAAGAATTGATGGATATGGAACTGCACGAGGACAGAGGCTTAGGAGCCGGTATTTTTATTAGTAGAGTTATTGGTGGTTGGATTTATTGGAGGCGGGAAGGAACACGCGATACATCTTTGGGTTTTGCAGGAGTTTTTGTACCTGAATCACCGAAATCGAACGCCGGAACAATTTAATAAAACCTTAAATAGCTCAGCCATCCAGCACGTCTAAAGAAGCAAAAAAACTCCAGTTTTCGCTTGACAACCTTTCGGCTTGCAATTAGTATTACAGACTTGAAAATCTATATAATTGAAAGGACTCAAAATGTCGAATGGAGCCACTGGACCCCTATCCGATCCTGAAGTTATAGAAGGTGTAAAAAGAATAGAAGCTAAACTCGCGGAGATTGAAGCTAAACTCAAAGAAATAGAAGCTAAACTTGAAAAAATAAACGAATCACCAGCAACGATATCGTAGATGGCTCCTCATCGCTGCCAAATCTAATCCAGCACATCCGTGATTCCCAGCAGGTCGACGGGTGGCAGCCACTGAGAGAACCCAGTGAGCGAATTGGATGGTTTTTCTCGAGAATCTATAATCCAGAATCCAGGACCAAGCTTCCGGCTTTGTAGCATAAAAAAACTCGTAGTCATTTGACTATTCGCGGCCGACATCGATCATCAGGGATAAAGTGTGGAGTCTCGGAGATTTTTTGCCGTTTCTTATTGACTTATGTTTGAATATATGTTAAAATACCCGTATGTTTGCCAGCAGGCTAACATAAACCGCCAGCAGGCGGCAGAAATAGCGGAGAACCGCACTTTTTCGTCCCGCACCAATTGAGCTTAGCTCACGACTAATTGGTGCTGGACACGCCAAAAAGGCCTTTATTCTGATGTCTGTAGTCTGATGTCTGTAGTCTGATTTCTGTAAGCTGCAGCGCAGCAAGGACTTAGAGCCAGCCGGCCCAGTCAATTAACCAATGAACTATTAACTATGAACAATGAACTATGAACCATGAACAATGTACCACACAATACGCAATACGCGATACGCAATACGCGATACGCAATACGCGATACGCAATACGAGCAATGGCCCCTCTACATCTGTAGAGGATTCTCTACAAATCAACCTTTTTATGCAAAACAAACCCAATTTCCGAAAAAGTCAAATGAACGTAAATATTTATTACACAATGGATTATAAAAATATTATCCCGCTGGCGGGGCAAAAAAACAAACCCAATTGCCGAAAGAGTAAAAATGATGCAAAGTCTGTATTTACAATGGATTACAGAAAAAAAGATGATTTTTCGGTCCGAATAAACAAACCCAATTTCCGAAATGACAAAAAATGAACGCAAACTCTTCTTTACAAAAGGATTATGAAAATGAAACCGCCTTCCGGCCCAAAAAAACAAACCCAAAACAAACCCAATCCAAACACAATCAAAGCCTGTCCTGAATTAGCCGAAGCCCTAAGCGCAGCCGAAGGGGCAGTCGAATGGGCCAATTGCAAACGGGGGCGCCTGCTAATTGTTCCGATGTTGCCTCTTTACAAACTAAGCAATGTTCAATATTATAGCCGACATAATTTTAAGGTAAAATTCCCGAAAATTTCATTAATAAGCATACTTAAACAGGCAAAATTGACGAAATATCGTTGGAAAATACTGCTGGCAGCGGCTATATTTAATCCAATAAAAAAGTTGACAATCGCCGGGACGGGTGCTAATTTGAAAGGCCGAAGAGTTATTTAGCGGTTTGAAAGTTTGTTGATTTAGGGAATAGGAACTTATTTTTTGGGAGATATAAAAATGCAATCCTACATCAAATTGTTCGCCATCGTTATTTTAACCTCTTTAGTGTCCGTCGGCTTCGCCCAGGAAGCTGCCACTACGCCCAGCGGTCCCGCCGAAGCCGAGACCCCAGCTTTTCCCTATATGGCCGAGATAACCGGAGATAATGTTTATGTCCGCTCCGGTCCGGGTACGAACTTTTACTACTGCGGCAAAATCAACAAAGGCGACAAAGTAAAAGTAGTCGGCAAACAGTTTAGCTGGGCCCGCGTTGTTCCGCCGGCGGGGAGTTTTTCCTGGATTTATATGCAGTATGTCAGCATCGACCCGGACAATCCTACAGTTGGTACTGTTACCGGCGACAGGGTTCGTGTCCATGCCGGTTCAGATCATTTAAAGCCGTTATATTCCAAGACTCTGCAGGGGAAACTCGACAAGGGCGACAAAGTCAAATTATTGGGCGAACAGATGGACAATTATTATAAAATAGCTCCTCTATCTTTTTCCTATCTTTGGGTAAGCATCAATTTTACAAAGCCGCTCAAGGAGGTTAAAGAGGTTACTAAAACTGTCGAGCCGCCGGTTGTTGAACCGACGACTGAACCCAATGAGGTTGTTCCCGAGCCGGTCTCGCCTGAGACATCGCTTGAAAAATATCGCGCTCTGAAAGAGCAGTTCGAGGCTGAGCGAGCCAAACCAATAGACCAACAAAACTACGCGGATATAAAAGAGGCGCTTATTAAAATTGCCGGGAACAAAACGGCCGGCAAGGCTGCACGCTATGCGGAGTTTGTGCTTAAGCAGATAAAGGACTTTGAATTAGTTTTGGAAGTGTCCAAAGCAGTTCGGCTCCAGAACGAGCAACTGCAGAATATTAGGGAGCGGATAGATAAGGCCCGTGCCACAAGACTGGCGGAATTTGAAGACCTGGGCAGATTTGCGGTTGTAGGACAGCTTCAAACTTTCACGACTTACGGCCCCGGGCACTACCGTATAATCGATAAATCGGGCAAAACCATTTGTTATGCTTTGCCGAGCGGCCGGGTCTCGAAGGTAAAACTGAGCAGACTTATAGACCAGAAAGTGGGGCTGGTTGGAACAATAGAGCCGCATCGGCAAACTGCGAACGCTCTGGTACGATTCACAGAAATAGCTGAATTAGACTAAGGAATAAGTGAACTAAAGTTTGAAGTGCCTAAAGTGACACGTAAGTGTCATCCTGAGGCGAAGCCGAAGGATCTGGTCAACAAAAAAGAGATTCTTCACTTCGCTGCGCTGCGTTCAGAATGACAGCAAAGCTGTCACTTTAGGCACTTTCCTTATAACCAATTAGCAATAACCAAAACTGCTATATTTGAAAGTTGTCGCAGGCTCGATAGGCTTCAATGACCGCCATCTCGCCTTGCCTGCCCGGTTTGCTTCTGCCATGCTCCATACATAATACGCCCTGATAGCCCTTCTTATGGAGATGTTTGAAGATGTTTTTGTAATTGATTTCTCCGGTTGTTGGCTCCTTACGGCCCGGATTATCGCCCAGATGAAAACTGGCGATTTCGTCCCAGGCCATATCGATATTCGGGATAAGGTTGCCTTCGGTGATCTGCTGGTGATACAGGTCATTGACAATCTTGCAGGAAGGGCTGTCCACTGCCCGGCAAATCTGATATGCCTGTGGAATCTTTGTCAGGAACAGTCCCGGATGATCCTTCCAAGCATTCAAGGGCTCGATTACCATAACTAATCCCGACGGCTCACATACTTTGGCGCAATACCTGAGGTTCTCGATTACATTTGCCGTCTGGTAGTCCCACTCCAACCTATTGTCATACGCCCCGGGTACAACCAATGCCCACTTGGCGTTGGCACGCTTGGCAAACTCGACACATTCCTTCACTTTCTTTATGATATTCTCGCGTATGCCCTTATCATTGGTGACAAACGACTTTCCACCGATGCCCTGCAAGACAAACGGCCCAAGGGTCATACCCAACCGATCCATTTCCTTGACGATTTTATCCACCAGGTCCCTGGGCTTTCCCATCAAACCGTTATCGAACATAGCGGAAAAACCCTGGTCGGCCATAAATCTGAGTTGGTCGATTGGGTCCCTGCCTGCGTGCTGGCGAAACGTGCCAAAAGATGGTGCATATTTGAGTTTGAACTTCTTTGAAGTCCTTGCCGCCCGCGCTGTAGAGGTTGCCGTCGAAACCGCTACTGCTGCTGCGGCAGCGGAAGCCATAAAATTACGCCGGGTAATCTTTTTGCGGTTGTTCATTTCGATACTCCTAAATGTGACGTTCATTGTTCTGCTGCATTCTCCTCCATCTCGGATATGCAACTGTCTTTTTACATACACTTACAATCAAAAGCAAAGATGCTAAACCTTAGGACTTGTAAATAAATTATCTTCCATTTTTGGCTGGCTGCGGCTTCGGCTGGCGGTGTCAGCAAAACTCGGACTACCAACCTGTAGGCCTGCGTTTTGCTTCCTTGCCAGCCTTGTCCTCGCTGGAGCCAAAACGAAACCTAATTTCTTTACCAGTCCTTATCAACAATACCGGCGAACCTTATACCAATTCCTTGAGATGCTTGAGACTGCGCTGTGCCTGGTCGGGCGTACCACACTCCACGGAAAATACGATGTCGCGAGGGGTCTTTTTACTGACAATTTCGATGACTCTGGCCCAGTCGATGACGCCATCGCCACAGGCGCAGCCCACCGGCGTGCCGGTAACCTTGCCCCGCTCCGCTTCGGCGTGCTCTACGGAAATGTCTTTTGCGTGCAAATGTACCAGCCGTTCAGCCACCCGTTCCAGCCATTCGTAAACATCCTGCCCGGCCAGGTAGGCATTGCCGGTATCCAGGTTGATTCCGATGGCCGGCGATTTGACCAGATTGTAGATACGGTCCAGGCCATCGGGCGTTTTGGAGTATTGGGCGTGGGGTTCCAGCCCGATGACAACGCCGCGACGCTCGGCGACAAAGGCCGCTTCCTGAAGCGTGTACTTAATCAACACATGGTCCTCTTCTTCGGTCGTCCACTTGGCCTTGACGCCTTCGTCAGTATTGACTACCGGCACCCCTATCTCGGCCGCAACGCGAATCGCCATCTTGATGTACTCTCCGTGAACCTCCGGCCTGCCCAAAGGCCCGTGCGACTGAAGAGCGGAAATCTTCAATCCCGCTTTGTCGCATGCTTCCTTGATTCGGTATGGGTCGTCGAACATCGAAACGGTGTGGAAATACCCGGCCTCGCTCATCAGCTCCCGGCCAAAGTGAACCATAGGCTCTATGTACTCGTAGCCCATCTCAGCAGCTTTCTCAACAGCCCACTCAAAAGGTTTGTCGCTGCTGCGAGAAAACTCAGTGTTTAGGCCAATATAGACATTACCCATT
>Ga0114922_10004194_pt1 | contig 13388 bp, 12 predicted proteins | sample AartaG_FD_100975 | JGI IMG/M metagenome (GOLD analysis project Ga0114922, IMG submission 100975) | Deep subsurface microbial communities from Aarhus Bay to uncover new lineages of life (NeLLi) - Aarhus_00045 metaG | ecosystem: Environmental > Aquatic > Marine > Oceanic > Sediment | place... | reverse complement strand
GTTTGAAGTTGAGGAATCTCATCCATCAACTTATTAAATTTTTCTATATTTTTTTCAACTATTGCTATTTTGAGACTAGTTAGCCACATTTGTAGTTTCTCTCCACGCCTCTAAAAGACCTTTAAAAACACCACTCACTTCATCTACTTTGCCTATGTCATTATTAGTAGCGGCTAAAGAGAGAGAATGAATTTGGTGATTATATAAGCCAGTGAGATACTCAGTCATATCACCGTTAGCTTTAGGGTCAAGAACTGCTACAAGCTCAGTGATAATCGCTATTGAACGGTTTGCCCAATAGAACTTTTTCTCAATGTTATTATCTCTTATAGATTTCTTTGCTTGAGCATTAAAACGAAGAACACCCTCGTACATCATCTCTATAAGCTTAGTTGGAGATTCTATACCTATATCGTTTTGTGCATAAATATTATGAGCTGCTGTACCATACATAGTAGACCCTTTTTTTTTATTATTCTTTATTATTTCTATGTTGTTTATATCGGTCATTTTTTTCATACCTTTAACTTTTTAAAGACATTTTATAAATCTTTAAAGACAATTAGAAAACCTTTTGTTAACTATTTGCTATCTCTGTATTAATCATCTGAGTAAACATATCTGAGGCTGTATTGAATCTACTGATTATTGAATCATAAGCGGCAAATCTTTTTTGCATAATCGCATAACTATTGTTTAATCTCTCTACAGCGCTCTCTCTTTGCTCGTTTAAAGAATCTAGTCGAGTTTCTATAGAATCTTGGTATTTATCTAAAATAGCACTCCCTTTCGAGTATCTAGCAAAAGTATTTTCCAACTCTGTAAAAGCACCCTCTAATTCAACAGTAAAACCTTTCTCTGAAATAGTTGATACACCGTTTGAATCAACACTCAAAGTATCTGCTTTAGTAAAAGTACCACCTATAAAATAAGCATGAACACTGTCTGAATCATCATCAAGTTTATCATTGAATACAGTAGAATCAAGAGACAATCTACCATCATCATCTAGTTCTATACCAAAGTCTTGGAGTCTTCCACCATCTCCACCAACTGTAGATATAATATTTTTTATAGCAGTATTCATACTTTTAATAGTATTGTCGTTTGAAAAAACACCTCTTTCATCTAGCTTTTCAGAAGATTTTGTGTCTACTCCTAATTGGTATATAGCAGAGTTGTATTTATCTACAAAATTTGTTATTTTTTCCTCTATACTGGCTCTATCTTGTTGTATACTAACCTCTGTAGTCCCTACATCTTTTAGAGTGATTTTTACTCCACTGAGTAGATCTTCTACTGTGTTACTACTACGAGTGATATCAAGTCCATTAAATGTAAATTCTGCATCAACAGCAGTTTGAACATTTCTCATGCCAGATGTAAGTGCATTGCTTAGAGTACTATCATTATCACTAATGGAGATCTCTTGATTCGTTCCAGTATCTTCAGCACTAAAAAGAAGTCTAAAATCGCCATCAGCGACCTGAACAATAGTAGTACCTACACTATCTCCAGCTTCCTCTTCTATAAGTTCTTTTAAATCCTCAAGAGTAGTCTCAGCTGTATATTCTATAGTAAATGTCTTACTACCAACACTTAGCTCCATAGAGCCACTACCTGTAGCGATACTATCAGTACGAGAGGTAAACTGCCCACTTTGTTCAATCTCTTTAGTTGCAAGTGTTTGTATCTCTAAAGTAAAGTCTTGAATATCGCTACTCTCAGAAGCTGTAACTTGAACTAAATCTTCATTATCAACACTTGTTGTTCTCGCTTCAAAAACACCATATTCAGTTAAACTTTTTAAACTTTCATAAGCGTTATCCATTAAAGCATCCATTTGATCGAATGCTGTAGACTTAGCTTCATTATCACTTATTCTAGAATCAACTGGTGCTACAAACTTAGCTTCATCTGCAGCTCTAAGCTGATCTAAAACATCCTGCGTTAATATACTTGAACCAACACCTAGTGAAGAAACACCCATGACAAATCCTTTTGTTCAATAATCTTTCATTATTTGAGTTTATAAATACAAATCGGCAATTAATTGTTATTGTGTAATATATGGAACTATTATTGCTCGATACAAGCAATAATAGTTCCATGAAAAAGGTAATGAGATGATACACTACTCTACACAACTTATCGATAATGATGATATTGAGGAAGTTGTTAAAGTATTAAAAAGTCCTTTTATTACCCAAGGTAGAAAGGTTGAGGAGTTTGAAGAGGCACTTTGTGGGTATACAGGTGCAAAATATGCCATCACTTTTAACTCAGCGACATCTGCACTCCATGGTGCTTACTTTGCTGCAAACCTACAAACTCATGATGAAGTTATAACAACCCCACTAAGTTTTGTTGCTACATCAAACATGCTTTTAGAGGTTGGGGTAAAACCTATATGGTGTGATATTAAAGATGATGGCAACATCGATGAATCACTCATAGAATCTCTCATCACTCCAAAAACAAAGGCCATTGTTCCCGTTCATTTTGCTGGAAAGGTGGTTGCACTTGATAAGATTCATTCTATTGCAAAAAAACATAATCTTTTAGTTATAGAAGATGCGGCTCACGCTCTTGGTTCAACCATAAATGGCAAAATAGTTGGTGCTTTATCAGATATGAGTATCTTTAGTTTTCATGCAATTAAACCCATAACTACGGGTGAGGGTGGTGCAGTGATGACAGATAATGAAGAGTTTGCTTCAAAACTAAGACTCTTTCGCTCTCATGGGATACTCAAACAAAAGTTATGGTACTCAGATATGATTACAATGGGACATAACTACAGACTCACAGAGATAGCAGCAGCACTTGGAATCTCACAACTCAAAAAACTAGATAGATTTATTGAAAAACGAAATGAAATAGCCGATTTTTATGAAGCGGCATTTCAAGATGCAACTAGATTTAAGACTATTAAAATAGATAAAAAAGATATAAGTTCAAGACACCTCTACCCAATTCTTTTGTGTGAATCACTCAAAGAGTGTAAAGAGACAATTTTTAAAGAGCTTATAGAGGCAAAAATTGGTGTACAAGTCCACTATAAACCAATACACTCAAACAGTTACTATATAGAAAAATTTGGTGAAGTCTCAATGCCAAAAGCAAAAGATTTTTATGAATCTGAAATCTCTATACCCTGTCACCATAAGATGAGTTTAGAAGATGCACAATCTGTAGTGGATGCTATTTTTAAGATAATTAATAAACCCTTGATATAATTACAGAAAAAAGGGGCTTTATGAGTTGTGTATGTATTATTCCAGCACGAGGTGGAAGTAAACGGATAGCTCGAAAAAATATAAAAGATTTTTTTGGAAAACCTCTTCTATCTTATTCTATAAAAACAGCATTAGAATCTAAGCTTTTTGACAAAGTGATAGTTTCAACTGATGATGAGGAGATAGCAAAAATTGCTTTAGAGTATGGAGCAGAAGTTCCTTTTCTAAGATCTAAAGAGTTAAGCTGTGACTTTACAGGAACAGCTGCTGTAACACAGCACGCTATAGAGTACCTCAAATCAATTGGTCAAACTTACGATTATGTTTGCACCATTTATGCAACTGCTCCTCTCCTTCAAATAAAATACCTTATTGAAGGCTATGAAAAACTCAAAAACTCTAATGCTGTAAATAGTTTCTCGTGCACGAGTATGCCTTTTCCAATTCAAAGGACTTTTAAACTCACAACAGACGGAAGATGTGAGATGTTTTATCCAGAGCATGCAAATACAAGAAGCCAAGATTTAGATGAAGCATTTCAAGATGCTGGTCAATTTTACTGGAATAAACTAGCTTCTACTAGTGATAAAATTATGTTCTCATCAGATAGTATTCCCATCATCTTACCACGCCATTTAGTCCAAGATATAGACACCTTAGAGGATTGGGAGAGAGCTGAAATAATGTATGCAGTGATTAAAGAAAAGATGAATGGATAAGATTCTCTTTCGGGTAGATTCTTCATCTCTCATAGGACTAGGTCATCTAATGCGTGACTTAGTTCTTGCGTCACAATATAAAGATTCTCTCATCACCTTTGCCACGCAAGATTTAAAAGGGAATATTAATCATAGAATCTTAGAAAGTGATTATAACTTAGAGATTCTTAACTCAAACAATAAAAAAGAGTTAGTAAAACTTATACAAAAACTAGATATTAACCTACTCATTATTGACCACTACCAAATCACTTACAAAGAAGAAAAATACATAAAAGATAAAACAGATGTAAAGATTCTTTGTTTTGATGATACTTATGAAAAACACCATTGCGACATAGTTCTAAACCATAATATTAGTGCTGATAAACTAAAATATAAAAACCTAGTTCCAAAAAGCTGTAAGCTAAAATGTGGAAGTAGATTTACACTTTTAAGAGAAGAGTTTTATCAACAAAAAAACAAAATCAAAAAACAAAATAGTTCAAAAATTAAAAATATATTTCTCTCAATGGGTGGCAGTGACCCCACCAATCTTAATCTTAAAATATTAAAGATTTTGAGTAAATTTGAAAACATCAAAATAAATCTTATAACAACATCTGCAAATCAAAATATCAAAAAATTACAAAAATATATAAAAAATAAAGCATGGGTAAAACTCCATATTGATTCAACACAAATAGCAAAGCTCATGAGAAAAAACGACTTTGCTATTATCCCACCAAGTGTTACCGCAAATGAGATATATTTTATGGAGATTCCTTTTATCGCTATAAAAACAGCTTCAAATCAAGAAGATATTTATCAGTTTTTAAAGAAGAAAAAATATGATGTTCTCCAGAAATTTGATAAAAAAAGATTACAACAACTCATAAAAAAAAGAATTAACTTAGCATCACTAAAATTACGAAAAGTAAAAGCTGATGATAGGGATTTTTTGTACAAACTTGTAAATGACAAAGATGTACGAAAAAACTCTATACATAGTGATATAATCACTTATAAGAATCACAAAAAATGGTTTCAGTCAAAAATAAAACAGATTAAAAATAAAAATTGTAAAATCTATATACTTATGCTCAATAAAAAAAGAGTTGCACAGATTAGGTTAGATAAAGAGGATGATGTTTGGATTATAGATCTAAGTTTAGATGAAAAATTTAGAGGCTATGGATTCGCTCATAAAATGTTAAAATTGCTACAAAATAAACTCCAAGATGAGACTTTAGTTGCTTATGTGAAAAATACTAACATCGCATCTAAGAGATTATTTGAGAATTTTAGTTTTGTAAAAACTAAAGAATCTAAAGGTTTAAGTTTTTATAGATATAAAATAGGAGAGGGCTGATGGTTGAGATTATAGGTGAGATTGGAACAAATCATAATGGTGATTTAGATGCAGCGTATAAGCTCATAGATATGGCAGCAGAATCAAAAATAGATACTGTAAAATTTCAAATATATGATGCCGATGATATTGTCTCACCCTTAGTTAAAAGTGCTTTTTATGGCTACGATAAAACAAACTATCTTTACTGGAGGGACTACATAAACAATCGTCTAATCACACCAAAAGAGTGGTTAAAAGAGTTAGTACCTTATGCAAACAAAAAAGGCTTAAACACTTTAGCAACGGCACACTCTATAGATGGTGCAGAGTATTGTTTAGAAAACGGAATAAGTAGTTTAAAAATAGCCTCTATGGATTGCAACTACTACCCATTTTTAGAAGACTTATCAAAATTAAACATCCCACTTTTACTCTCAACAGGTATGGCAACTAAAGAGGAGATTATCAAAGCTTCTGACATAATTTTAAAGAATCAAAATGATTTAACACTTTTTCATTGTACATCTACTTATCCAACTGCGTACAATGAGGTGAACTTAGAATTTTTAAGATTTTTAAAAACTCTCTCCCCAAAAATCGGATTGTCTGACCACTCCCAAAAAAATGATATAGCTATGATGAGCCTTGTATATGGGGTATGTAAGATTGAAAAGCATATAACACTTGACAAAACTACAGATGGACCAGACCACCCTTTTGCACTTGATAAAATGGGTTTAGATGATTTACTGCAATGTGTAAGAAATGGGGAAAAAGCTCTCGGTTTTGAAGATAAAATCATGTCTGAGAATGAACTCAGTAATAGAAAAAAATATAGACGAGTAGCCATTGCCCCAAGAGATTTACAAAAAGGAAAAGCACTTTTAAGAGAGGATTTTATCTTTGCTAGACCCTCTGAAGTGTTTGATGATTTACTAGATTCAGAGATGATTTTTAAGTTCCAAAATAAGATTCTAAAAACAGATATAAAAGCTGGGCAATCACTCCAAAAGAGTAGTTTTATATGATAAAAGTACTTCTAAGTGCAGTGGGTGGAACCCCTAGTGTAAGTTTCATTAAACATCTTCAAACTCTAAACTACTTCGTGATTGGGATAGATTCAAACAAAGATGCAGTTGGGCAATTCTTTTGTGATGAGTTTCATATATCACCATATATTAGTAATGAAAAAGAGTATCTCAAACTCTTAGAGGGTTTAGATTTTGATATATTTTTCCCTTGGTTAGATGAGGAACATATACTTTTTTCCTCTATAGAACTTCCAAATAACTTAAAATCTAAGATTCTCACATCTCCAAAAAAAAGCATAGAGATAGCAACAAGTAAACTCAAAACTTTCTCATTTGCAAGTGAGCATAATATTTTAGTAGCACCTCTTACACAAACTACTCCAGTGGTGATGAGAAAAGATTTTTCTCGTGGAAGTAAGGGTTTGAGAATCATTAAAGATGGGGAGATGATTCCCCCTTTTGATGAGAAGAGTGAGTTAGTTCAAAGCTTCATAGATGGGGTAGAATACACAGTTGATATTTTATGTAATGAATCTTCTTTTTATGCAGTTCCTAGAATCAGAGTACAAGCTTCTAATGTTAGCACTGTCGCCAAGATAGATATGAATCAAGATGTTATAGAGTTTTGTAAAAAAATCACTACTCTTTTAAAATTTAATGGACCTATAAATATTCAAGTGATGAAAAAAGATGAGAAAATTTACCTCATAGAGATTAACCCTCGACTTGCTGGAACAGCTATTTTGTCTATAAACGGTGGATTTGGTATTTTAGATATTGCAATCAAACAGTTTTTCTCAAAAGAGTTTAGAGAGCCCCAAAATATTAAAGATGGACTTTCACTTTATCGTTTTTGGGATGAAGTATATGTATAAAGACTTAGAACATCTAAAGAGCTATCAAAATATCATTTTTGACTTAGATAATACCATCTATGACCAAAGAGATTTTGACTTTGAAGTTTATACACAACTCTTTGATTCCCCCTTATTAGCCAAAAAACTTCTCCTCTATAAACAAGAAATGCCTTATGGTTATACAAAACTTTTTAACGATTTTTTAGAGAAAGAAAAGATAGATAAAAGTGTAAAAGAGTGTGTAGAGTTTTATCGCTCTTATGAGCCAGAGTTAAATGAGATTCCCTCTTTAGTGCCATATCTACATTCACTAGATTCATCAGATCTTTATCTAATAAGTAACGGGTATAAAAAGCTCCAAATGGCTAAAATAAAAGCATTAAATCTTGCAAATATTTTTACAAAGATTATTATTTTAGACCCCCTTGAGAGTTCTAAACTCAAACCAAACCATGAGGCATTTACTCAGCTCAATATCTCTAAAAAAGATTCTATCTATGTTGGAGACAACCTTAATATAGATAAAGAGTTTGCTAAAAATGCTAAAATAGATTTTTGCCATTTTCAATTTATAAATAAAACACTTAACTAAAAGGATATCCATGCAATGTACTAACTGCCAAAGTAAAAGTAAACAATTTTTTTCTATAAAACTTCCAATCTATCCATTTTCTGTAAGTGAAGATATAAAAGAGAGTATGCCAGCTAAACTTAACAATATTATCACGCTTAAATACAACTCTTGTAGTAGTTGTGGTTATATATTTTCCAACATATCTGAGGATGATTTTGAACTTTTAGAGCTTATTTATAAAGAGTATTATAACTATATGAATAAAACAAATGTAGTAAATTATGCAATGGAATCATTACTTGAAATAGTCTTACCATACCTTGAAAATCTAGATTCTTTAGTGGAGATTGGGTGTTATGATGGTTCATTTTTACTAGCACTTCAAAAGAAAAACCCATCTCTTAAACTCTTTGGAATAGAACCATCCCTGGCAGGTTCAAAAAGTGCTAAACAAAAAGGGTTTGAGGTTATTAATGACTTTTTCCCAACTAAGGAGTTTACTAAAAAAGTAGATATGGTAATATCTTCCCATGTGATAGAGCATGTTCCAGATATTTACACTTTTTTAGAATCTCAAACAAAGCAACTCGAACTTAATGGAATCATTGCTTTTGAGACTCCAAACCTTGACTGGGCTGTTATTAATGGCTCAAACAAACCTTTTCATTTCCAACATCTTGTGTTGCTGAGTAAAAAATATATAAAATCTCTCCTCTCTCAACTAGGTCTAAACTATGTAAATGTTTTTGAGATTGATTGGAGAATTGTAGTTGTTTGCTCAAAAGAGAAAACAGAGGGACTTTTTTCACTTGAAGAGTTTGATTTTAAAGAGGATGAGATGTTTGAGTATTTACAAAACTTTCAAGAGAGAGTAAGCAAGGAAGAGATTGCATTTAAAAAACTTCTTAGTGATTCTAAAGAGAAGTTTTGGGTTTGGGGAGCGAGTAGTTTTTGTGGAAATATACTTGCAAATCTTGATGAAAATGAACTCTCTAAAATAGAGGGAATCCTAGATTCAGATAAAGCAAAAGATGGCAATCAGTTTATATTTTCAGACCTTGATGTAACTATTCCCCAAAGAATAAACGCTCTTAAGATAAAAAATATCATCATTATGTCAACGTATGAAAAAGAGATTATGGACTATATAAAAACTCTGTGTATAGAGCATGATATGAAAATATACACACTTTATAGCCAACTAGATTCTTATAGTTTTAGTGTAAAAACAAATGATTTTAAAAAGATCTCATAGATGAATAAAAAAATATTAATCGTTGCAGCCCATCCTGATGATGAAGTGCTTGGATGCTTTGGAGCAGTTGCAAAACTCATTGCTCAGGGATATGAGGCTTATACGCTGATTTTGGGTGAGGGGAAAACTTCAAGAGATGAGCAAAGAATCGTAGAAAATAAAACAGATGAGATAAAGATTCTAAACTCTGAGATACAAAAAGCAAACGATGTTATTGGAATCAAAAAAGTATTTGTTGAGAGTTTTGCTGATAATAGATTCGATAGTGTTGATCTACTTGATATTGTAAAAGTTATCTCAAAAGTAAAAGAGGAGATACAACCCAGCATAATATTTACCCACTTTGAGAACGATTTAAACATAGACCACTCTATCACTTATAAAGCAGTTCTCACGGCAACGAGACCAATGGAGGGTGAATCTGTAGAAGAGATTTACAGTTTTGAGGTTCTCTCATCTACAGAATGGAATTACCCACTATCATTCTCACCTGATACTTTTTTTGATATAAGTGAGACAATAGACTTAAAAACCCAAGCGATGAGGGCTTACGATTCTGAACTACGGCAATACCCACACCCTAGAAGCATAGAGGGGATAAAACTCAACGCAAAATACCATGGGATGAGAGTGGGAAAGAAATTTGTTGAGGCTTTTAAAAGTGTTAGAGTTATTAAATAAAAAAGGTTGGCAATGAATAGATTGCCATTACCTTATAGTAGAACCTAATTAATATTTTATCTTACGAATAGAATCATCTAAAATTCTTAAAATTTCAGTCAAGCTTGTAAAGAGTCTGTAGAGCCATTCATAGTTAATTTTTATATAGTTAATTTTTTTATGCTTTATAGCTTGAGGGGTGTTCTCTCGCATTGTTTTTATGGCAGCTAATTCAAAATCTATATAGCTTAAGTAAGAATCTAGGAGTGAGTTAAAAGTATCTAAAAATATCTCATTTGCATACTTACCTCTTACTTGATATATTTTATTGAGTTGCTCCTCTATATCTTTCTCTTTTAGTTTGTTTTCTAACTCTTCTAAAGAATAGTGTTGAATTTTTCCTAAAAATTTCTCTACTGACTTAAAGGCTTTTTCTGCTTGTTTATTAACACTTCTTGCATATTTCAAAATATTATTTTGTTTTGCTAGATAGCTTTTTATCACCTCTTGTGATTGCTCTTTTGTTGGGTAAGTAAGATTTATTTTATCTTTTATTTTAGACTTATCTAAGATCTCATCACAATATTTTTCAAAGGGAATCTCTATTGTTCCATCAATGAAAGCTCCACCCTCTGTCGCATTATATGTGTCCATAGTGCTGTATTGTTTTGAAGCAGATATCTGAACAACTAAGTCATTTAGAAATATTTTCCAGTATTTCATAGTAGCTACTTCACCCTCGCCGCCATAAGCTTTTATGTAACCAGCAAATTTTTCATCATCTATCTTAATCTCATTGTCACCATAAACAGCGCCCTTTGAGTGACTTGTTCCATCTTTACCATAAGCCAAATCTTGACCAATAAAAACAATGTTCTCAAAATTAACATTCATAGCTAAATTGTAGAGGTAGTTAGCAGAACTTAAACCTCCACCTAGATAACCCCACTCTTTTAAATCAAGTGCAATGTTTTGTCTATCAGCTCTGAGAAATGGAATCACAACTTCACCATCAGCAATGGCATTGAAAGTATCTTCATGACATACACTTGCAAATAGAAAATTTACATCTTTATGAAACTCTTTTGGAGTGTCTACATAAAACTTTGATGATTCAGTTACTCTCTCCATAGATAAAACTATATCTGGCTTTATACCATTTTTTGCAAGTATGGGAAAACTAGCATCTATACAAAGAATCGTTAAGTAATCTTGATATTTTTTTAGCAATGGTAACTGCTTTTGCAATGATGGTCCAGTTGCTACCATCACTGCATTTTTTCTACCTCTAAGAATATTGGTGATTTGAAGTAATGATGGTGCTTCAAACATTGCCTGCATATTGTTTGCAGAGTGTTTAAGCCCCAAAAGAGTGTCTTCAATAGAATCACCCTTATCTTGTAAAACATGTTTAAAATGGAGTAAAATTAAATCATTTACTCTTTTTATCTCATCTAAATATTTATCATAATAGGGGGAATATATATCAAGATTATATTTTTTTAAATAGAGTGAAGAGTATTTATCTATTAGGTATTTCATCGCTACATAATCTAGCATTGTAGATTTTTTTATAATGATTCTCTTAAGTTCAATATCTTGGGAGATATCTATAAGATTTAGAACAATATATATGAGTTCAATCTCCGGTTCAAATATATAGATTTTTTTATGATTTGGATTTTCTAATAGTTTTTGAAAAAAGACACCGGTGCCAATACCAAAAAAGTAGAGTGAATGATAATTATCTAACTCTACATACTCTTCTAGTTTTCGAGTAATCTCTGTATTTTCTATGTGGATAGGGGTAAAATCTCTGTTGTCAATAATGTTTACATTATCAACACTTTCACCCTCAGGTAAATATACTTCAAACAACTCATTTGTTGTGATACTTCTCAACTCGTTTGCAAGTGTTTCATCGACTTTAGATAAAGCACTTAAATTATTTTCATATATACTCAAAGATTTCTACCTAAATATTTTATTATTGTAATAACTTCATAACATTCTGTTGAACAGCATTAGCTTGACTCATTGCATAAGAACCAGACTGAGCTAAAATATTACTTTTAGCAAAGTTTGCAGACTCAGCAGCAAAATCAACATCACGAATCTGAGATTCTGCAGAAGATACATTTACCTGAGTTACAGAGATATTTCTAATAGTAGATTCTAATTGATTTTGAGTAGAACCTATGTTTGAACGAATTGCATCTAACTGTTTTAGAGCAACATCCATAATTAATATTGTATTCTCTGCAGCCTCTCTTGTTGTAACATCTGCAGTATCTGCTGCATGACCAATACTGACATTTCTATCATTACCTAACTCAGCGAAGCCAGTTGAACCAGAAGCACCCTCTTGAATATTAACCTCATTCACGGCTGTTACTGATATTTTACCTGAGTAAAATAGGTCACCACTATTGTCCCCTAGATGTAAAATAGAATCAGAACTTGTCCCTTGATTATTATCTAGTTTAATATCTCTACCATCATTAGCAGTAAGAACTAGCTTACCACCATCTACTGTAGCAATTACCCCAGTTGTATCTGATTTAGCATTAATTGCATTTCTTAAGGCACCATCTGCATCATTTGTTTGAACTGTAACATTTCCAATATCTATGCCATTAATTGTTAAGGCTGCAGTTGTAGTATTGTTCGTATTAAGTGAACCAGCTGTAATAGCTGATGTACCAGTAGCAATTGTTACAGCCTTAGCAGTAACACCAGTTTTATCAGTAATTGCATTCATCGCAGATGCCTTAGCCCATGCTGAACCAGCAGTTTGACCTGCTTCAGAACCTGCTGAAGTTATACCAGCTACAACACCGTTAACGGCTACTGAACTGTCAAAAGCAACTGCAGCTGTTGTAGCCGCACCATTGTTAGCAGCTGTTGCAGCAGAGTTTACAGTTCCAGCACCACTTGAAGTAGCACCTTGTTCATTAACATGAGCACCAATAGCATTTGTTTGTGCACTAGCTATACTAATCCCTACCGTCTCATCTTTATAAGCACCAATGTGAAAAGCTCTATTTTGAAAACTACCATCAAGAAGTGCTTGACCATTAAACTGAGTTGTCACTGCAATATTTTGAGCTTCTTCAATCAGTTTTGAGATATCTCTTTGAATCGCAGCTCTAGAATCTGTATTTTGACCATCAGATGCAGCTTGAATAGCTTTCGTTCTTACTAAATTGATAATATTTTGATATTCATCTAAAGCACCATCAGCAGTCTGAGCAACACCAATGCCATCATTTGCATTGTTGATTGCCTGACCTAAACCACTTGCTTGAGAACGAAGTGAATTTGCAATAGCCATACCAGAAGCATCATCTGCTGCTGTATTGATACGAAGACCTGAACTTAAAGCTTGAAGACTTTTGTCAAGTGCTATATTTGTTTGTGTTGCATTCCTATGCGAATTCATCGCAGCAATATTTGTATTTATCCTGAAGCCCATAATAAATCCTTTTTTTTGGCATACTTTTTGTAACTAAAGCAAAATTTATTCCAATAATATTCAAAAATTAGATTATAAAAAAAAAGAAAAAGAAAAATAGATTTTTTGGGGAGTTAGAAGATATTGAAAATCTCTATCCAGCACCAAAGATGGTGAGGATAGAAAGATGAGTTATTACTATTGTAATAATCTCATTACATTCTGTTGAACAGCATTAGCTTGACTCATTGCATAAGAACCAGACT
>Ga0114922_10004193_pt1 | contig 13391 bp, 15 predicted proteins | sample AartaG_FD_100975 | JGI IMG/M metagenome (GOLD analysis project Ga0114922, IMG submission 100975) | Deep subsurface microbial communities from Aarhus Bay to uncover new lineages of life (NeLLi) - Aarhus_00045 metaG | ecosystem: Environmental > Aquatic > Marine > Oceanic > Sediment | place... | reverse complement strand
TTGTAATCCAGGAAATACTTAAACGTTGTACCGTCACGAGACGGTCTGGTCCTAAGCCTTACCAGCGATTCCATAGTAACCTCCTTTCTGACGCTGGCCCATGGCTTGGGTTGATCCAAGCCAGATTATAGCCAGCTGTGCGTACGAGCGCAAGTGAATTATTTTCTGGGGGAAGTCTTCTGTCTGATCCATTCCCTTACTGCCTCCCGCGGGTAGAGCGGCCTGCCGCATATGTGAATGCGCGGTAGTTGATGCATCCGTTTTAGGTTTTCGATGACGTTGTGGTAATCTTGGGATTTACTCACTTCCGGAATGCGCAGATAAGCTATTAGCTCGCCTTCAGTCATTAGCTCTGATGCTATTTGGCTGCTTCTCTCCATCGTTGAGTCTCACTCTTCTTTCGTTGGCTCATTGGAGGTTTCTTGTCCACCATTAGTCGGAGTGGGTAAATTCTTCTTATGATTTCAATTTTCGAGATTTTTTCTTGGCTTTTTGAAAAAAACAGTGGCGCTGTTTGAGCCCTGAATCGGTTGTATTGAATTATTTTGGATTCTTCAAAATCTGTTGAAATCTTCTCTGCAATCTTTCCGCTGTTAGTTACAGGAAAGATGAAGTGCAGAACGACGTTAATAATCAACTCAGAGGTTCACGATGACATTTCGGCTAAAAGAAGACGATTGCAAGACTCTTGAATGTATGGCTGAATACAGGATACTGACAGTCACCCAGCTTGCTGCAATTCTTCATAAAAGTAAGCAGATAGTCCGAAGGCGCATAAACGATCTTGAAAGAGAAGGCTTGGTAGAAGTAACGGGACGTGAATTCGGGCGTGGTCGCGGTCGTCCTGAGAATTCGCTGGGGCTGACAGAATCTGGTGTTGATATTCTCAAGAAGAGGGGCCTGCTCAGCCGGGATGTTCCCTATGGGAACGTATCTGGAGATTGCCTTTTCTGCGCTGACCATCAGCTCTTGCTAAACTGGTTCAGAATACATCTAAACCAGGTGCAGAAATTCCTTCCCAGGGTAAGCATTACGTTGTTTGCACACAATTCACCGTTCTTACCCAAAGACCAGAATGGTCGCATATTGATCACTGATAATTCACCAGTGCCAAATGCCGGCATAAAAGGAATCCGATTTACTCCTGACGCCGTATTCGCCATAAGTGACTCGGTTGAAAGTAAGGCCTGTTTATTTTTTCTGGAAGTAGATTGTGGAACCGAGACAATCGCCAGTCCAAAACGAGATTCGAGTGATATTCGACAGAAGATTATTAACTATCAATGGTATTTTCAGAGCCGAGCATATAAGCGATATGAGCAAGTGTTCAAATGTCAATTACGCGGATTTCGACTACTTTTTCTAACAAGTACCCGTGGTCGGTTGGTGGCTTTAAGCGAATTGACCCAACAGATTCGGCCATCGAATTTTGTATGGCTTACAGAGTGCGCCAGTTTGTTTGCTCATGGCGTTTCAGCAGAGATATGGGCGAAGGGCGGTGACCTTCATGGACCCCCGTGTTCCATGCTTGGCAGTCTTTGTTGCCGGGCGCCATTGCCTTAGCCGTGTATTTCAAAATTCAGTAAAACCTGACTATACAGCTTGTCTATCAGTTCTCCTGGCAAATCAAGCACGATCTCACGGGTACGACCATATCTGCCCCTGGACAGGATCCGGCTGCGAATCAATGAGTAAATATCCAGTTCAGAAACAAGATCGCCCAATGCCCGCCCAGTCAATGGCCGCAACTTGGCCCTTTGGCAGAACGCCCGATAGGCATCGTAGGCTTCGCCGGTCCCAATCGAACCATCTTTGATTTTCCGTGTGGCTTCAACAACAGAAGCCATAGCCGCCTGCAATTGTGGGGGTGCCGAGCGGACCAATGTAAGGTAACGGTCCCGGTCTAATTCTACTGCGGCCTGATCAACCAGTGTGAGCATGATTTGTGTCCCTGCCTTTTCTGCGAGATAGGCGCTCTTTGCCAACAGAGCAACAGCTCTGCGGGCATCTCCATGATCACGGCTTGCCATTGCTGCAATCTTCTCGATAACCCCTGTTTCAATGGCCTCTGGATTGAGAGATTTTTCCACACGGATCCGAAGAATGTGCTGGAGATCAATGGCATCGTAGGGCTTGAAGATGAGTTCATTAAGTTTTAGGAAGGACTTGACGCGGGGGTCAAGGTGGTCCGGCCAATCCAAACGGTTTGATACGAAAACGAGGATCAGTTTGGCAGGGATCCTCTGCGGAAGTCTTCGCACAAGGAATGTCATGAAATTATCCTTGTCTCTGCGGATATTATCGACCTCATCGACAAAAAGTATCAAGTAACCCTGGTAATCCGCGAGCTTCGTTTCGATGCGGATCATCATCTCTTCCAGGGAGATGCCTTTTTGATATCTTTTACTGGCGTTGAGCAGGCAGGCAAGGTCATTCAAGGCCCAAAAGCATGGCGTAGGATTGGAAAGGTCAAGGTGCTCATAACGCAGCTGTATCTTCTTGGCATGACACATCTCAGATAGCAGGTTGAGGAAGTAACTGAGCGTAAGCGTTTTTCCTGTTCCTGTTTTTCCCCAGATCGCCAGGTGGCAGGGATGGTCGCCGCGGAGTATGGCAGCAAAGTGACTGCTCAGTTCCCTGATTTCAATATCACGAACGTTTGCATTGAAAATCTCCTCCAGCACGGCTAATTGCTCCGATCGAATCAGCTGCTCATCATCCAGAAATCGCCTATCCTTAATGATCGCACAGCCAACCATGTGCTGAATTTGACTGAGTATTTTGATGCGGATTTTTTTGGGTTCCATTGGAAGACTACCTCCAGATGTCTTCACTGGAAGTCCACCTATATAAATGTTGCTTAATCTAAGGATTCTGATCGGTATAGAGGATTGGAGGTTTGGAGGATTATTGAACAGTTGTATCTTTGGCCGGATAATCGTGTAGCATTTGGATCTGCGTTGTGGATTGGCGTTTCAGTCGCTTTTCAAACATAATGAGTTATAGCGTAGGGACTTCGTATTCATCTGGTGTTTATATGGGTTATTCTATTGATGCGAAGTGTAAGTTTTTTGGGGATAGACTGATTGATGAGGGGATTGAAACCAGGCTGATCACTTTAACAGGTGTGTTCGAAGAAAAGATTGTGATATAAAACCGTTATCATGGGGATCATATTAGCAATAAATTATTCAGGAGGCAAACACTTATGCGGCGCATTCGCTCTTGGCGCCTGGGGGTGTTTGGCTCATCTTTGGATTGTTGGTTTTGCGTTGTGCTGCATTTGGCTTATGTGTGAATGGGGAGTGGATATCGCTCCGGCCCACGCAGACCCCTTATCGTAAATTTTTCCCCCTTCGGGGTCGGCCTAACGGCCTAAAAATTTATCGAGGGGTCCGCTCTTCGGGGCCTCCGCTCCGACTGTGGCGGTTCACTAAAAAGTGGGTGAACCGCCATGTAGAGTGGTTCAACCGGAGTTGACAAAAATGAATAGATACAAAGTGCGAGATATCGTGGATTTAATCCGGAGGAAGGGTAAGCTGCCCACGGACCAGTTCGGCGAGATTCTACCTGTCGACGATTTGTTGGCTTGGTTCGGTGTGGATGATGGATTGGCACCTGACGAGCATCAGTACGTCAGGCGGGAGTTAGCTGCAATGGCAGAGTCTCAGGATGAATTGGAGAGACTCAGATTAGCTGAAGAGCTTCGCTCAGGCACCTCGTATTGAGCTGCCTTTCTTTTTTGCTTTTCTTCGTTTCTTTTGATTGTTTGTTGCTGCTCCGGCTCGCAGGGGCTCGCCTCCGCGGCCCTGCGGCTGCCGCATCACGCATCCGTATACTTTCTTCCGAGCTATTCACATTGACGGGATTAGTATCTGGAGCATTCGCCCAAAGTCTCGCTGTGGGAATCTTCACTCGTGCGATAAGGTTTATAAGTTACGAAGACCCTCTTAACACATTGTCGTAAGAGGGTCTTTCGCATTAGACGTCAGACCCCGAGGTAAAACAAATGACAGGACAAGCACCAGTGGCTAAGTTCAGAGCAGGCCAGGTCTCAGCGGCACTCTGGAAAAATGACATCCAGGTACGCGGCCAGACCATAAAGGTCTTGAAGGCATCGGTGCAACGCAGATACAAAGACACCGGTGAATGGAAGTCATCGATGAGTTTTAGCCGGAACGAAATCCCGCTGGCCATTTATTGTCTTGGCAAGGCATTTGAGAAGATAATAGAGGCCCAGACCAGTAGCTCGGACAAGAGCAACAACGTGGTGGAAGAACCGATATTGGATGGAGTGATTTGATTTGTGATAAGCGGTTCTTCAAAACACCAGAACCGCTCGTCCTTCTTTTTCTTGAAGATTTTGGAGATTTGTAGTGGTGATTTCTTATGCCGCAGGGCTTAAACCCCTTTGGTTTAAGAATCCTGCAAATAGTTGATTTTGGAACCACTTTCGGGGGCCTGAACGCTGTCCGAACCGCAAATTGGAATTTATGATTTTCAATTATTCGGGCTCCAGGTCTTCGCCCCTATGGATTTTTCGGCGGAAAATCATAAATCCCTTAAGCGGTTCGCACAACGTCCCGTCCCAGCCAGAAAGCGGCCCCAAAATCAAGGCCGTGCTTCCACCTTCTCACCTAATAGGGAGAGCCAGGATTTATAATAGAAACAATTTTACACTGGCTGCTTGCTATTAGGTTCGAAGGCGGACTCCACGGCCTTTTTATCTTTCACTCCGTCTTTTCACAAAGTTTGTTGAAAAGACGGAGGTGTTTCACATGGAACAAGAAGAAAAATTTGAGGTATGGGACGGTGTCGAAGTTGCTGAGTCACCGTTACTGAGGAGGGAACACAGCAATCCCTATGCTTTCTTCTTGGCCGCTGTCGGCAGCTTTGCAAACACATGGCGGATCTCTTCCAATCGAGCGATATGACCGTTGCGAATCCGGTGAGCCTTCGTCCTTAGCACCGCCATCCTTTGAGTCAGGTAGCCTTCGGCGGGCAGCATTCTCTCGAGCTGCAGCAAAACATCAGCGGTCTCTTGGGGGTGTTCATTGAGTACATTCGCTTTGTTGCGAAGTTTCCTCATCCTTTTGGTCAATTGATTGGATAAGTGCTGGTTACGATACAGATCGCTCATATCATGGCGCACATTAGGCAGAATAGTCGAAACGTGAGGAAAATGTATAGTGTGGCCTCGGGTATGATAGACGAATGCCAGTATTCCCGCTATCAGGGCAACGATCGTCAGGGTCTGAAGGATCTCCGTATCAATGAATAAGTTCAGCTCGAGCAGCTTGGCGATAATGATCGCTGCTCCAATGGCAATGCCTGCGCCGGCCCATGAGCCGCCCACCTGACGAACCGCCTGGTACATGACAAAGGCCAGCAGCAGGATCGCAAAACCCACCGCGATCGGTCCCAGGTCCCTGATAGAAAAATCTTTAGCACGTTCCCACCATACAAGCCCGGTCGATAGGGCCAAACCTATCGCCGCCGACATGGCTATAGCTGGTCTTTGCTTCCCGAATCTCTTGCCGAGGACGGCATAGACAACTGAAGTGAAAAACGCGAACGCCAGCACGAAATCAGCCAGCAGACTGTCCATGAGTTCATAGAGATTCAGGTCATAGAACAGGTTTTCGAGTCTCATGCGAGACCTGATGGGGCTACTAGTATTTAATTCTTTTGGTCTGAGCAAGAGTCGCCGGCCAGTCGCTGCTGTTGATACGTGGAGGAGTATCGGCCTGGTACGATTAACAATGGTTCCGGCCCGATTACTGGCCTACGAAAATCCCTTGAATTGAAGGGAGTCAGCGGATAGCATGATCAAGTGATTCCCCAAAGGAAGGGATGTTGCTGAGCAACTTGTTTCAGTGCTTTGAATAGAATCACTCAAAACGAATCGGGTTGATGAATCAGACTAAGGAGGCCGTCATGCATATGTTGCTAACTTCATTGGCATTTAGACATTCACGCCAAGTGTGTTTTACCGACACCAGGGGGACCGGTAAGAACCAGATTCGTTTTGGTTTCGATGAACTGACACTTGGCCAGATCCAATACATATTTCTTGTTCAGTTTCGGCACATCGGCAAACTTGTATGATGACATTTCCTTTACCATCGGAAACCCAGCCTGTCTGAGCCTGCGTTCGATCGCAGCGGCTGTCCTGTGTTGAACTTCCAGTTCAGCCAACTGCTGTAAGAAATCCTCATAAGCTGCGTTAGCCTGGTTGCACTTGCGGGCAAGGGCCTTGTATTCTGCTCGCATGGTTGGCAATTTCAGCGTTTTGAGGTAGCTGTCCAGCAATAATCTTTCATCGCTCATACCAGCACCTCCTCTCTGTCCTTGAGTTGATCGTAAATCCCCGTATCACGGGCTCCATCGCCTTGATTGGCAAGTTCAGGTCTGTCAGATAGATCTAATTTGGCTCGTTGCGGCAGCGGCTCATTGCGAAGAACGTTCAGAACAGCTTCTTCACTGAAGGCTCGACGCCGGACACACAGGCTGACCGCGGCTTTGACCTGAACTTCCGAATATTCAGTGAACAATATCAGGATCTTTATATATCGCATGGTCCCGTCCTCGTTGTAGCGGTATTCAAGCTCCTTACGCATCAGATCGAAATCCTCTCCCCACGGCTGACCTTTGAACGCTCTGGCGTTATCAAGGCTGCCTGGCTTGCGCTGGAGCAGCTTTAGATAATGGGTCGGCTCTAATATGAACTGTCCGGGGATATAACAGCGTCTGTGAACAGCAACAAGATGGTGATCACAGAATATCCGGATCTTATCAACAAATACTTGGATCACGCACGGATGATACGCCCATTCAACAGGAAGTGAGTAACGAACGCTATCTATTCGAACAAGTGAATGACTGTCCACAAAGGTGGACCTGCGACGACAGGCCTCGAAGCGTTCTGACTGTAAAGGCAAAAGATAAGGTCTTTCTTGTTCAAGAAGTTCTCCTATGGACTTGCCTCCCTGCACTTCAGGACCTTTACGCCTGAGGTCATTCTGGCAATCGTCAAACAGTTTGCTGGCCAGTTGGCCAAGGCCATCAACGTGCGGCTGGGGCGAAAGATAAGTTCGTTCACTACGCTTGCAGCAATTCTCAACATCACCTTTCTCATTGCCTTTGGCAATATTGCAGAAGCGTGTATCAAATAAATACCACGCTCGAAGCTCCTTGAACCGCTTAGTGAGCCTGCGATTCTTGCCTTTGCCGACCTTGATCACTGCACACTTTAGGTTGTCGTACGCGATACGACGAGGCACCCCGCCAAAGTATTCAAAAGCCCGCACGTGGCCGTCCAGAAATGACTCGAGGTTGGCCTTTTCATACGGATAAACGAATGGGGCCTTGGAATAGCAGAGCTTCATCACGAAAAACTGACACTTTCGCTCTATGCCGTTGTCGAAAATCCACCCTTCATGCCAGTCGACCTGGGCCTCTTCGCCCAGCTCAAACTGCAGTGGCATGAACACCTCTTTTTGACGATTGGCTGCTTCTTTGATGTACCGCTGCACCGTGCCGTAGTGCCCTCTGAAGCCGTATTCATCCCACAGACGTTCATAAATCCTCATAGCGGTCTGTTTCTGTTTACGATGCGCTTTTTTGTTCTGCTCCAGCCATGCGTCGATGATGTGCTTAACCGGCTCAATCACTGGCCGTTGGCGGGGTTTACTTAACCGATAGCCTGGCGGAATCCGCAGTTTTAACGCCTTAGCTATGGTTTCGCGGGAATGACCGAGTTCCTTTGCGACATCCCGCTGACTCTTTCCTTCGATGACTACCTTACGCCTAATGAGTTCATAATGATCCACTGTTAACATCCCTTCTGACCCTTTTGCATCTGGAACCATCTCCAGAGACAAAACATCGGCCAAATGCGGTGGTCTCATTTTAGGCGCTTATTACAGCTCTAAGATGTGCTCCTACTGGCCCCCTTTTCAGCGCTTTTCGCCACTCAACTCAAGACCATTAAAGGCATCGCGCGCGATGACATAAAATTGACTCTCCAACAGCGGATTTTCCGGTGTCGCCCGATCTTCAATCGAAAACAGCCGCCCCTTCGAAGACACGATACTCATCACCGTGGAGATGCCCATATGCGACCGCCCCCAGGCGGGATCATCCACCCACTTCAGGTGACGCGGCGGTCCAACCACCGTATCCTTTGCCACGGCATTATTGTCTGCGCCATGCAGGTATTGCGGCCATTCGTCAATCTCCTTTGGCCAGAGTTTAGTGGTCTTTTCTCCATTCACCATTGCCACACCCAAGGGGACCAAGACGCGTGCGACCTCATCCATCGAAACCTGTCCAAGATCATCGGCCACCACAAGATTGACCATGTTATCGTTATAAGGCAGGTGTACACCGTCAAAGGTGTCAACCGAGACTTTGCCATAGAGGCCGAGTGACTTGATATGGTCTCTGGCCATTTCAACATACTTGGCATTGGTGTCCAGACCGTGGATCAAATAGCTGTTGTTGGCTTTGAGCTGGGCGGTGACGTGGCCGTCACCACAACCCAGATGGACCACCAGCCCGCCTCGAATGCCGCTTTCGGCAACCATGTCCTGTGCGGAGTAGGCCAATGCCCCCCTGCCCAATACGTTCAGACACACACACACGATCAAGAGTTGCCTTAGTACATTCATGTTAATCACTTACACAGTTTATTTTCCAATAATCGTAAGATCACCATTTAGACGTATGATGTCACCATGATGAATCGTGTGAGAGACTTCCTTGTTCCCATAACGGACAATGCAGTTTTGCATGCCAACGATGTTCCTTATGATCGCCTTGTCGAGTTTCCCGTCTTTCCATGTGATATCAACGCCAAAGCCGCCACGGGCACGAAGGCCCTTGACCGACCCGTCTGACCATGCCTTGGGCAAGGCGGGTAATAGGTGGATACGGTAGGCATCTGCTTCTTCAGCCTTGATGTGACTCTGAAGGAGCATCTCGACGACGGCAGCGGTGAAGCCAAAGTTGGCATCAATCTGATAATTGCCTCCGCCAATGGAGCTGAGCAGGTTTTCATGATAGCGATTTGACGATATCATCAATGACAAGATCTTATAGGCGCGATCCCCTTCAAACAATCGTCCCCATGACGCTGCCCGATGAGCCATGCCCCAACTGGTACTCTTGTCCCCTCTGGCGTTGAGTGACACCTTGGCCGCTTCCGCAAGTTTCGGGGTTGTCAGTGGTGTGATCTGCTTGCCGGAATACACGGAAATAAGGTGTGAAATATGCCGATGGGTATCGTTCGGATCGTCAGCATCAACACTCCATTCCTGCAATTGGCCCCATGAGCCGATCTGGAAGCCCAGGAGCTTACTATTCATCTCGGAGACCTTATTGCGAAACGCCTCGTCAATCCCAAGTATGCGGGAGGCTTCAAGATAATTACTGAACAGATCCATAATCAAAGTCTGCTCGTAGGTTGAGCCTTGGTTCCACTTGCCATCAGGATCTTTCACCTTACAGCCATGTTCGGGAGAGGCCCCGAGCGGAGAGACCAGCGTGCCATCAGGCCAGGCCACCAGGTTGTCCTCCCAGTATTCACAGAGTTCCTTAAGAACAGGATAGGCGATCTTGCGCAGGAATTCCTCGTCCTGGGTAAATGCATAATGTTCCCAGAAATGCTGAGAAAGCCATCCGCTACAGTTGCCATGGTAGGCAGTGCCGCTTCCAAAAATATTCAAGCCCGTAAATATTTTCCATCCCGGTGTACCCGGATGCTCTTTCTGGTATATTTCCCGGCACCGGGGGATGACACTTAAGATGTAATCAAGTAAGGGCTCCGCGCAATCAGACAATGCGGTGGGTTCAGCAGCCCAATAGTTCATTTCCAGATTCAGGTCCATGTGATAGTCACTTTGCCAGGCTGGAAAGAGGCTATCGTTCCATATACCCTGAAGATTCGCTGGCAACGTTTTTGGGCGTGACGAACTGATCAGAAGATAGCGCCCGTACTGAAAAACCATTGCCTCCAGCCCGAAATCCGGACTGTTCGAATAGCCTCTTACCCGTGTACTGAAGGGTGTCTCAGCTTTATCGGTGGTGGTTTTCACAAGGTCCAGACTCACGCGGCCAAATACCTCGGTAAAATCTGCCAGATGCGTCTCCTTGAGTGTCTTGAACGACTTGGCTGAAGCGGCATTGAGCGTTTTGGTGACTTTCTGATGCGGCGAGTCACCCAGCCAGCCCTGAGTAATATCAGGCACATACGAGGTCCCGGCGGAAAGGATGAGGGTGATCGTGTTCGCATTCTCAAAACGAAAACTATCCTTCTCTGCCAGCAGTTTGCCGCCGTCATGTTGAATCAAGGCCTGTGCTTCATACTCCAAGCCGTTGTTGAACGACCCTGCCAGGGTTAACCGGTCTTTACTGGCAATCACGGGTTGTTCATGCAGATTCGTCATGCGAAAGACGCCACTTAAGCTCGCGGCCTTATCCGCTGTAAACCGAACCACCATCACCCGGTCCGGGTAGTTGCAAAACGCTTCACGTTTGTAGAGTGTGCCATCCGAGGTATATTCGACTCGAATGACTCCAGTTTCCAGGTTCAGATCACGGCGATAGTTCTGTGCATTGTCATGACCAAGTTCAATGAACAGTTCACCAAAGGGTTTATACTCCCCGGTGTCTTTTTCTGCGTCACTGCCTGTCCACAGGGTATGTTCATTAAACTGGATGCGTTCCGTGTGAACACCACCGTAAAGCATCGCACCAAGCCAACCGTTTCCAATGGGCAGACATTCCCAATAATATTTCGATGCAGGCTCGCGAAACCAGATGGATAAGGGAGCCTTGGGAGCAGGAGCTGTTCCGGTCAATGTGGCGATCTCTTCATAGACATAATGTGTTTTCCGCATTTCCGCAGAGATTGCTTTTTCTTTCGTTTTGACGGTTTTATAATCGCCGGTAAAGTCATCACTGACATTCTGTATAATGCGTTTTTCTGCGTATAGACCGGAGGCACAGAATAAACTTGCCGCGAATGCCATTATTATAATCTGCTTATACGTCCTCATACTCATCTTTTCCTTTTTTAATTAGAAATCCATTCGTGCTACTTTTGTTCGCCCAGACAAATCAGCAACCCATTCTTCAGACTAATAAAGAGCGTAACCGCTCACGGGGTAAAAATGTCATTTAAACTTCATTAAAGCGGTTTTTTGTTATTGAGTCGAGTTTTTTTTGCGATTTTTTACCAAGTAGTCGGACAAATCGCCCATAAAGCCCAAAATCGGCATATTTTCTCCGTGAACGGTTACTAAAAAAGATAATTCCCCCGTACGACATCGATTAACTTACCAAGATTACATTGAATAATCAAGAATTTTCGACTTCGAGACATTTTTTTGAAAATTTGCACGAAAACACGTTTTTTATGCCTGTCACTCCTGAAAATTCCGTCCTTGTTTACTAACAAGGATTTACGTACAATTTCCGCAAGAGAGTAAAAGAGATGAGTATGGCAGGGACAAGTGAAGCTACGGAAAAATGGGTCAAGAAGCGTGAAAGCTGGCTCTGGGATGGACAGACACGGAAACTGCTGAATGATTTGCAAAAGCAACGTAAGCAACATCGAGGCCGAAAGAGAGAGGAACTGTCAAAGTTGCATAAATATATCCGGGACAACGAACAAGAGATGCGTTATGACGTTTTTCGAGCCGAAGGTTACGATATAGGCTCTGGTGCGGTCGAGGGCGCTTGGAAGCATCTGGTTGGCAAACGCTTGAAGCAATCAGGTATGATTTGGAGCAAAGCCGGCTCGTCAGCAACATTGGCCTTGCGGGTCACTTGGCTGAATAAAAGATGGCATAAACTATGGTTACAAAAGCCGCTGGCAGCCTGAAAAATCTACCTACAAACTTGACGGGCACCCGGCGTTGGCCAAAACTTTCATTTCAACTGAAACAGGCAATTATTAAGATTCAGAATTACAATTCGGAAATTTCTTGATAAATAGCTGCCAGTTTCTCACCTTGTACCTGCGCGTTATATTGTGTCTCTATATGTTTGCGTGCAGCCTGAACCATTGGACCCCAGCGCCCAGGATTACCGATCAACCATCGAAGATGTTCTGCAAGCCCTTCCACATCGCGTTCTTCTGCCAAAAGGCCCGATACCCTATGCTGAAGGACTTCCTGAATATCACAGTGTCTTGTACTCAGCACAGGCATGCCGGAAGAAGCCACTTCAATAATGCCAACCGGGACGCCACCCTCCGCGTCACCATCGCAGGCGGTTACACTTGGTGAAAGGAAAATGTGGTGTTTGTAGGCTTCCTCGAACATAATCGTATGCGGTTGATAACCTAACAGCCGCACTTTACCAGCTAAGCCGCTCTTGGCAATGGTAGCTTTGATCTTCTGTTTCTCCAACTGGCTCATTTCATCCGGCCCTGCATCGCCAATAAGAGTTATATCCAGTGAAACTTCGCTTGCCACTTGCCCTAAAGCCTCTAAAGCGAATGGAATACCCTTTTTCTCTCTAAATGAGGCGGCGATGAGTACCCGTAATGGTCCTTTTTTATCCCATTTTCGCGGCTGAAACCTGATCTTATCAACCTGCACACCAAGGTGATGAATCCTTATTTTCTCTTCAGGGCACCCCAACGCTATGACCGACTTCGCCATATGGGTTCCTTCACATAAAACACAATCAATTTCAGAAAACATATTAAAATAACGTTTACGCCAAAGTGGATACGTTTGAGGAAATCGACTAACGTCTAAACCATAAAAAGTCACAATGTGCTTAAGCCCCGCCAGTTCAGCAACCCTCATGTTTTTCCAACCTGTGAAGCCGTAGTGCGAGTGAAGTATCACTGCCTTTTCACGCTTGGCAATTCTTAGAAGAGAATCAGGCATCCCACGGCAGCGAAGTTTACGCAGAAAGTAATTCGGAAATACTTGCCAGCGAGGTCTCGGACAGCAGTGAATATTGGGTAAGTGAAACTGGTCCAGGTTTACCGTACTTTCACATACTATATGTGACTCAACCGTTTTGGGTAGATACCGAAGTTGAGTATAAAGCCAGGTTTCTGTCAGTTGTAACCAGGTTTTGTGGCTGTGAATAACAATTAAGCGCTGTTTAGGGATTTGTTGGTCCATTTGTCTATAGCTGTTTTTGCGTCGTCAAACAGAATGAATAGTTACAGTGGAAAACTTTTATAGTTTCTTGAATCATATTAGACTTTGATTACGCTTCTATTGTTTTAAAAAGAAGCGACTTTTTAGTAACATTCGTGCCCACCGAAGTCTGATACCAGATAATAAGCATTGTACAGTTTAACGTAGAACACTCTTCACATTTTTGATGACATCCCCTATGTCTTCTTCTTTCAGTGTTGTCGA
>Ga0114922_10004192_pt1 | contig 13393 bp, 14 predicted proteins | sample AartaG_FD_100975 | JGI IMG/M metagenome (GOLD analysis project Ga0114922, IMG submission 100975) | Deep subsurface microbial communities from Aarhus Bay to uncover new lineages of life (NeLLi) - Aarhus_00045 metaG | ecosystem: Environmental > Aquatic > Marine > Oceanic > Sediment | place... | reverse complement strand
GTCAATGTTGATGTCAAACCCGGCTTTTGGCCAGCTTGGCACCGGCACGCCCATATATACCTTCCTGATTTTGGTCATGATGCTTCTTCCTCCTATCCGTTCAACAGTAAGCTAAGGCAGCATGTCGTCCTCGGTTCTTTGCCACTTACTTGACTTTTTTCTGAAATTTAATACATGACCCTCTACAAGCACGTTTTCATGAATAATTATCTCAGCGTATTCACTTTCAAGGCAGAAATCTGTTTCCTCTATCTCTCTTTTAATGACCTCCAGTTCTCGATAGTTGTGAGATACATCAGGGTCACCTGGGTAGAACGAAATAAAGCCATCTGGTTTCAAAATTCTGTAAACTTCCTGCAATAGTCTTCTTCTGTCACCTGCCACCGGAAAATAGTAGTAGTGCAAGACATCATAAAGCAGAACCACACCAACAGATTCGGCTTTCAGGGCGATCTTCAGTTCTCCTGATGTCTTCATCATCACTATGTTTCCCAGTTCTCGCGATTCAACCCTCTTTGCCAGATCATCTAGTCCCTCACCTGGCCAGACTCCCCATCTCTTTTTGTCCAGGGCATAAACCTTCCCCTCTCTCCCAACGATTCTCGCAGCGGGTATCGCGTAATTGCCTGAACCACACCCAAAATCCAGGACGGTTTGACCTCTTCTAATCCCCACCTTTCTCAGAAACTCTTCGCCGTCTTCTTCCAGCCATTTTCTCACGTTTTTTTCCATCTCAATCACCAAAGCAGACCCGATACGTAATAGATAAGCTGAAGTCCAAAAAGGATAAGAACCACGCCACAAACAACCTGAAAGACCCTGCGAAGCTTGGCCGTCCTGAATATTCTCTCAGGAAGGATACCAACTAAGGCTCCCAATACTATCGGGGGAAATGCGGCGCCTATCCCAAATGAAACGGCGTATAAGATGCCTGAGACGATGTTGTCTGCTACGCAGGCGATATACGTGAGAACAGCTACAAGTGGCGCGCAGGGCGATATGCCTACCAAGAAGCCTAAGAGCAACATGCTTTCAGTTCCTCTATCCAGTATGCTTTTCCTTCCAATTTTGTGAAGTGGAACTCTAGACCCTTTACCCAGGACGATCAGGATGCCCAGTATCACCATGAAAAGAGCCGTGACGAGGTAGAGGTAACCTGACCTATGGGGTGGGAAGAATCGGTTGATATATTTGAAAGCGACAGTGGCGAGCGCGCCCAAAATGGCAAGCGAGAAAAGTCTGCCAAGCGAGAACATCAAGCCGATCCTTAGCCCTGCTCGCCAGCTTGCTTTCGTACCACCGATATAAGGTAAGAGCAAGGGAGCAGTATAGGCGAGGCAAGGTCCCCAGCCCATAGTAAATCCGCCTGCTAGCAGTTTTAGGAAATTAGAGATTATCCCCATCAGTTGCCCAATTACCTACTCTTGGAACCCTTTTCTTCCATCTCCTTTTTAACCTGAGCTAAAACTGTCGCTTTCTTTCCTCTATATCCCACCCCCACTTTTACCCCGCTCTCTTTGGTGTCAGGAAAAGCATTCTCCACCTTTATTCTTTTACCCACACCTGTCAAGATAAAGCTATCTTTGTATGTTTCCTCAAATAGCTTTCTGGCCAGGTCGCCTGAACAGTGACAAGGGGCAGCTTTCTTAACCTCTTCTTCTTTCAGCCCCTTGACGATTCCCTTTATCTTCCGGGCGTTCACCCAGCACAAATGAAACCCGCCTAGCACCAGGTAAGCATCGCTTTTTGCTGTCTCTTTCGCCTTCTTGACTATTTTCACGACACCCGGATGAGCGCAACCTGTTATCACCACTGCTCCCTTAGCGGTTTTTATGACAAGGGATTCCTCTTTTATCCAACTTCCGAGTTCACCAGTGGAATAGACGTCTTTGCAGATTTCTATTGACTTGTCAACTTCCACCAATCTGGCGCCTGCCTTTTTCACTGTATTTTTTACGCTTCGGGGAAGAGATTTTGGCATGTAAACGGTAACGTTACTGTTCCTCTTCAGGAAGTCGGGCAGTCCACCGATGTGGTCATTGTGGATATGAGATAAAACTACCACATCCACCGATTTAGGGTCGAGAGAGAGTTTCTCCATATTTCTAAGCAATACTGAGCCTTCACCGCCTACATCGAACATGATCGTCTTCTCCGGCCCCTCTACGAAGCAGGAGAAACCCCATCTCGTCTCCAATCCTTCCTTATAAGAATTGTTATCATAAACTATGGTAAGATTTAAATCCTTCGCCGCCGCTAGTGGTGCGAATAATATGGTAAATATTACGAGTACGAGCACGCTGCGGCGTGCCCCCAAAACCAAATTCGACCCAAACATTTTTGATGCCCTCCCTAGAGAAGTGAACAGTCAATAGGGACTAGAGACTACGGGCTACAGTATCGTACATAGCCATGATATTTTCTGGCGGCGTACCTGCTTGGATGTTGTGTACTTGCGTGAACACGAATCCGCCGCCTGGCGCGAGGTCGTCGATTCGCCGCTCTACTTCTTCTTCTACTTCCGATGGAGTGCCAAAAGGCAAAACTTTTTGAGTGTCGCATCCACCACCCCAGAAAGTTATCTCTTTCCCAAATTCTTGTTTTAGCTTCTTAGTATCCATATTCCTTGCGCTCACCTGGACAGGATTTAGAGCATCTACGCCCATCTCGATGAAATCGGGAATAAATTCGTAAACTGAGCCACAAGTATGCAAAAACAGATATGCACTGGTGTGTTCTTTGATGTATTGATAAAGTCTCTTGTGCCGGGGCTTTACTACTTCTCTATACAGCTCAGGCGATATCTGCGGTCCATCCTGCATTCCCAAATCATCACCGGTTTGGACAACTTGCACGTATCCTTCCACTACAGGCAGAACTTGCTCTAGCCGCTTGATATTGGCTTCTACGAGCTTATCTAGCAGAGCGCCAGCAAACTCCGGGTTTGCCGCCAAATCTATCATGAATACATCCCAGCCTCTCAACCCCTGCGCCCATTCGTAGATGCCGCCTGCCCCATTGAGCATCAGAGCGTAGTCTGTGGTTTCACATAGATGTTTTGCCCGCTTGTGTAAGTCATCTAACGTCGCTTCATTGATGGGCGAATAGAAGTTTTGGCCGGCCAATTCATCAATGCTGCTAACGCCTTCCAACGGATGATATACGCTATCGAAGTAGTATCCATGCTTTGGCATCTTTGATGTTATGCGCCCTGCGCCATCACGTAAAACTTGTGATCCGTCAGGCAACACTTCAGGATTAAACCATTCTGGCACTTCGCACTGGGAGCCATCTGGCAGCTTGCTCGGCTTCCATTTTTTGGGCTCTGATACGAACAAGGGCAGAACATCTGCTCCTATCCGCTCCAGAATTTCAATCTCCGGCTCTGCAAGCTGTTGCCCCAAATCATACATCCGCGTCCTGCCGACGCTTATCCCCAGATATGCCTTCAACTTGCTATATGCCATGCCCATGATGCCCGTGGACAACATGCTGCCTAGATCAACGGGAACTCTGTCCGGTTCCTTATGCTCCAAAGCTGCGGTAACCCTTTCTCTTGAAGTCATCTGTAACCTCCTTACCTAAAATAGATAAGAGCAAAAGACTTTGCTCTACCGATTTTCCTTTCTCGCTCTAATGAAGTTTTTACGCCACCTTGTCAGTCACAGATTTAATCTTGTCTGAGGAAGTTGCTTTTCTATCACGCCTATCATCGATCTTTATCGTCGTGACAACCCGATTAATCCCCTTCAAGAAAGGAGTCTCATGCATCTTCTTAGCAAGAGCAAGTATTTCATCCAACTCGCCTTCGATTATAGTGCCCATTGAAGTCAGCTCGTATTTCAATCCACATTCCTTTAGAATTTCTACAGCATCAGCGATATACCTGCCAACACTTGGCGTGGATGTACCCAAAGGGACGATATTTATTTCAACGATGGCCATTACGATGAACCTCCCTACATCTATCATCTTTCATCTGGATAGAAAAGAATTCAGCGCCATAAATGCCGCTGCTGCTAACGTGGTATAGGCAAATATACGCTTTAGTTGCTCCGGGTTCGTCTTTATAGATATCTTGCCACCGATTAGTCCGCCCAGCGCTCCAAGGGCTGCCACAGGAAGAGCCCAATTGAGATTTAAATCGCCTGCAAGAGCATGTCCAGAGAAACCGCACATTGCAGTTACGGCAACCATGGCGGAAGAGCTACCTACCGCTATTCTCATGGGAACTCCGCATGCAAGTACCATTAAGGGTACCTTAAATGATCCGCCGGAGATGCCGATCATCCCCGCAAAGAATCCTACTGATGCGGTGATTGGCAGAGTCAACCACAGATTCACCGTATAGTGATGCTCCTCAAAAGAGCGATTCCAAAACCCGAAGCGCTTTGTATTCCGTCCACTGCGCTCCTTTACCGGGCGTAACATAAAGAAGCTTGCCAATACGAGCAAACCGGCAAAGACAAACTTCAAGGACAAACCGGCGAAACGATGAGCGCAGAACCCACCCACGAAAGCCATAACATCCATAGGCGGGTCGATCACCAGTACCAGTTTCCAGTCTACTGTTCGACGTCTGTGAAAGATCAGAGTCGCAGCAAGAGCAGCAGCCACCAGGATTAACTGAGCGCTGGTAGCCGCTTCGAGCATGGGAGCCCCGGCGGCAACCAACAGCGGCACATAGAAATTCCCGCCGCCACGACCTGTCATAGCCATGAGAATAGCAACCGCAAGTATTATAACTGAAGCGACGAAAATTCTAATCATCGATGCTTAGCCGAGGTGACTCGGATTTGGCGAAGCCAGAGACGAGATCAGTATGATCCATATTCCCTCATCAGTTCGATCACCCGGCAATACTGCTGGAAGCTGACATTGCTGGGCACCGAGTGGTCAGAATGGTAGATGTAGCCTCCTCCTTCCTTGGCGATGGGTATTTTCGTTCTTATCTCATTCTCTATGACAGAAGGATCAGGATCTGCCATCGCCCGGACGTCAATGCCTCCCATAAAGGCTAATTCATCACCGAAATTCTTTTTCAATTCTACTAGATCCATTCCCGCTTTCACTTCCAAAGGTTGCAGGCAGGTGAACCCGGCTTCGATGAACATCGGCGCAAAATCCTTCACGCAGCCACAGCTATGCAGGATAACGGGCATGTTCTTGCTTTTGAAGAAGTCGCACATACGCTTCTGGGAAGGGAATTCTACCACTCTGTAATCCTCTGGCGAAAAGAGCGTACCATTTTTGTAACCCATATCGTCGAATACAAACGCTCCATCGAACTTAAATCCCCGTGATATCATCTCTTCAGCCGCGGTGATAAGGAGATCCACAGCGGTGTCGAACATATCCTTCACCCACGCCGGGTCAATTGCTATGGCTTCGAGCAATCTCTGCGAACCTACAAAGCCCTGCATTTTGTCATAGCCGAAAGCCGCGTTGTAGGTGACGAATAGCCCTCTCTCTCTGGTGGATTTATTCGCTGCTAGGCCGCGTTCCCAATCCACGCGGGAATCATTCCAGGCCATCTTGGGCTTGTATTCCTCCCATATTTCTCTGTCTTTTATGGTGAAATCGAGACACTCGGGGGTGGACTCGTGGTCTTTGAAGTCTTTTCTCGTTGCTCCGTTGGCATTTTTGTATATCCGGTAAGTCTCCGTCTCCTCAATCACCTGATATGGTAACTGAAGCGAGCAATCAGCGCCCTGACCTGTTATTTCATATCCGAAGAAGCCGGCTGGTGATTTCCCTTCCGGCAAACCTTCCTTGCGCCATCTATTCACGGTATGTCCCCAAGGGCTATCGTGGATAGGCACTCTATCTACCTCTTCATGGTTAAGTACCATCAAAATTCTTTCGCGCGAAGTCACCTTTTACCTCCTTATGTTGAGACCATTTTGAGAGAAGCTTTTTAAGCAGATCCGTAGTTTCCCTAGTCGTGTTTCTTCAGCGGGTAGTTCATTTCACCAGCCTGTATCGGCACCTCAAGCCAGTTTTCAGGAGGGACGAAAGGGCAGGTATACATCTCGCTGTAAACGCACCAGGGGTTGTATGCCTTGTTAAAGTCGAGAATCCACTTCCCGTCGGGTGTTTGAGCCATCTCAGAGTTAAGATCAAGATACCGTCCCGCGCTGTACGTCTCTTTGCCGGAAGTTGCATCTCTGAAGGGAACAAAGAGCGTCTCGTCTATGGAAATGCGCTTGTAAGCTTGAAGCGCCAATTCCTTGTCGCCGACCTCGAACCTGAATTCGCCCCATCTGATAAACTCCTGCTCTTCCCCCTTTGTGTAAGACATTTTCACGGTCTCTTTCTTCTTATGCTCATGCAATTCAACCTCAAATCTGTAGTTCGGGTCGAGGGGGAAGTAATCAAGCCCTTTAAGTCTCGACCGATCCTGAGGAGGGACAGGCGATTGCCAATTTTTAACGAAGAACCAATCTTTCTCTCCACGCTCCTCCTCGAGTTGTTTCTTCCACTCGGAAATCTCCATAAGGCTTTACCTCCTTTGTTTAACCGCTAACATAGCGTCCAGCGCTTTACAGGCACTCACTCGTATCTCCTCAGGAATAGTAGTAACATGCTCCATCCTATCAAGCGATAAAAGCACTTTTTCCAGGCTGGTCATCTTCATGGTCGGGCAGATCATATATTCGGTAGGTAAATAGAACTTTTTTTCGGGATTCTCCTTCCTAAGGCGATGTACCAAGCCCATTTCGGTACCGACGATGAATTGGTTAGCCTCAGATTTGCTGGCGTAAGCTAACATGCCAGCAGTCGAAGCGATCTCGTCCGCCATATCTAATACTTCGGGAGAGCATTCAGGGTGGGCCATGAAAGAAGCCTCTGGATGTTCCTGACGGCATCTCAAAACATCAGCAGCGTATAGGGTTATATGTGTGGGACACCAGCCTTCCCATAAGATGATATCCTTGTCCGAGTTTCGAGCTGCGTGGCGGCCTAGATTTCTATCAGGAACAAAGATTATCTCCTCATTTTCAATAGAATTGACGACTTCAACCGCGTTGGCAGAAGTACAGCATATATCACTTCCGGCTTTAACCGCCGCGGTAGTGTTAACGTAGGAGACTATTGCAGCATCCGGATGCTCTTCTCTTGATTCTCTCAACTGCTCTGGGGTAGCCATATCAGCCAGTGGGCAGCCGGCTTCCTTGACCGGCAGCAAGACAGTCTTGTCCGGGGAGAGAATGGCAGCAGTTTCAGCCATGAACTGCACGCCGCAGAAGACAATGACTTTTGCATCTGTTCTGGCAGCTATGCGGCTTAGCTCAAGAGAATCGCCAGTGTAATCGGCTATATCCTGCACCTCCGGGCGCTGATAGTTGTGAGCTAAGATAATGGCTTGCCGCTCTCTTTTAAGGGCTTCTATTCTCCTTTTCAGAGGCCCGAAATCATCAATTTTCATAACCTTTTCCCCTATTCTGCTCATCTTGAGAAGGAAGCCTTAACTTGACAATGTTAAATTTCCTTGTAGGTTGGGTTGGATCAACGAAATCCGGGTTACTCGCCAAGAATCTGGTTAGTCTACTATATCACGTATGGATTGCTGAATGCCTTAACCCAACTCCCAATTTAACATTGTCGAGTTAATCACACCTAAGTAACTCCAAGAGTTCCTTAGCTTTATCAACAGCACTTGCCGCGTTCTTCGCGTACCCATCAGCACCGATCCTATCGGCGAAACTCTGGGTCACCGGGGCACCACCGATCATGGTCTTAACCTTGTCTCCCATCCCCACCTCCTGTAGAGCTTTTACCGTGGCTTCCATCCCTATCATACCAGTGGTCAGGAGAGCCGACATTGCAATTATACTCGCTCCACCTTTCTCTGCCGCTTCGACGAACTTCTCTGGCGGAACACTGATACCCAGATCCATGACCTCAAATCCGGCGCCCTCCAGCATCATGGCAACGAGGTTCTTCCCGATGTCGTGAAGATCCCCTTTCACTGTCCCGATAGCCACTTTCCCGATAGGTTCAACTCCCGAAGATACCAGTGACGGCTTGAGGATATCCATAGCAGCATGCATTGCCTTAGCAGCCATGAGCACTTCTGGAATGAAGATTTCGCCGTTCTTGAATCTCTCACCTACAACGTTCATCCCCTTTATCAGACCTTCATCGAGTATTTCACTGGACGGAACACCCTCATCCAACGCTTCCTGAGTTAGTTTCTTCACCTCGTCGCTTTCCCCAGCTATCAGATTTTCGGCAAGTGCCGATAGATCCGCCATTTAGATTACCTCCTGGCCAATTCATATATGTTGGACATCGAGACCGAGAAGAGATCCCGCTTCTTTCAAGGCTCTAAGCCAGCGCCCAAAAGTCATCGACACATGCTGAGAACCGACAATAATCTGAGGAACTCTCTTTGCATCGCCATTAACGTCTATATGAACGATGATGCGGCAGTGAATACCATCCTCGCTGTATTTGGTAGTTCCTTCAATTACACTCATCTTGTTTAGAGATTTGTCAACGTTGAGCAGTGTCACAGGCTGGTCAGTTTTGATGTCGGCATAGCCTGTAACGCCAAACTTCCTTCCATGATAGTCACGTACTCTGTAGCCTGTTGTAGCCATTGAAAGGGGGATCAGATCATGTTCTATTGTCAATTCCCCTTCCTTTGCCTCGAAGTGCCCGGGCCGGTAACCAAAGTTGCCCATGAGCATAGACTGTCCGCTGACCGCGTGTATTATCAAAGCAGAGAGCATGGCGGTAATATCGCCTTCGCAAGCACACATGATACCTTCGTCAATGAGTCTATCGAAAGCCAAACAGGGCACAACAGGCCTTTCCTCGGTGAATCGGCCACAGTTGATCGTCAGACCATTCGCGTCTTCTCTTTCACAGAGGCCGCGAAGAGCAAGATAAACCCGGGTGGCGTTCATCAATTCCTGCTCGTCAGGCTCAACAACTTCATCGAAATCTTTCCGCCAGTTTTCCAGTTCCTTCTTTACCTCTTCCTCCGAAAAACGGTCAAACCAGCGGTAGAACTCATTGGTTTCGATGTGCCGCGCTCTCACTCCCAGGCGTCCCTCGATGGCAGGGAAGTCATAGGGCCCACTCGGTGCGGAGAAGGATGGAATCTCGCCGATATAAAGGAACTTGCTTTGCTTCATAAACTTCCTTACCCTCAAAGCCCTCAAGAAGTCAATACTGGTACTGCCGCTGATGATCGGCAATTTATATTGAGAAAGGGTGTGGCGTTCCAGGGGAACGGCCCCCGCTGCCCTGACCAGCAGTGCGTCAGTGTCGTAACTTAGTTGTGCGGGCAGTTTCCTGAAGTCTTCATGTTCCTTGATAATCAAAGGCTTCTCAACTTCCACAAAATCCGCTCCTTCCAGGCTCTCTTTGAATCTGCTAACCATCCCGGAAGTCGCTTTCTCCAATTCCTCGTTTGTAGGCGGAGCAATCGGTGGGGTTCCTACTACATCAGCAGAGCAAACGCTGCCGTATACATCCCGATAGTGATGGATCCCAACATAAACCGGCTTAATCTTTACGATCCCTCTTTTTGATTCATTCATCTCCTAATCCTCCAGATTTTGATAAACATGATTTTTGTGATTACTCCCTATCCAATGTTTCCGGTATTGTGATAAGCAAAGGTATCCTCAAGAACAGGTCAAATGCAATAGGAATAAGAAAGACATAAGCAGGGCCAACTTCCCGCCATATCAGTCCACCTATTGAAGGAGCGGGAACCGCGACCAAACCCCTGAAAAAGCCAATCAACCCGCTCCACCTTCCCATTTGTGCTACTGGAACTAGCTCGAGAGTCATAGAGCTTGTAACTATCGAAGAGATAAAATAAAAGCTCTGAAAAGCCCCTGCTATGATTAAGGTGGTTGAACTGGTGGAGAAAACAAGCAGCAAGTTGGAGATGTACCAAAGTGGGGTTGTCAGATAAATCACCCTTTTTCTCCCTATCCTGTCCGCAAGTCTACCCATGGGGATACCAAATAAGAGATAGATCGCCGTTGAAGCCGTTGCCATACCTCCCAATACAAACTGGTCAGCACCTTTCACCTCTTTGGCAAAGAGTGGCAGAAAAGGGATGGTCAGAGCCATGGGAAATTGAGTGAGAGAAGCAATCGCAATCCATCTCCTCAGGTCGGAACTGTGTTCAAAAATCCTCCGAAAATCGCGTGTGAAACTTTTTTCTCCCTCCTCTTCAGACATCTTCATCCGCTGAGGCTCTCGCAATTTAGCAGCCACAAATAGGAGTATGAATATGTATCCGACGAACCGAATATGATATAACGGCCGAATGCCCTTCACACTTATCCCCCCGAAAGCCGTGACCAAAAAGGCAGCTATCATAGGTGACAATAGAGCGGAGAGTCGCTGCAGTGTACCGCAGAGGTTTTGCCCTGTTGCTCTATCTTTCTTCTCCAGGGAATCAGCACAGATCACACTACAACCTGTTCCTATCAGTCTCATAGAAAGTGACATTATAAACACTGCTACGATGATCGCTTTCCAATCCGGCGCCGTGGCATAAACCAACATTGCCCCGGCTGTCAGCCCTATGCCCATCAGATAGAATCTCTTAAGCCCATATCGGTCAACCAGCCACCCCAGCGGAGCGGAGATTAATGCGCTTACGCCGTTGCCAATACTGCTAATCGACCCAAGTTGGATTTTACTCGCTCCCAGAGCTACCGTATAGATGGAGTTATACTGAGACGTAAGTCCGAGAAGGAAACTGCTCGCCGCGGCGCGCATAATCGCGACTCTATAGTTCCGCTTTGGCCTTTTGATGAAACCCTCTATCCTCGCTACGATTTCCTTAGAAGCGTATGCTATTTCCTCAATCTTCATATCAAACCAAGATCACTATTTTGCTCTTTTAGCTTTCTCCCTAAATGTGCGAATAGCCTCATCAAGTGAAGTGATGGCACTTACTGAAATCCACTATCGCTTTCTTCTTCGGCGTCAAATCTCTCCAGCCGACTGCTCTCATTTTAGCTCCTCTCTAAAATAATTCATCAGTTTTTCCATCCAACCAGGCCATTTTACATTGGGAGGAGCATCATAAGAAGGATGATGAAACTTTATATCAATTATTGGGCTTCCATCAAGAGCATCTAAGCTCTTTACTTTTAATACGTTCTCTTTTCTTTCTAGAAGCTCTACCGTTGTTGCACAAATAGGATTGGGCCTGGCTGGCGCCCTAGTGGCAAATATCCCGACTAAAGGATACTCTTTTTTTCCTGCTGGATGGACTTTGGTAACATTTCGTCCTTCATCATCTATACGATCTGCCCAGTATAATACCATAATGTGAGAGAAATCCTCTATTCCATCCAAACAGTCTTTGTATTCTTCATTGATAATAAGCTCAGATATATTCCCTTTACCCGTTTTTGTTCTAGTTAGGATTTCTTGATCAAGTTGCAGGTCTTTATCCTGAAGGGTTAGAGAAGCTTCTCTATAGCTACTTCTCACTACCCCAATAGGTTTAATCAAGTATCCTATATTTTCTTTACTTCTCTCGCTCATTCTTTCCAAAATTTAAAACACCACCTGGATTAATCTTACCGTCATGGTTTGGTAAGCACAGTCTTAGCGAGTAGAAAAGAAATGATAGCTTCTTCAGGTATCATATTCTCTATCCTTCCTGAATTTAAATATCCGGCCTTCATGAAATTCGTTGCCGTGAAAGAGAACCACTTCCTGATATTCTTCTTCTAAATAAAATCCTGTGCTTTTAATCACTCTTTTGAGCCTGTCTTTTTCCATATGCACGGGATGGACAGCAATAAACCCATCTTCTTTCAAAATTCTGTAAACGTCCAATAATAGTTCCTCTTTCTGCTCATCTTTAAAATATCCATCATGCAAAACATCAGAGAACCAACCTACATCTATTGATTTACCCGGCAAGGGTATTTTCGTTGGGGTTTCTGTTTCTTCAGATACAAATTTATCTTCTATATTTCCAAAACCTTTCCCATAAAATCTTTTCGTCAATTTGCCCAAAACCTCTTTATTTTTATCTACAGCATAGACTTTCCCTTCTTCTCCAACTGCCCGGGCGAGAATTAGAGTGTAATCACCATTTCCGCTTCCAAAGTCCATTACTGTTTGGCCTTTCTTAACACCTATTCTTCTCAAAAGTTTTGGTCCATCTTCCTCTATCCATCTCCTGGCCGAAATAATTTCCCGGGATTCGAGAAAGCTCTTTATGCATTTAGCATACTTGGAAGAAGGATTACTTCTTTTTTCAGTTCCCCGATACCAATTTCTGTAGGTCTCAAAAGGAATACCTAATTCGCTTGCCATAGAGGATCTGGGGAAACCCAAATCTTCCCTCCTGTGCTCTTCCAGTTTTTTCAAATAGAATTCAACGGGGCTTTCAGCCATTCGTTATCTCTTGAAATAAGGTTAGCGGATATCAACCTAATCTTACAGAGGAGGTCATCGAACCTGGATGTGGAAACACCAGATGATACATCAAAATCAGACAAACATGCCATGGAGCCATACTATTTCTACACAACGATTACCTGGACTCCTAACTTTTTACCCAGTGCTTCAAGTGTTTCTGTATGGTCACCGTAAACCATCGCATGGTGGAAACTGAATGCGTTGTGTGCAACAGCCGCGACGTCTTGCACCTTAATCCAGGCAGTGAATCTGCAAACTACAGAATCAACGCATCTCTGTAAATTCCCTCTAATCACCAGGAGCTTGCTCAGGTCAGAACTCAAACGCGCTAAAGTCACCGGCTTGTTTTCCACAAGATGGCAATAAGCTGTTACACCTCTTCCCTGTCCGTGATAGTCTTCTACTACAAACTTAGTATCGCACATTGAGAGCGGGATTACCCCGTGTGACAGTGTAATAAGACTTTCTTCAATGTTCTTCTTGATGTCTCTCAAATCAGTAGGTGGCCGAGGTACTCTACGTTCATCAGTAGTTGGGAGGGGTGGATGGAGGTATATGTTGCCCATTATCGGTGTATTGCCCGATACGTAATTTAGAATCTGCATGCTGAGCAACACATTCAGATCAGCTTCGCATCCTGATATAATGCCTTCATCCATTAGGATAGCTAATGGAAGACAAGGAGGTATAACACCTTCTATCCCTGATTTCCACTCCAGCTTGTGAAACCAGGCCATTGTTATAGCATCAGCATTCTCGCGTTCAATGAATCTTTTTAAAGCTACATAAAGCCGTGCTACTCTCACCACTTCATCTTCAGAAGGACCATCTATCCTCTCTATGTATTTCTTCCATGAATTGAGGACTTCTCTTCCCTCTTCAGCTTTAACTCTGTTAAACTCTTCAAGCAAGAGTTCAGTTGAAATCTGCTTTATTTCTACACCTATTTTACGCTCAATCATCCCGAGGTCCC